>Ga0058692_1000558_pt1 | contig 15865 bp, 15 predicted proteins | sample AgamicAtAmrz_FD_55216 | JGI IMG/M metagenome (GOLD analysis project Ga0058692, IMG submission 55216) | Agave microbial communities from Guanajuato, Mexico - At.Am.rz | ecosystem: Host-associated > Plants > Roots > Rhizosphere | place: Guanajato, Mexico | collected 2012-06-07 | reverse complement strand
GCCAATGTCTGCAAAAGCTATGGCGACTATCAGGTTTTGAAGAATATCGACGCCGACGTCGCTCGGGGCGAAGTTGTCGTTATCTGCGGCCCGTCCGGTTCCGGCAAATCCACGCTGATCCGCACCGTCAACCGGCTGGAGGAAATCAACAGCGGTTCGATAACGCTCGATGGCCAGGACATTCACGCCGCGAGGAAGACGAGGGAGCTCAACCTGCTTCGCAGTCGTGTGGGTTTCGTATTTCAGAGTTTTAACCTGTTCCCACATCTGTCCGTCTTGGAAAACATCACGATTTCGCCGATTCGCGTCAAAGGCGTTGCGCCTGCTGTTGCCCGTGAAAAGGCTTTGAGGCTTCTCGATCGCGTCGGTCTGTCCGACAAGGCTGGCGCCTATCCGGGCCAGCTTTCCGGCGGCCAGCAGCAGCGTGTCGCGATCGCCCGCGCTCTTGCCATGGAGCCGCCAGTGATGCTGTTCGACGAGCCGACCAGCGCACTCGACCCTGAAATGGTCGGCGAGGTACTGGCCGTCATGAAGGGCCTNGCCGCCGAAGGCATGACCATGCTGTGCGTCACCCATGAAATGGGTTTTGCCCGAGATGTCGCAGACCGCATCTGGTTCATTGATGCCGGTGAAATCCTGGAGAAGACGACGCCACAGGAGTTTTTCACCACACCACGCCATCCGCGTGCGCAGCGGTTTCTGGCCGACCTGCGCCACTGATACATAATCAACCATAAGAGGAGAACGAGACATGAACTGGAAATGCCTGACACTCACAGCGATCATCGCCGGTACGGCACTTGCCGCACCCGCGTCAGCCGACCAGCTGGACACCATCTTGAACAACAAGGTGCTGCGTTGCGCCACCTTTGCGGACGTTGTGCCCTTTGCTGCGCCCGACCCCAAAACTCGCGAAATGGCCGGATTTGATGTCGACCTCTGCAATGCGATTGCTAGAGAACTGGGCGTGAAGGCTGAAATCAAGCCGGTTTCGGTCGAGGCGCGTGTCCCAGAGGTCAAGCTCGGGCGCGTCGACATTACCGTCGCCAACCTTGCTTACACGCAAAGCCGCGCCGAGCAGATCCAGTTTAGCGATCCATATTACCTCGCCAAGGAAATGCTGATCGTTCCCGTTGACGATGCCGGACAAAAGAAGGCCGATTATGAAGGTCAGCGTGTGGCCTCGACGAAGGGCTCGACCTCGGAAATGTCGATCAAGCTCAACAAGTCGGAGCCCTTGACGTTCCAGGACACAGCCTCCGCCTACCTCGCCGTTCAGCAGGGTAAGGCACGCGGCATGGTAGCCAACACCATGACGACGACCAAGTTCGTCAACGAGTCCAAAACCAAGGGTAAGCCAATGCGCATGATCGAGGAGCCGATGTTGTATCAGCCGATCGGCATCGGTATGGCGAAGGATAATCCGAAGCTAACTGCGAAGGTCAATGAAGTGCTTCGCAAGCTGGATGCTGACGGCGAGATCAACAAGATCTGGGACAAGTGGCTCGGCCCGAATACTGAATACAAAATGGCCCGCACCGACAAGGTCGTTCCGCTGTCCGAACTGAAGTTCGATCCCATTCCCTGATCCTGCCCCGAGTTACTCTCGGGCAAGAACTCCACCAGACGAAACATTCATTGCAGGCGGCGGGATGCTCTCGCCGCAGGCCTTACCGTGGGAGGTCTTATGATCCACATAAAAGATATAGCAGAGCGGCCGGGCAAGGCCGACATCGAAGCACTTTCGCAGTTTTCGCCAGCCACCATTCATGAGGCGCAGGGACGCAGGGGCGCGCTGTCATCGCGGCTTAAACCCGTTGATCACCGGATGAAGCTGTGCGGACCCGCATTTACGGTCAAATGCGCTCCCCGCGACAACATCATGTTGCAGCTTGCTATCAACTACGCCACACCGGGCGATATCATCGTCGTTTCCGCAGGCGAGTATGAAGAAGCCGGTTCTTTCGGCGATGTGCTTGCCAATGCCTGCCTGGCAAAGGGGATCGGCGGATTGGTTACCGACACCGGTGTCCGCGATACCCTGCAATTGAGAGAACTTGGCTTTCCGGTATTCTCGCTCAGCGTCTGCATCAAGGGAACTGTAAAGGAAACCATTGCCGCCGTGAACGACAGCATCATCGTTGGCGGTGAGATTATCAATCCCGGAGACATCATCGTCGGTGATGCCGATGGTCTCGTGGTCGTGCGTCGGGAAGACGCCCAGGAAACCGCCCGGCTATCCCGGGTTCGCGAAGATGCCGAGGCGGGCTATATCGAGGCCTACAAGCAGGGAAAATCCGTTATTGAAGTCAGTAATCTTGAGCCTGTCTTGAAGGCCAAAGGTCTTCTCGTCGATATCTGACCGGGAAGGCAACGAAAGCCACGAGCGCACCAAGCTCCAGCAACTGAACGGCGCAGGCGACCAGCGCGCCGTTTCACGTCGGAGATTCCGACGACGCTTTCGCTTTGCGCTCTTTCCGCGTCACTTCGTTGAAATCCGGGTGCTTTCCGGGTGATCGACCGACGGATGGATGGGAGAAAGTGGAACCCGATGGACCGCCTGAGCTGCATCACAGGCGTTCCATTGCGCGGCACGCCGCCATCCTGGGCCAGTCTCACCACGGTTAATTCAGTCTCAGGCCCGATCCGGGATCAAAGACGTGAATATCAGAAGAGGCGACTTCGACTCCGATTATTTCGCCGATTGCTGGTCGTATCTCGGCGGGCACGGAAATGTTGATCTCGTGGCGATCATTCTTGAGGCAGATAAGGCGTGTCTCGCCGTGGAACTCATTGCGCTCAACGGTTCCGCGAAACGCCTTGGCATCGTGGTTCAAGCGGAATGATCCCGGCCTGATCCCGACGGTGACCTCACCGGAGCGCAGACCAGCAGGGGCTGCAAACTTCACGAGATCGTCGCCGACGCCCTCCGGCGTCATCTGCAATTGCAGGAAATTCATGTTCGGAGTGCCGATGAAGCCTGCGGCAAAGATGGTTCGGGGTGTCTGGTAAATCTCTTCAGGCGTGCCCATCTGCTCGATCCGTCCGTCTTTCATGAGGACGATACGATCGGCAAGCGTCATGGCTTCGAGCTGGTCATGAGTGACGTAGATGCTCGTCGTTTTCAGGTCCTTGTGGAGCCGTGCGATCTCAACACGCAGACTGCCCCGCAGCTTTGCGTCGAGGTTCGAAAGCGGCTCGTCGAAGAGAAAAACTTCCGGCGTCTTGATCATGGCGCGGGCAATCGCCACACGCTGTTGCTGTCCGCCCGACAGTTCCGTGGGCTTGCGCGCAAGGTAGACGCCAAGTCCCAGCGCATCGACCACGGGTGCAAGACGCTGATCGATTGCAGACTTTCCAATACCGGCCCTCTCGAGCCCGAAGGTGATGTTGTCCCGTACGCTCATATGAGGGTACAGCGCATAATTCTGAAACACCATGGCGATGCCCCGGTCGCCGGGGTCGCGGTCGTTCATCCGCTCGCCGCCGATGAGAAGATCTCCGCCGGAAATTTCCTCAAGCCCGGCAATCATTCGCAGCATGGTGGATTTCCCGCAGCCTGACGGTCCGAGAAAGACGACGAATTCGTGGTTATCGATCTTGAGGTCAAAATCCCGCATGACCTCCAGCGAACCATAGACTTTCCGGATTCCCCGGCACTCGACGGTGGCCATCAATGCGTCTCCCCATTCATCACGATCTGCAGCTTCACATCTTCAGGCCGGCCTTCGGCCGCCCTCTCGAAAGCGGCAATCGATTGATCGAAGGCATAGGTGCCGGAGACCAATGGTTTCAGGTCAACCTTGCCGGCGGCAATCAGCGCCAAAGCGCGATCGAATACGTTGGCGTAGCGGAAAACCGTCTCGATACGGCATTCGCGGAAGCAGGCTGCTGCAAGGTCCACGGCGACGGGCTCCGGCGGCAGGCCGACGATAACAACCGTTCCGCCAGGGCGGACGACCTTGAAGAGATCGCGGACCGCAGCCGGCGCGCCCGAGCATTCGAAGACGATATCCGCCCCCCAACCTTCGGTTTCCTCATTGACCGTCTGAACGAGATCAACCTCCTTCAGGTTGACGCCGGTTATGCCGCCATAGCTTTCGGCAAGTTTGAGCTTGGTCGCGGAAATGTCCGAAATGAACACCCGAGAGCAGCCACCGGCCAGAGCGGCGAGCGCCACCATGATGCCGATCGTCCCGCAGCCGGTAACGACCGCGGTATCGCCAGGCGTGATGTTGGCCCGGGCGGCCGCCTGCATGCCCACGGCAAATGGTTCGACCATCGCCCCTTCGGCAAAGGAGACATTGTCCGGCAGCTTGTAGGTGAAACTCGCCGGATGAACCGTTTCGGGGCAAAGCACACCGTGCACCGGTGGCGTCGCCCAGAAGGTGACAGCGGGATCAACATTGTAGAGGCCGAGTCGCGACGCGCGAGATTTCGGATCGGGAATGCCGGGCTCCATGCAGACGCGGTCGCCGGGCTTCAAATGCGTTACATTGGCTCCGGTCTCGATGACAGTCCCCGCGGCCTCGTGGCCGAGCACCATTGGCTCATTGACGACGAAGTCACCGATGCGCCCGTGCGTATAATAATGCACGTCGCTGCCGCAGACACCGACGGTATGCAGACGAATGCGAACGTCATCCGGCCCCAATTGCTGCGGAATTTCGATGTCGCGCAGGGAAAGTTCGCCGACACGTTCGAGGACAAGTGCTTTCATGGGTCAGTCAACCTTGATCAGTTTTCTTGGAAAATGCGGCATTGAGGCCACCTGCAAGCACGCCGAGCAGGATCAGTGGCGGCAGCGACAAGAGGACGACGGCGGCGTTGAGGATGCCCCACGGCACGTTCATGCCGAGCTGCGACATTTCGGACGCGATGATCGGCAGGGTTTTCGCCTTCGAGGTCGTGAGCATCATGGCAAGCAGGAACTCGTTCCATACAAGAACGAATGAGAAGGCGACCGCGCCAAAGACCTGGAAACGGGCAATTGGCAGGGCGATGCGGAAGAACGTCGAATAGGGACCAAGTCCATCCACCCGGGCAGCCTCTTCAACGTGTAGGCTGACGCGCTCAAAAGCCGGCACGGAAAGCCATATGGTTATTGAAGCGGTGACGATGAGATAGGTCACGATCAGCGACAGTCTCGTGTCGTAGAGATCAAGACCAAGCCAGATGACCAGCATGGGAATGGCGATCGCGACGGGCGGCAGGAAACGGAGCGACAGGACAAAAAACTGCGCTTCCGCCGTAATCCTGTTCTTGAATCGGGCAATCACATAGGCGGCGGGCACACCGAGTACTGCGCCGAGGACGACCGCACTCGAGCAGATGATCAACGAGTTGGTGAGCGCGCGCGCGACCGAACGGCGATTGAGCACATAGCTCATATTGTCGAGGACAGGCTGGAAGACGAGTTTGGGCGTCGATACCAGCAGGTCGGCATTGGTCTTGAAAGCGTTGAGCAGGGTCCAAAGCAGCGGCAGCACGACAAGTGCGGCGGCCAGAACCAGCAACACCCTGAGGAAGAAAGTGGAGACTTTCATCGGTTCAGCCTCTTCCACGTAAAGGTAAAGGTGACGATGGTCAGGACCATCATGATGACAGCCATGGAGGAGGCGTACGAAATCTTGCCGGCTTCGATGAAGCCCTGCGAATAGGCGTACATGTCCAGCGTCTCGGTAGAGATGCCGGGACCACCGCGCGTCATGACGTAGACGAGATCGAAGGAACGCAGGCTCTCGATAGCCTTGACGAGGAGCAGGCTGATCAAGGGCGCTTTCAGCATCGGAAGCGTTACAAAACGATGGATTTCGAAGCGGCTCGCGCGATCGATACGTGCGGCTTCCAGCGGCTGCTGCGGCAGGGATTCCAGAAGCTTCAGGATGATGACTGCAAAGAACAAACCCCACTGCCAGACATCAACGAAGGCAACGGCAAGAAGGGCGCCGAGGGGTGTCGACAGAATATCGGGCGTAATGCCGGTGAGTTCCCTGACCGGCCAGGTCAAGGCGCCGTAGAGCGGATGAAAGGCGAATTTCCAGACGAAAGCGGCGCAAACNCGTGGCAAAAGAACGGGAATGATGAAAAGCACGCAGAGAACGTTTCGTACGCGAGGGCTCGCGGCCTCGAACATCGCAATCCCGAGAGCAAGCCCGGTCACCATGGTCATTGAGACGCTGATGACCTCCCACTTGAAGGACACCCAAAGCGCGTTCAGAAAACGTGCATCTGAAAACAGCGCGGCATAATTGGCAAACCAGACGTAGTCCGCGTCGGGCGCAGACAGCGTGCGGTTTTGCAGGGAGATGTTGATGGCGTAGACCGTCGGCACGAGCGCCAGAACGATCAGGATGCTGAGAGTGGGTCCAAGAAAGACGTAAGGCAGCGAGCGGCCGCGGCGCATGGCAGATCCTCGGGTGGGGAAAAGGGGGCGCGTCACTGGACGCGCCCGTCAGACGGCTTGGGAGGCGTCAGAGTTTGGCGGCGAAAGCTTCGAGTTCGTTGAGCGTCGCCTTGATATCGGTGCGGCTGCCGGTGATCAGCTCTTCGAGCATGATGCCCCACTGGTTGCCCAGTTCCTGCCAGCGCGCATCCTGCCAGAAGGTCACGGTGGTCTTTTCACCGGTCGCGGCCATGGCATCGGCAAGGTTCTGGCCGAAGGTCTTGGCATATTCCGGGCTCTGGTAGGTGCTGGTGCGCGTCAGTTCGCCCGGCTGGCCGGCGGCGAGGCGGCGTGCTTCCTGTTCCTTGGATGTCGCCCAGGCAACGAAGAGACCGGCGCAGGCCTTCTCCTCGTCAGTCTTGTTGGCCTTGGAAGCAATCGCAAAACCATGGGCGTAACCGGCGCCGGGCAGCGGCGACGGCGGAACCGAGAAAGCCACCTTGTCCGCAACCTGGCTCTGGGCCTTATCGACGGACATGCCGCCAAGAGGTGCGGATTCGATGATGATCGCCACCTTGCCGGAGCGGAAAGCGCCGGTGGACTCGTCCCAGGAGCCGGTCTGCGTGCCCGGTGCGGAATATTTGAAGAGCTCGAGATAGGTCTCGGTCGCCTTTACGGCCGCATCGGAATTGAAGGCAGGCTTGTCATCCTTGAACCACTCGCCGCCATTTGCCTTGAAGAAGGGCATCCAGCGCCAGACATTGGCGCCTGAACCGCGCTGACCGCGCAGGGCAGTGCCGTAGACGCCATTGGCCGGGTCATGCAGCTTCTTCACGGCGGCAAAATATTCGTCCCATGTCTTTGGCGGGGCGATGCCCGCCTTTTCCAGAAGGTCGGTGCGATAGACCATCAGGTCGCCGCCGCCCTGTACCGGTGCAAACCACTCCTTGCCGTCGTAGGTCGCAGCGGCGCGCATGCCGGCGTCGAAGTCCTTGTAGTCGTATTCTGCCGGGTAAAAGCCTTCGAGCGGAACGATCCACTTTGACGAGGCAAAAAGCGCCAGATTGGCTTCGTCAACGTAATAGACGTTGAAGCTACCGACTGTCGAGGCGTCGGCCTGCGACTTTGCGCGGCGATCATTCTCGTTGAGATAGCTGATCTCGAAGCCTGCGCCGGACAGTTCTTCGAACTCATCGACATATTTTTCGAGAAGGGTCAGTCCGTCGCGCGGCTGTGCCAGAACACGCACGTCGCTCGTGCATTGTGCGGCGGCAAACGCGCTGGACGCGGCAAATAGGGCAACAACCGCGCAGCCTGCGCGGAGAGCATTGAGTGTCATGATGTCCTCCCTTGGTGGCAACTCCCGTGCCATCGACGCGTCCAGATTTGCGCAAGCGACGGGCGCAAACTAGTTGGCGTCAGTCACAGAACTGGTATTATCTTGACATTTGTNCGCCATAACATGAGCAGATGAATGCGTATTGCATCAGACTTTCCTCAATCAGTATCTGAGACCTTCACCGCCACGCGCGAGCAGATCGTCTTGCCCNGAGGCGCTTCCTATCTGATCCGCCGGGACGACTATCCCAACCCGATCTGCATCTGGAACTATCATCCCGAATGGGAAATTCACTTCATACCTGATGCTACCGGCTTCGCTTATGTGGGAGACTACATCGGTTCGTTCCGTCCGGGGCATCTGGTGCTCACGGGGACAAACCTTCCCCATAACTGGATTACACCGGGCGCGCCGGCCTTGCCCGGCCGTGACATGGTCCTGCAGTTCGACGCGGATGCCTTGATTNGCGTCCGCTCGGTCTGTCCGGAATTTGACGTGCTCTACCGACTGAAACCCCTGGCGCAACGCGGGATCGAGGTTCTGGGGGAAGACGCGTTCACTATCGGGGCAAAGATCCTCAGGCTGCATTCGGCAGGACACCGCGGCGGACTGGGCCTTTTTCTGGAAATCCTCGAGGATATCGAAACAGCCGCCGAGAAGCGGCTGCTCGCCAGCGAACACTTCATATCCGTTTATAATCAGGTGTCTGACCGCAGACATCGCAGGATCGATCAGGCGATCCAGATACTGCAATCGAATCCTGCCGCGCAAATGCGGGAAGTGGCAGAACTGGTCGGCTTCGAGCCCTCCGCATTTTCGCGTGCCTTCCGGCGCCTGACCGGCATGAACTTCTCCGACTATAGCCGTTCGGTGCGTGTGTGGCGCGCGAGAACCCTGCTTGCGGAGACCGAGACATCGATTACGGATGTCTGTTTCGAGGCGGGNTTCAACAACCTGTCGAACTTCAATCGNTACTTTCGGATGGAGATGGGGCTTACACCTCGAGCCTACAGAAAGGCCGCTCGCATCAGGGCGAAATCCGTTATCGCAGGACCATCAGCGAAATAGGGTTTGCCGATGGCCTGAACGGGCCTGCGTGTGCAACGCTTTCTGACGCGGATGCGTTCTATGCCGCCAGCGTTCGTCTTTCATCGCTGTGGGGTATGCCGCAAAGGCGGGCGGATACCTGGACCTATGGGCGCCATCAACAGGAGGAGTTCATGCACACAGGTATCAAGCAGCTGATCGCAGCGCTAACGCTTGCGGTTGCGCTATCGGCGCAATCCGCTTCCGCCGCCAGCCCAAAGCCGGTGCCGGTTGGGAGCGATCATTACCGCGGCACGTGGCTTGAGATTGGCCGTATGCCGATGCTGCTCACGGACGGCTGCGTCGCCGGCTATTCGACATACCGGCAGGGCAGGACTGCAAACGAGGTTCTGGTGGAAGACGGCTGCCGGGTCGACACTCCGCAGGGCCGGCTGAAAACCATCAGGGGCGTCGGCAAGATAGAGGACTTCGGTTCTGCGAATGCAAAGATGCGGGTTCGCTATCCTCTCCTCATCACTTTCAACTATTGGGTCCTGTATAAATCCCCGGACAAATCGTGGTTCATCAGCGCCAATCCCTCCACGGATGACGTGTGGATCTACGCCAGAAGCGTGCCCTCCAAAAGCAAACTTCAAAGAATGATCGCAGAAACGCGCAAGCTGGGTTACGACGTCAACAAGCTTGAGTTTCCAGCTCAGCGCTAAAGGACCCTGACGATGCTGCATTCCCTCGCAAATGGTTACAGGGCGATCGTGATAGGGGCATCCGGCGGCATAGGAGGGGCTTTGCTGTCTCTCCTTCAGACAGATCCTCGCTGCGCGCTCGCCCTGCCTCTCGCGCAGCGGAGGTGATCTTGATATCACGACGAGGCGAGTGTCGCCGGGGCTGTCAGCCGTCTGTCAGATCAGCGCGGCTCGTTCGATCTGGTCTTTAATGCAACGGGTGCGCTGACGATCGATGGCGTCGGACCGGAAAAGACGATCAAGGCGATTGATCCTTCCCAAATGGCCAAACAGTTCGCTGTCAATTCGATCGGACCAGCCCTGCTGCTGAAGCATTTTGCGCCGCTTCTGAAACGGGAGGAACGGTGCGTTTTTGCCTCGCTGTCCGCACGCGTCGGATCGATAGGAGACAACAGACTGGGCGGCTGGATTTCCTACAGGGCATCGAAGGCCGCCCAGAACCAGATAATCCGAACCGCGGCGATCGAAATCGCGCGTACCCATCCGCAGTCCATCGTGGTGGCGCTCCATCCGGGCACGGTGGATACTGACTCTCGCAGGCCTTTTCAAAGGGCCGGGAGCGCTTTTCACCGAAACACGCCGCAGCAAGTCTCCTGGCAACGATAGATGGACTTACGCCCGCCCAGACAGGGCAGTTCTTCGCCTATGACGGCCGCAGGATAGAGTGGTAGGGCCGTGACAGCGGCGAAGGGAGGCGCAAAACACCTCCGTCAAGTGATTAAACTCTACCTCCCGGGGTCCGCTGCAGCCGATCATAGGAACTGGCAGGTCTCCGTTACCGCGACGCCAGGAGATCATCTGTTTCCCGGTACCTGTCCGTGTGAAAGCCCAGCTTTATCAAGCCACGGCTGACCTCCGCCGCATTCATGAATAAATCCCAGATCAGGCCGCTGCGATGGTTTTCCATCATAGCAACTACGGGCCCCTGATCGATGGCGAGATGGGTTTTTGAAACCCAGCCGGTGGACGGCTGGAAGGAATCCATCAGGCCGAAACGACCCCTTAGTGCGCCGCCACGCCATTGCAGAAAGCGCACAGCCGCCCGTATCGATCGAACCGGCAGGAACGGCATGCTGGAGAGCGCAGCCGTCGTGGCAATGATGCCATGGTCATCGGTTGGAGAATTGACGGCATACCCCTTCGGCCCGTCGCAGGCCGATAGACCCCATCCGTCTTCCGGCGCATAACGGGTGCTGCAATACCGATAGTTGATGAGGCTATGGGCATGGACCTGCTCGAGATAATCACTGCAATAGGCATCACCCAAACCGCGCGGATCGAGAGTGCAGAATGAATATTGCGACAGGAAGAGCGGACCTCCATACGGCTCGCCGAGCGGCAGCCTGACGCCAAGATATCTCGCGCCGTTTCTGATCTCGCCATCGCGCGCCCAGCCGGAGTGGTAGGAGACCGGGTTTATTGCATGCGCGGCCGATCCTGCCGCAAGAACGTAAGTGACCAGAGCCTCGTTCCATCCCGCAATCGGCAGGTTCTTCGCCCAGCCGAAGCGGGGGCTCCAATGCCAGTAGAGAGGGCCGGGCTTTCCCTGTGTAAACCAGTTCCACTCCACTGCCTCCACGATGTGGGTAACCGACCGGCGCAGTCCATTTCAGTTGATGTCGGCTCGTCAAAGAACTCGCGGGCGCAGATCAGCGCCTGAACCAGAAGTGCAGTCTCAACGAGATCGCCGCCGTCATCGAACTTCGCAAATGGAATTGTCTTTCCGCCGGAGCTGTGGACAAAATGCGGAAAAGCGCCGTGAAATCGCTTCACCGCGCCGAGAGATCGCAGCATAAGGTTCGCCCGATCGATCGCCTCCTGCCGCGTAATCCAGGACCGGTGAACGCCGACAATGAGCGCAAGAAATCCGAACCCCACCCCCGATATGGATGTGATTTCGTGAATCGGCTGACCATCTGATCCCATGCGGTCCCTGGGAAGTCCGCTCTCGCGATGGCTGCCGGACCAGAAGTAGTCGAAGGTAGTGCGATGCAAGTCATCAAGTTCAGCAGAAAATTCGTCCGTCACCTCAAACCTCGAATGATCCGCAGCAAATCGCAACCACATCCGCAAACAGGCTTATCCGACTTGGCCATTGATTCCAAATACCCGTGGAAGTGGTGGACATCGTATTGGTAGACAAAATCGGGGCCGGCTTCTGTCTCGCGCCAAGGGAACATCGTCGGGTCAGCTTGGTTGAAATCTGTGACCACATCCGATCATATAAGATCAGTTAGAGACCGAAGCTCCCATGATCCTATCAATATCCGGCCTCAGAAAGACCTATCAGACCGCCGAAGGGACGATACCGGTTCTCAATGGCGTTGATCTGAGCGTTGACGCGGGAGAGAGCCTTGCATTGACGGGAGAATCCGGCAGCGGCAAAAGCACGCTCCTGCATCTTGTCGGCGGCCTTGATCTGCCCGACAGCGGCACCATCATGGTGAACGGCCGTACGATCACCGATCTTAACGACAGAGACCGCGCAATATTTCGCCGGCATGACGTCGGTTTGATTTTTCAGCAGTTCAATCTGATTCCGAGCCTCGATGTCGGCTCCAATGTCTCTTTCCACGCAAAGCTCGCGGGCCGTTTTGATCGGACGTGGGAAAAGACACTGGTCGAAGCCCTGGGAATTGCGGCGCTCCTCGACCGTTATCCCGAGCAGCTCTCGGGAGGGCAACAGCAGCGGGTTGCGATCGCAAGGACGCTTGCGGCCCGGCCGCCGCTGATCCTTGCCGACGAACCGACCGGCAATCTCGACGAGAACACCGCAGATATCGTTATCGACATCATGCTGCGACTGACGACGTCAGCGAAAATCGCGCTTCTGCTCGTCACCCATTCCAGCCGGCTCGCCGCAAAACTCGATCGGCGCATNGCCCTCAGCGGCGGAAAGGTGTCGCAATGAACGCGACCGCCTTCAGTGCGCTGCTCTCGCACTGGCGCTACAGACCACTGCAATTCTTGATGCTCGTCATGGGCGTGGCGCTCGCGACAGCGCTATGGTCTGCCGTACAGGCCATCAATTCCGAAGCGCGTGCCAGCTATGACAGGGCGGCCTCGCTATTGTCTCAAAACCAGCTGGATCAGCTGGTCGCCAAAGACGGCGGCATGATAGCCTTGGAAACCTACGCCAGACTTCGCCGGGCCGGCTTGGATGTCTCTCCGGTCATCGAAGGTCAACACCGGTTCGGGACGACGCGTATCAGGCTGATCGGNATTGACCCGTTGACGATGCCCTCGGATGGATCGGTACTTCCCCCTTCGGACCGATCCGGCCTTATAGACTTCATGACCGCGCCCGGCGTTATGATCGTCTCACCGGCGACGGCCAGCGCCTTAAAGGATACGGCGGGTCTTGCCGTCAGACCGACGGCCAATATTCCCGACGGGGCGGCNTTTGTCGACATTTCCACTGCCGCCCGCATCCTCGAACGCAAAGGAGATCTCAGCCGGATCGTCATTTCACCCTCACAAGCAGTGGATCGTCAGGCAATCGCGGTTGCAGCACCGGACCTGACAATAAGAGAAGCGGGCGGGCGATCGGACGTTGCGCGGCTCACCGACAGTTTTCATCTCAACCTCACGGCATTCGGCTTCCTTGCTTTTGTCGTTGGTCTGTTTATCGCCTATTCCGCAACCGGTCTGTCATTCGAGCAGAGGCGAGGNACCTTCAGAACCTTGAGATCGCTCGGCATCTCGCTCGGCTCACTCACGGTGATGCTCGTTTTTGAAATTACGCTTTTTGCCCTCTTGTCCGGCGCCTTTGGCGTCGTTCTCGGCTATGTCATCGCTTCTGCACTTCTGCCAGGGGTTGCCGCGACGCTCAGTGGGCTTTACGGGGCGAGCGTTTCAGGCTCACTTTCCATCAGGCCTGAATGGTGGCTGGCTGGTCTAGGCATGGCGCTGATCGGGACGTGGCTTTCCTCGCTGCAACATCTATGGCGTGTCTGGCGGATGCCGATATTGTCCGCAGCGCATAGCCGGGCATGGACAATGGCATCGGTCAGGGGGCTGGTGCTACAGGCAACAATCGGCACATTTCTGATCGTGCTGTCCGGCCTGCTTGTCTGGACTGGCAGTGGGCTCCTATCCGGATTTGCGGTTCTGGCCGCGCTGCTGCTCGGCGCGGCGTTCATTCTTCCTCCTTTTCTCTCCTTTGCCATGAAGGCAGGCGAACACGTTTCCCGACACATACTGGTGCGATGGTTCTTTGCAGATACGCGTCAGCAATTGCCCGGGCTCTCCCTTGCTTTGATGGCATTGCTGCTTGCGCTATCGGCCAATATCGGCGTCGGCACGATGGTCTCGAGCTTTCGAGAGACATTTCTGGGTTGGCTCGATCAGCGACTTGCAGCAGAGGTTTACGTGACAGCGCGAGACGAGACGGAAGCCGAGAAGCTACGCCAGTGGTTTCCTCAACATACACGTGCGGTTCTGCCCATCTGGAGCAGCCGTGGTGACGTTTCAGGCGAACAGGTGCAGATTTTTGGTGTCGCCGATGATCCTACCTACAGGGATCATTGGCCGTTGATCCTTCGCTCGCCNNCGACCTGGGATGAAATNGCGAGCGGCCGGGGCGCAATCGTCAATGAGCAGTTGTGGCGGACCGGCAAGGCTTCACCTGGCCAGAANNTCCAATTGCCAGGTGGCTGGAGCGCTACCGTCGTCGGCGTATTTTCGGATTACGGCAATCCGTCCGGACAGGTGATTATCGGCATTGATNCTCTTGTTGAGCACTATCCGGATGTCGAAAAACTGCGATATGGCCTTCGCCTTGCGCCGGAGGAGGTGGCGGATTTTCGACGCAGCCTGATGGACGAGTTCGGCCTGCCGGAAGCCAATATCGTTGACCAGGCATCTCTTAAGCGGCAATCCGCAGCCATTTTCGAGCAGACCTTTACGGTGACGGGCGCCCTGAACGTCCTGACGCTCGGCGTTGCCGGTTTTGCGATGTTTTCAAGCCTCTTGACGCTCGCCTCACTCCGGTTGCCGCAACTGGCCCCGGTCTGGGCGCTCGGACTTCGCCGTCGTGATCTGGCGTGGCTGGAGTTTATCCGCACACTCGCTTTGTGGTTCATAACTTTCGTGGCCGCCATTCCCGTCGGGCTTGCTTTGGCCTGGGTTCTCCTCGTGATCATCAATGTGGAAGCGTTCGGATGGCGGCTGCCGATGATCATCTTCCCGATGGAATGGCTGAAACTGGGCCTTGTCGCCCTCGTGGCCGCCATCATGTCGGTTTTGATCCCGGTCCGGCGATTGGCGAAAACGACACCCACGGACCTTCTCAGGATATTTGCCAATGAACGCTAGGCCCATCATTCGTCTTTTTTTCGTCTGTTGTCTTCTCGCGCCGGCGGCATCGGTAGCGCAGGGTTTCGCCGGACTGGGGTCGAATGCGGAAGGCTTCAGCGTTCCACGACGAGGGGTGCCGCTGGTTTTTCCACGGGAGCATGGGCCGCATCCGGACTTCAGGATCGAATGGTGGTACGTCACCGCAAATCTCCAGACCGCCGACGGTGAGCAGCTAGGGGCTCAATGGACGCTTTTTCGTTCGGCGCTCCAGCCCGGCGAGCGGGCAGGATGGGCGGATCCGCAGATCTGGCTGGGCCACGCCGCCGTGACAACCGCCAGCCGCCATTATGTTGCCGAAAGACTGGCGCGCGGCGGCATTGGACAGGCGGGTGTCGGGGTCGCTCCTTTTAAGGCGTGGATAGATAATTGGGAGATGAAGACGGCAGTGACCGGACATGCCGACCCTCTCGATAAAATTGANTTGAACGCCANCGGCAAAGGTTTNCATTATCAGCTCAAACTTCAGGCGAACGGCCCGTTGGTTCTTCAGGGGGACGGGGGCTTTTCGGTCAAATCAGCCGCCGGGCAGGCCAGCTATTATTATTCCCAGCCCTTCTACGAGGTCAGCGGCAACGTCGTTCTTGAGGGCCGGGTCCTGCAGGTGACAGGCAAAGCCTGGCTCGATCGTGAGTGGTCATCCCAGCCCCTCGCTTCCAATCAGACGGGATGGGACTGGTTTTCCCTCCACCTCGCATCCGGCGAAAAGGTGATGGCGTTCCGGCTGAGAGATGACGAAGGAGGTTATACGTCTGCCAACTGGATTTCGGCCGATGGCACGACCTCGCCGGTCGATCCCCGGGAGATACAGATTTCGCCCTTGCGGACCGCAACGGTGAACGGCAAGGCGGTTCCGGTGGAATGGAACCTGAAGATTCCAAGCCGGGGTCTCGACATCAAAACGACGGCGCTGAACGAGCAGGCATGGATGGCGACTTCGACCCCTTACTGGGAGGGACCAGTCGAATTTACGGGAACGGCCTCGGGACGAGGCTA
>Ga0058692_1000556_pt1 | contig 15937 bp, 15 predicted proteins | sample AgamicAtAmrz_FD_55216 | JGI IMG/M metagenome (GOLD analysis project Ga0058692, IMG submission 55216) | Agave microbial communities from Guanajuato, Mexico - At.Am.rz | ecosystem: Host-associated > Plants > Roots > Rhizosphere | place: Guanajato, Mexico | collected 2012-06-07 | reverse complement strand
TCCGACAGTGAAATGGCGCAAAAATCATGCCCGAGCGGCGCACCCGCTCTTGCCGCCACCGCCAGCATCGCCGTCACGCCCGGCACGACGGAAACATCGATATCGCGCCATTCGGATGGACCATTTTCGATTGCCTCGCAGATGGCCGCCGCCATGGCGAAAACACCGGGATCACCACCGGAAACCACGCAGACCCTGCCACCTTCGGCCGCAAGCCGAAGGGCCTGTTCAGCGCGGGAGATTTCCTCACGATTGTCGGAGGCATGGCGGCGCTGGTGGGGACCAAGCGACAGCCGGTCGAGATAAGGAATATAGCCGAAAAAATCGTCGGATGCCGCGACAGCCGCAAGCGCCTCCGGCGTCACCTGTGCAGCATTACCGGGACCCAGTCCGACGACGACGAGCTTGCCGGTCATGGTGCTTCACCCGCGCCGGGCCTCGTTTTCCAGCCAGGTACAAGAACCAGCGAAAAGTAAGGCGCAGGCGAAGCATCCCGCTCGATGAGCCGCACTGCATGGCTGTTGGCCATGGTGCCGCGCTCGACATAAAGCGCCTGTTCGAGCTTGCCGGCCTTTTCCAGTGCACGGCGGATTTTGGGCAGGTTGCGCCCGACTTTCATGATGACCGCCCCGTCCGTGCCGGAAAGACGGTCAGAAAGAACATCTTCTGCAAGCGTTCCAGGAAGCACGCTCAGAATATCGTCTCCCTGCACCAGCGGCAGCCCAGCCATGGACCAGCAGCCGGACATGGCGGTGATGCCGGCTACGACTTCCGCCTGATAGGACGGCGCAAGCCGCAGATGCAGATGCATATAGGAGCCATAGAACAGCGGATCGCCNTCCGAGAGCACGGCAACATTCCTGCCGGCTTCGAGATGTGCTGCAATGTCCTTCGCCGACTGATCGAAAAATCGGGCGATCGCATCGCGATAATNCTCACCGTTCTTGTCGCTTTCGACCGTGACGGGGTAAACCAACGGCATTTCAAGCGTGCCCGGACGGATAAAGGCCTCGACGATACCACGGCCGTTGCCGCTNCTGCCCTTTTTGCAGAAGAAAGCCAGAACGTCGGCTGCCTCGATGGCNCGCACCGCTTTCAGCGTCAGCAGTTCAGGATCGCCGGGACCGGTGCCGACGCCGACGAGTTTCCCCTTACGATGTTCAAAAAGAGCCGCGCTCACAGGCCCGCCCTCGCAACAGCGTTGACGGCGGCAGCCGTCATGGCCGAGCCGCCCATGCGTCCCTTGACGATGGCGTAGGGAATGCCGAGCGTACTGACTTCCAACGCATCCTTCGATTCCGCTGCGCCGACGAAACCGACCGGCATGCCGATGATGGCGGCGGGGCGAGGCGCGCCCTTTTCGAGCATCTCCAGAAGATAGAACAGGGCTGTTGGCGCGTTGCCGATCGCCACCAGAGCACCGTCCATGTGCTCCGCCCAGAGATCAAGCGCGGCGGCCGAACGTGTATTGCCGATGGACCTCGCAATGTCGGGCGTGCGCGGATCACGAAGTGTGCAGATNACCGCATTGGCGGCTGGCAGGCGCGCGCGCGTCACACCATGGGCGACCATTTCCGCATCGCAAAGGATGGGCTTGCCCGCAAGGAGTGCGCCACGCGCGGCAGAGACAAAATCCGGGGAGAAACGGAAATGGGCGGCGGCCTCAACCAGCCCGCAGGCATGAATCATGCGAATGGCGATGTCCGCCTGATCCTCGGCAAAAGCGGACAAATCCGCTTCCTCGCGTATTATGGCGAAGGAGCGCTCATAGATCGCATTGCCATCGCGAATATAGTCATAGTCGGTCATCGGTCATCCTGTCGAAGCGCCGCGACAATTGCCTGCCTGCCCAGACGGGCAAACAGGCCAGCGGCGTTTTCCCCGGGCTTATGTTCTTTTTCATAAAGACGGGCAAGCCGCGAAAGCGCCGCTCTTTGTTGTGCAAAGGGTAAAATGCCGTCCGGNGAATCNCCGGCGCGGCCAAAAATCGAAAAAGCCATGCCATTATCGGAACCTGAAAAGGTCAGAAGCGACGGCGCGGGATGGGCGCAGCCTTTGCCGCATCCGGAAATATGCAGGGTCACGGAACCGTCGAGCAGCGGGGCGCAAGCGCCTGCCGCAAAGGAAGCCAGTTCGTGAGTAGGATAAAAGGCCGACGCGCAACCGGGAGCGCCGGGACAGACTGCTATGGAAGATCGCCCGTCGCCGGCAGCCGTGACGAAACCCGATGTTCCGGCACTTGCAAGTAGTGCGCCGCACGCGCGCTGGGAACCGAAAAACAGCAGGCTATGATTTATCGCTGGCCGAAGAGACTGAATACCGAGCATGGCGGCCGTTTCGCAGAGACGCGCTATATCAGCGGCTTTGATCTGACTGAAGGCAGGCGCGACGCCTGCAGCAAAACCGGCCCCGCCTGCGGCCATCAAACCCAAAGGCACGAAGGACGGGGATGCCTCGCTTCCGGCCCAATCCACCAGATGATCACCGCAGATCGCTTCAATCATCTTCCGATCCAGATCGCGACCGCGGGCGAGCGGACCTTTTTTTGCCAGAAGCGCGAGCAATTCAAGGACGACACCAGCTGCGGCGCCGCGCCAACCAGCCCCGCATCCACCGAGCTGCTTTCCGGACCGCCCACAAACAGGCGCCAGAAGACCTGCCCTTCCAGACGCTGTGCTTTCAGGCGGATGTCAGCGAGCAAATCTCCCATGGAGACATATCCGCCACCGTCGATCACCACAGACATTTTGGCGGCGAGTTTTTCAGCAAGCCCCAGCGCTTTTGCCTCCCGGCGAATCTCGTCTGCAAGAGAACGGCCATCGGCAATTTCGGTCTCGTCGCGACCGGATAAGGGCGACACCTCAACCGCCAGCCCATCGCGAAGCGGTAGACCAAGCGCCAGAACCTCTTTTTCCAGAAGGCGCGCGCTCTCGGGCGACAGACGCGAAATTGCAGGCTGCCCCGGGCGGTAATGTCCATCAAGCCATTGCCATGGAAATCCGAAAGATCGCAAAGCCTCTTCATCTCAAGGGGCGTGATATCCGCTTCGAATGCGATCCGTGACAGGAGACCATCGCCGGTGGGCATGGGCGCAGAGAGAGCCGGGCATGCGCCGCGGCGGCTGACTGGCTGAACGGGATTGAATAAGGCCGTCATCACGCGCCGACCCTTTCCGGACGGGGCAAAAGCAGCATTTCAAGCTCCGCATCCACCGCGTTTCGGCGACTGTGCCACAGGCCGCGGCGGCGGGCGGACAAGAAACGTTCCGCCATCACCCGCGCTGCCTTCGGGTTTTCGCGCAGGATGAAATCGCGCACCGCTTCATTGCCGAAATAGGCATCGTAAAGGGCTTCGATCAACGATGACGACACCGCATTGGTGGTTTCGGCAAAGCCGACCAGCCGGTCCACCGNCTCGGCAAACTCCGCCGCACCGCGTGGNCCATGTCGCATCTGGCCTTCGATGAAGCGCGGATTGACGGCNCGGGCCCGCACCACCCGCGTCAGGGCCTGTGTCATCGATCTTGCCCGNGGGCGCGCCGGATCGGTCGTATCCAGCGCCACGATATCNGCAACGCCTCCAAGTNCAGCCTTGGCAGCGGAAAAGCCGCCAATGAAAGCGACATCGGAAGAACCGTCCAGAAGATCGCGGCCGGGATCATCGCCGGTGTGAACCAGAAGATCAGCCCGGCGCACCGCCTNCGCAAATCCGGCATCCTCGAAAATCTCCAGCCCGTCCNCACCNCCGAATGCGTGACTTGCCGCATCTAAGTAGGCTTTACCCAGNTCCTCGCGTTCGTCCCATTTGCCGCTGNCGAGCTTCTCCTCAATACCGGCACCATAGGTGCCGGGCGCAGAGCCGAAAATCCGCGGTGGTATATGACCGAGCAGAGCCGCCTCTTCCGCAAGCGGATTGTCGCCCGGCGCTTCTTCACGCCGCGCCACGGCCTTGGCGGCAGCATCGAGAAGCGCGATCAGCGCAGGAAACATATCCCGNAACAGNCCGGAAATGCGGAACGTNACATCAACGCGTGGACGGCCGAGGCTGGCCGGCGGCAGCACCTCGATGCCGGTCACGCGGCCGGTGCCGGCGTCGTAAATCGGCCGCGCTCCCATCAGGTGCAGCGCCTGCGCCACATCCTCGCCGCCGTTGCGAAGACTGGCACTTCCCCAGAGATCGAACACCAGATGTTTCGGCCAATCCCCGTGGCTCTGCAGATGATGACGGAGCACCTCTTCGCCGGCCATGCGCCCGAGTTCAAAAGCGGTGGGCGTCGGCATCGTGCGCGGATCCGCTGCATAAAGATTGCGGCCCGTGGGAAGTACATCGATCCGGCCCCGTGCCGGTGCGCCGGAAGGACCGGGAGCAACGTGCCGGCCATCGAGTGCGGCAAGCAAGGCCGCCTTCTCGGCCCGGGCGCTTTGAAGTCTCAGAGGATCAGCCTCACCTTCGGCGCAGCGGCCGAAAATGTGTTGGCCGTCCTTGATCGCAAAATCCTTGAGATCACAGAGAAAGGCGTCGATGCGTGAGAGGGCGGCGTCGGCATCGTCTTTCGTATTCACGCCGGCCTCGGTTGCAAGCCCGGTTTCCTGCGCTTTTTCAATGATCAGCTTCGCCAGCCGGTCGCGCCGGCGCCGATCGAGCCCATCGGCCTGCGCATATTCGTCGACCAGCTGTTCAAGCGCCAGTTGTTCCGGCGAAAGCCCGGCATTAACCAGCACCGGCGGAATATGGCCGATGGTGACGGCTGCAATGCGCCGTTTCGCCACCGCCGCCTCACCGGGATTGGAAACGATAAACGGATAAATCACCGGCAGCGGACCAGTGACAATTTCCGGAAAGCACTTGCGCGAAAGCGCCACTGTCTTGCCCGGCAGCCATTCCAGCGTACCGTGCGCGCCCACATGCACGATGGCATGGGCGGATGCCACGCGCTGCATCCATGCGCCGAAGGCAACAAGCGCGTGGCGCGGAGGCAGGGCGGGATCGTGATAGTCAACCCGGCGGTCCTCATTGCGCCCCCTGTCCGGCGCAAGCGCCACGAAGACCTGGCCGAAACGCGCGACGCGAAAACGAAACCCGCCATCGGCGAAAGCTTCATCACTTTCCGCAGCTCCCCATGTCGCACTCAAGGAGGCCGCGGCATCGTCAGGCAAACCCGAAAGAAAACCTCGATAGTCCGCAAGATCGATCGTCGCTTTCTGCTGCTCAAGGCGATCGAGCAGCGCCCTTGCCGTTTCAGGAATATCTTCGACGCAATAGCCGGCATCAGCAAGATCTCGCAGCATTTCGAGCACGCTTTGCGGCACATCCAGACCAACGGCATAACCGGTTCGCCCGGGGCTGCACCCGGATAATCCGGCATCAGAACGACAATGCGCCGCTCCTCCGGCGAGTATTTTTCAAACGCAGGAAGGCCGCGATGCGGCTTGCCACCTGTTCGACACAATCCGCCTCCGGCATGTTTACGAGACTGATACCGCCATCGGTCCGAGGCTGCTTGAAGGAAATCACGCCTGCGAAAATCCGGCCATCCAGTTCAGGCAGCACAATATGCATGGCAAGATCGGACGGGTTTAGTCCACGCGCATTCGCCGCCCAGCCGTCGCGGCGGGTCGTCGCCATGGCGACCTGGAAAACGGGAACGCCAAGCCGATCGAACAGCGTATGGCCATCGGCATCGCTCTGACTGGCAAAGGCCGTCGCAGCAAGGATGGCAGCGGGCTGAATATCTCTCAGCGCCTTTTCGAGAAAGCGAAGGGCGTCGCCATCCTTCAGGCCGCTGACAAAAATCGGCACCGGGGAGAAACCGCGCTCGCAAAGCGCGTGAAAGAGCGCATCCACCGGCGCTGCATCCGCAGCCAGCAACATGGAGCGATAAAAGACAATAGGCAGAACGGGCGCGGCAGCCGGGAAGCCAGAGCAGGCCTCCATTTGCCCCAACACCCCCANCCCCGGCCGATAAAAGCCNGCTTTCGGCAATGGCTCAGCTTCTATCATCGGCCATGCGTCATCTCTTGCCAGANCGGCGAGGCCACCGGCAAGGCGACCCATATTCTCTCTTCCACCTTCGCGGAAAAAGGAAAGGACGGATGCCAGGATGTGTGTGTCCACGGTCGACGCCGCTTCGAGCTTTTCGTCCCTTTCACTGCATTCGCCGGGCAGAAGCAGAAGCTTTATNCCACGTCGGCGCGCCATGCTGGAAAGCTGATCAACTCCATAACGCCAGCGTTCCGCTCCACCGAGGATTCGGACAAGGATGACCGTGGCATGCTCCGCCGTCTTTTCGATCCACAGGTCAACCGACATGGGATGGCGAAGCTCGGCGAGGTTTGCGGCGGACAGGCTGGGGAGCACACTGTCCGCCTGTCGCCACGCCTGCTCAAGCCCGGCAAGATCGCTNGTCGAAAACGACAGCATCACCACATCCGATCGAGGCTGGTTGAGGTCAACCGGCTCGATCAGATCGTCAAGAGACGAGGATGTGGTGGCAAGAATATGCATCGTCAGGCGGCCAGCATCTGTTCGATCTTTTCGCGATTGATGCCCTTTTCGCCGATAATGACCAGTCGGCTGCGGCGCTGCTCGCCCGCTGCCCAGGGGCGGTCGTAATAATGATTGACCCGGCTTCCGACCGCCTGCACCTGCAGACGCATGGGCTTGGCGGAAACTTCGACAAAGCCCTTGATGCGCAGGACGTTTTCAGCCGCAGCCGTTTCGGCAATGCGCGCCGCCAGTGCTTCCGGATCGGCCACGGCCGGCAGGTCGATGACGAAGCTGTCGAAATCGTCGTGTTCATGGTCGAGTTCACCGTCATGGTGGGTGCGGCGGTTTTCGATATCCTCTTCAACGGCAAGACCAAGACCGATCAGCACGGCGGGGTCGATGGCGCCATTGGAGGCCACAACGATCTTCGCCGCCTTCGGCAGATGTTCGAGCACATGCGCCCTCGCCTTGTCGAGGCCGGCTTCATCAAGGAGATCGGCCTTGGTGAGAACGATGAGATCGGCGCAGGCGACCTGGTCCTCGAAAACTTCCTCAACCGGATCATCGTGATCAAGCGCCTCGTCATTGGCCCGCTGAGCAGCGAGCGCCTCCATGTCGTGCGCGACCTTTCCTTCAGCAAGGGCGGCGCCATCCACCACGGCCACGACGGCGTCCACGGTCACGCGGCTCTTGATGGCCGGCCATTGGAAAGCCTGGACCAGCGGCTTAGGCAGGGCAAGACCAGAGGTCTCGATCAGGATATGCTCCACCTTCGGCTGGCGGCTGAGAATTTGTTCGATCGCGGGCTGGAAATCGTCAGCCACCGTGCAGCAGATACAGCCGTTGGCCAGTTCGACGATGTTTTCTTCGGGGCAGCTTTCAATGCCGCAGCCTTTCAGGATTTCGCCGTCGATACCGATATCGCCGAATTCATTGACGATGATTGCGAGCCGCTTGCCGTCCAGCTTTTCCAGAAGACCACGCAACAGCGTCGTTTTTCCCGCCCCTAGAAAACCGGTGACGATGGTGCAGGGAACGCGGTCCAGATGGTTGCTCATGATCTCTCCTCGGTAAAATCGAATGGGGGAATGCGCGCCACCATGCCGCGCTTTAATGGTTCGGGGCGGCCGCGCCAGGGCATCAGGCCATCTGAAGACGCAGAAAGAAGCCGCGCGCCGGTCAGCAGGTCCCCTGCATCGTCGGGTGTCAGCCCGCCAAACACATAGGACCAGCCATTGGCGCTGCGCAGCACGGCACTGAGGCCACGTTTGCAGTTGGCGAGACAATTGACGGAACGGACCGCGATGCCGGACGCTTCCGCCTCTGCGGTGACGGCCTCGGCAAGACGTGAGCCGGCACGTGGCTCGGCACTGGGATCAGCTTCGTCGCGACAGCTTCGGCAAACGAAAACGACCACACCGGACGCCGTTTCATCCTGCGCGTTTCCACCAGCAAATGAAGATGTCGCTGAAATATCCAAACCGTATCGTTCTCGCGCCGAGTCAAATTCTTCGGGGTGCGGATATCGAAAACGGTATGCGCACAGGCACAGACCGGCTGTTCGACGTCATCGACTGACCGGAGCACCCCGCCCGGTAGACGTTTTTCCTGAAGCGGCAGGTCTCCTGGCTTGCGGCTCGATGAGCGCCCGGACACCGCCTTCCCGAACCGTCTCTCTGGTNCAGTGGCTTTACGGTGCGGGCTTGCCGCTTACAGTTGCGGGGGCAGCCACGGAATGACCCGTTTCAGGGTGGAACCGTGTTCCCTCTTAGCTTTTCCCGTTGCCGGGGAAAGACCGTCAGTTCCTTACCCTTAGGCCGAACGGGCTTTGGGGTCAATGCCGCCCCCCGTGGCTCGCGCATTGCCGGGTGCGGCAAATTGGGTATAGTCGCCGCTCCGAAGGGCAGGGATAAGTTCCCGGCTGCTGGAGTGAAGAAGGAATATGCGATGACACGCGACATCAGCGACAACGAAGCCGAGCGCCATCGGCAGAAAATGGTCAACCGCAAGACGGTGCAGGATGCCGAAGTCGCGGCAAAGACCATCGAAAAAGGTCTGCTGATGATCAATACCGGCCCCGGCAAGGGCAAGTCCACGGCCGCCTTCGGCCTTGCGTTGCGTATGCTCGGCATCGGGCGCAGGGTCGGCGTCGTGCAATTCATCAAGGGTGCATGGTCGACCGGCGAACAGCAGGCGCTGGCTCTGTTCGGTGACAAGGTGGTNTGGCGTACCATGGGGGAAGGCTTCACCTGGGATACGCAGGATCTGAAGCGCGATGTTGCCGCTGCCGCGAAGGCGTGGGAAGAAGCCGTGACACTGATGGCTGACCAGACGATCGGCCTGCTGATACTCGACGAACTGAATATCGCATTGCGTTATGATTACCTGCCGCTTGACGAGGTCGTGACGACGCTGGCCAGCCGNCGGCCCGATCTGCACATCATCGTCACCGGCCGCAATGCCAAGCAACCGCTGATCGACGCCGCCGACATGGTGACGGAGATGACGCTGGTAAANCATCATTTCAAGGCGGGCGTGAAAGCACAGCCAGGGATAGAATTCTGACATGGCCGCACGGGTTCTGATGTTTCAGGGAACCGGCTCGGATGTCGGCAAATCGCTGATGGTGGCCGGTCTAGCCCGCGCCTTCGTCAGGCGCGGCCTGTCCGTCATGCCGTTCAAACCACAGAACATGTCGAATAATGCGGCCGTTACCGCCGACGGCGGCGAGATCGGCCGAGCACAGGCGCTGCAGGCGCGGGCCGCTGGCGTACCCCTCTCTGTCCACATGAATCCGGTTCTTCTGAAACCGCAGAGCGAGACCGGGGCACAGGTGGTGGTTCAGGGCAAAATCGCCGGCAATGCCAGGGCAGCCGATTACCAGCACCTGAAAGCCGGGTTGATGCCGCGCGTGCTGGATAGCTTCAACCGCCTGAAACAACAGGCCGATCTGGTGCTGGTGGAGGGGGCGGGCAGCGCATCCGAAATCAATCTGCGTGCCAATGATATCGCCAATATGGGGTTTGCGAGAGCTGCTGACGCGCCTGTGATCCTCATCGGCGATATTGACCGCGGCGGCGTCATCGCCAGCCTTGTCGGTACCAAAGCCGTCCTCGAACCTGACGATGCGGCGATGATCGAAGGTTTCATCGTCAACCGATTTCGCGGTGATCCCGCGTTGTTTTCGGACGGCATGCGGATAATTCAGAAAAGGACAGGCTGGGCCTCGATAGGCCTTCTGCCGCATTTCTCCGATGCCACGAAACTGCCGGCTGAGGACGCGCTCGGTCTTTCCGGCCCGGCTGAGCGAAAACCCGGCGCAAAGATCCGCATCGCCGTGCCGATCCTGCCGCACATTTCCAATTTCGATGATCTCGACCCTCTGGACATGGAGCCGGACGTGGAACTGATCCGCGTGCGGCCGGGCGAGACCATTCCCGCCGATTGCCAGCTGGTTTTGCTGTGCGGTTCGAAATCCACCATTGCCGATCTCGCCGTGCTGAAAGATGCGGGTCTGGACATCGACATAAAGGCGCATGTGCGCCGCGGCGGCTACGTTCTCGGCCTTTGCGGTGGCTACCAGATGCTCGGAAAAACCGTTGCGGATCCTGACGGTATCGAGGGATCACCTGCGACTGTGGACGGGCTCGGTCTGCTTGATGTCGAGACGGTTTTGACGGGTGACAAGCGACTCGTTTCCGTTCAAGGCGCGAGCTTTGATGGTGTTGGTTTATCCGGCTACGAAATGCATGTCGGGGAGACCACGGGAGCAGCAGGCAATCTGGTGTTTTCGACGATCGACGGGCATTACGATGGAAGCATCTCACCCGACGGCCGTGTCTTCGGCACCTATATTCACGGCCTCTTTGCTCATGATAGCCAGCGCGGCGCATGGTTGGAGCGTCTCGGCGGGTGCGGCACCGACCTGAACTATGATGCGCAGGTGGATGCGGTTCTCGACCGTCTGGCTGCGCATATGGAACAGCACCTCGATCTCGACGGGCTGCTGGCTATAGCGCGATAAGGATCGCCAGAAGCCCGAATAGGCCGATCAGCAACAGGTCCGCAATCCGNGCCAGCCGCAACGCCGTGCGAATATCGCCGGCGACCAGCGCAGACCTTCCGCCGTCCCCCATGAAACGCGCTTCGATCATCTGTCCGCCGTAAGAACGCGGTCCGGCAAGCGCAAAACCCAGCGCGCCGGCCAGCGCCGCCTCCGGCCAGCCTGCATTGGGAGAGCGGTGGTGGNGCGCATCGCGACGGATCGCGGCAATGGCCGCTTTTGGCGACGCGCCCTCGACAAAAAATGCGGCGACGACAAACAGGCTGCCGCTCAATCTCGAAGCGGGCAGATTGATGAGATCGTCAAGCCGGGCCGAAGCCCAGCCGAACGCTTCATGGCGAGGCGAACGATGACCGATCATGCTGTCGGCCGTATTGACCGCCTTATAAGCCGCGCCACCTGGCAGGCCCAGAAGCCCCATCCAGACGGCAGGGGCGACGATGCCATCGGAAAAGTTCTCGGCGAGACTTTCGATCGCCGCCCGGCAGATCGCCGCCTCATCCAGCTTTTGCGGGTCGCGGCCGACGATCATCGAGACAGCCTTGCGGCCACCCTCAACTCCTTCACGCTCCAGCGCAGTCGCAACCGCCTCCACATGCTGNTCCAGACTTTTCTGNGCCGGAAGCGAAGCACCGAGGATGGCGACCACCAGAAGTCCGAAGGGCAGGAAAAGCAGAACAGATTGCGCAAACCATGCAAGGATCACCGTCAGCCCGACAAAAACAACCAGCGCCACAACACCCGCGGCCTTGCGCCGTGAAAATGACGCGCTGTCCCGGTTCCATTTTTGGTCCAGCAGCGCGATAAGCGAACCGACCCAGGTGACAGGATGGCCGATATGTTTGAACAGCCAGTCCGGATAACCGGTCAGGCGTTCGATCACGAGCGACAGGAAAGCGAGAGCGAGGAACATGGGCGAGACAATATCAGAAATGGCACAGGCTGCGATCCGCCACGGCGGCAATCTCGGCAGAGCGCGCCTGATGTTTCCAGACGCGTCTGAACCGTGGATCGACCTTTCGACCGGAATCAACCCGCATCCCTATCCGTATTCTGCCATTCCCGCCAGCGCATTCGCTCGCCTGCCGGAGCCCGAGACGGCCGACTATCTGAAACGGCTGGCCGCACTCCATTTCGGCGCACCCTCCGCCCGACATGTCACGCTATCGCCCGGCACCCAGATGCTCATGCCGCTGCTGGCTCAAACCGCACTTGNCCGGGGCGCCAAGAGCGGCGCGGTGCTGTCACCTGCCTACGCGGAACATGCCCGCACCGCACGCATGGCCGGGCTGACCATGATGGAAGTGGAGCATATCAGCGACCTGATCGCTCACGACTACGTGGTGGTGGTCAATCCCAACAACCCCGACGGACGTATCATCGATCGCGAAACTCTTTTGCGGCTCGCCGATTCAATGCATCGAAACGGCGGCCTGCTGGTGGTGGATGAAGCCTTCATCGAAACAGGAGGCGCCGAGAGCCTTGCGGATAGCGTTGATCGGCATGCTCTGGTCGTCCTTCGTTCCTTCGGCAAATTTTATGGCCTGGCGGGAATCCGGCTTGGTTTTGCAATTGCGCACCCTGATATCGCTGCGGGGTTGGAGGCGAGGCTCGGCCCATGGGCGGTTTCCGGCCCGGCGCTGCACATTGCAACGGAAGCCCTGGCGGATGGAACGTGGCAATCTGCGATGCGGCTGCGTCTCGCGGATGAAGCACGGCGCATGAATTGCCTTTTGGAAAAAGCGGGGCTGAACGGGGTTGGCGGCACGCCTCTGTTCACACTGGTGCGGGACGAGCGTTCCAAGGCCCTGTTCGATCATCTCGGCCGTCTCGGAATACTCGTGCGCATTTTCGATGAAAGGCCGACGACATCCGTTTCGGCCTTCCGGGTAACGACGCTGAGTGGCAGCGCCTTCAAGCGGCGCTGCTCTCTTTCGATCATCCCTCGAAAGTGTAGGTTTCAATCGACTCCGGCTTCATTTCGATGGAGAAACCCGGCAGTTTCGGCGGCATATAAGCGGCGTTTCTGATATCGCAGGGCTCGATGAAATGCTCGTGTAGGTGATCCACATATTCGATGACGCGACCTTCCTTGGTGCCTGAAACCACCAGATAGTCGATCATCGACAGGTGCTGCACATATTCGCAAAGCCCGACGCCGCCGGCATGCGGCCAGACCGGCAGATTGTATTTGGCGGCAATCAGCAGCACCGCCAGCACTTCGTTGAGGCCACCCATACGGCAGCTGTCGATCTGCACCACATCGATCGCGCCTTCAGCGATGAACTGCTTGAACATGATGCGGTTCTGGCACATTTCGCCCGTCGCCACCTTCACGGAACCAATGGCTGCGCGAATCTTGCGATGGCCGGCGACATCATCCGGGCTGGTCGGTTCTTCGATGAAGAAGGGCTTGGAAAAGGCGAGCTTATTCACCCACTCGATTGCCTGGTCCACTTCCCACACCTGATTGGCATCGATCATCAGATAACGGTCGGGGCCGATCACTTCGCGGGCAATGGCGAGACGGCGAATGTCATCCTCCAGATCACGTCCAACCTTCATCTTCACATGGTTGAAACCGGCATCGATGGCTTCCTGGCAAAGACGGCGCAGCTTGTCGTCGTCATAACCGAGCCAGCCTGCAGAGGTCGTATAGCAGGCGTAACCTTCGCTCTTCAGCGTCTCGATGCGTTCCTTTTTGCCGCTTTCGGCTTTCTTGAGAATTGCGAGCGCCTCGTCCCGGGTCAGCACGTCAGTGAGATAACGGTAATCAACGATATCGGCGATTTCTTCTGCGCTCATATCAGCCACCAGCTGCCACACCGGCTTGCCGGCTTTCTTGGCCAGCAAATCCCACACCGCGTTGACAACGGCGCCGGTGGCGAGATGCATTGCACCCTTGTCGGGGCCGATCCAGCGCAGCTGGCTGTCGCTGGTCAGATGCCGCCAATATTTGCCCGGGTTCTCAGTGACCGTGGCAAGATCGGTGCCGACGACGAGGTGACGCATNGCTTCGATGGCCATGCAGCAAATATCGTTGCCCCGGCCGATGGTGAAGGTCAGCCCGTGGCCTTTAAGACCCGGCTCATCCGTGTCGAGAATGACATAAGCCGCCGAATAATCCGGGTCGGGGTTCATCGCATCGGAGCCGTCCAGGCTCTGGGATGTGGGGAAACGCAGGTCGAAAACACGCAGATCAGTAATTTTTGTCATGGCCGTTTACTCGCGGTCAGTGCCTATGGAAATCGTTCAGTCGTGGTGGAAGGTCTCTTCCATCATAGCCCACCACTCGCCGTCCCTGCGGGTTTCGAGCGGTTTCTGGCAGGGAATGGTAAAAGACCACCATTCCTGGTTCTTGGGGCTGGCCGCCATCTTCGCCATATCGGCGCTGAAATCGGTGCCATGATACTCCCAATAGCCAAACAGCAGGTTTTCCGGCTCCCGCAGGAAAATCGTGTAGTTACGGATATTGCAATCGCTGATCAGCGCCAGAACTTCCGGCCAGACGGCGGCATGCAGCCTTTTATACTCCGCGATCATCTCCGGCTTGACGCCTATGACCATTCCCATACGCTGCATGAAAAACTCCGTTACTTTCTGATGGTGGCAAGCGCCGCGCGCAGCTTTGATTGCGGCAGGCTCAATCCCAGCCGGTCCGCTGCGGCAATGACCGGAGCAAAGCGTCGGCGCTTCTTCTCATCGTGATTACCGGCGATATCGGCCAGTCGATGGGCAAGGAAGGGATTGCGTAAACGCTCCCGCAGCACGCCGATATAGGCCTGCGCATCATTTCCCATGCCTTCAGCAATAAAGACCGGCAGAACCTCGTCGCGCCATAACGTTTCCAAATCCGCGACGAGTGCACTGTCGTCCATTGCCTGGCGCACCGTCTCGTCCTTCGCCCGCGCATCCTGCAGCCAGCGTTCCGCCAGATAGGAATGGCCGAGATTGAGCAGGAAAAGCTTCAGCTTTTCATAGTGATCGAGATCGTCCGTCAGCACCACGGCAGGGTGAGTGCAGGGCAGGACAAGCCCGTCCTGATTTTCGATCGCCCAGAGCGCGTAAGGCTCCGCCACTGCACCTACCGGATCGATAGGCTCGGAAACGATGCGATCGACCAGGCTATTGGCGAAACGGCACTTTTCGTTCAGGTAAAAGGCAAAACCCGCCGGCAATTGCCATTCATCGGCAAGCCGGCGAATGACCTCTTTCAGCTTTTCGCCATTACGCGGCACAAGTTCACAAGGAAAGATGGACACGGGCGCTTCCGGATTGCGCTGAAAACGTTCGAGCAGCAAAATGCAGAGTTTCGCCGGAAAGCTCCTCGGGACGGCCGTAAAATCCGCCGCGAGATCTGCGCCATCCGCAGAATCAAGCTCATAACCGCGGTCTCCGGTATTGGACAAGATGACAGCAGCTTCGCAGGCGAGGCGGCGTACTTCGTCCCATTCGGTTGCCGAGGTCAGGGCCCGCGCGACAGCCTTGCCCTCAATTTCCTCATCCACGTTCCGCCCGTCACGGATGCCGCGAATGCGCACGGGGTAGGGCGCGCCACTATTAGCGCCGCGACACGCTTCAGGCTTTCCGCATTGCCGGTTGTCTGGACAATCGCGATGCGACCAATAGCCTCGTCCTTGTCCAGTGCTTGCGAGACAAAGAGGTCCGCATGCGCAAGAAGAAAGCGGCTGGTACCGAATTGCAGGATGGGCGTCTCGGGCGTCATGCGACCTCCACCATGCCTTTGATGACTCCGGCTTTCGGATCTGTCAGCCCTGCGAACTGCGATGGAACGTCGGCAAGCGCCATACGGTGCGTAATCAGCGCCTCAGGTACTTTCCCTTCCCGCAATGCCTGCAACACGCGTTCGAAATCCTCCGGCGTCGCATTGCGGCTGCCGAGCAGCGTCGTTTCACGTTTGTGGAACTCCGGATCGTTGAAGCTGATATCGCTCGCGACGATGGAAACAAGCACATACGAACCGCCATGGCCGACGAAGGAAAAGCCGCGCTCCATGGCTTTAGGATTACCGGTCGCATCGAAGACCGCATCGAAGAAATCACCGTTGGTAATCTCGGAAAGACGATCTTTGTCGCCGTCCCCAAGCGACACTGTATGGGCGACGCCGAGATGCTCCTTGCAAAAATCCAGCCGGTCGGTACGGCCATCGATCATCGTGACTTCGCCGCCATCGAGAACCGCGAAAACCGCTACCGCCATGCCGATCGGTCCGGCGCCGACGATCAGAACCTTCTGTCCTTTCTCGACATTGCCACGGCGCACCGCATGCGCGCCGATAGCCAGAAATTCGGTCATCGCCGCCTGGTCGAGGCTCAGCCCTTCAGCCTTCAACACGAATTGCTGCGGCACGTTCAGATATTCCACCAT
>Ga0058692_1000533_pt1 | contig 16405 bp, 16 predicted proteins | sample AgamicAtAmrz_FD_55216 | JGI IMG/M metagenome (GOLD analysis project Ga0058692, IMG submission 55216) | Agave microbial communities from Guanajuato, Mexico - At.Am.rz | ecosystem: Host-associated > Plants > Roots > Rhizosphere | place: Guanajato, Mexico | collected 2012-06-07 | reverse complement strand
TGACGGTGTGAAGCCTCGCGCGCTTTTTCTGGCTCACGGGCCACAATCGCCTCAAAGATTCTGGCGCGGTGACCGCTCACTTTTGCCAGCATTTCCCGGCGAGAGTAGAGCAATTCGAAATTCTGACGGACGTTTTGTTCCAGCATAGGGCCCATTGAGCGTAGCAAATGCAAAAGCACCACATTATGGGCCGCTTCTGTGACAGCGATCTGATACTGCATNACGGCGTCCGCTTCGGCGTCTAAATCGCCGCTNTCCTGCGCCTGCTGGATGTGCACATGGCAGTCGCGAATGCGCAGCAGNTCTTCTTCNGTGCCGCGCAGCGCCGCGTAATAGGCGGCGATGCCCTCTAAGGCATGACGCGTTTCCAGCAGGTCAAACTGTGATTCCGGATGGTCTGCGAGAAGCTCAACGAGTGGATCACTCAGGCTTTGCCAGAGATGCTCCTGTACGAATGTTCCGCCGCCCTGACGGCGCAGCAACAATCCTTTCGCTTCTAAGCGCTGGATCGCTTCGCGGAGAGACGGACGTGAGACATCGAATTGTTTGGCGAGTTCGCGCTCGGGGAGCAGCTTCTCTCCCGGACGCAGTGTCCCTTCCATAATCAGGGATTCGAGCTGTTGCTCGATAGCATCTGAGAGCTTGGGTTGGCGAATCTTACTGTAAGCCATCGTCCCTTCTTATTAAGCCAGTCGTCCGGAGTAAATTGGTAATACCAATTGTACAGAGGTGGCGGTAAAGTAACAAAGTATTCACCTTGTGTCTATATGGTGTCTGTGACATTCCCCTGCCTCTGAAGCCCGCCCTGACGCTAACTTGCGGTTAAAAAAATGAAAAATTCGCGTTGGGCTGAATGTTAAATAAATTCACTTTTACCAAACCTTACACCTGCTTAGCCCCGAAGCGCAGCGGCATCCATAAGTGAAAGCTATTCGTCATGAACCGCATTTCATGGCAGAAATTTCTCTGGCCTGACGTGACCGNGACGGCNTTTTTTCAGTCAACTCTCAGCACGAAAGGCGAAAGCAGGTGCAAAGCGATTCGCTTATCACTATTCTTGTCGCCAGGGTAGCGCATGGCAGCACTCAGCACGCCAGATACCGTAAAATAATCAATACGTTAATGTAACTACTTCCTTACAGCGAACCGCGCTGGGAACGAAGAATAAAAACATCACGAGGTTTGTATGGAACAACAGCAAGGCGAGGCGCTGAAACGTGGTCTTAAGAACCGCCATATTCAGCTCATCGCGCTGGGTGGAGCAGTAGGAACCGGCCTGTTTCTGGGCAGCGCATCGGTCATCGAATCCGCCGGNCCGGCCGTTATTCTGGGCTATGCCATTGCCGGTTTTATTGCCTTTTTAATCATGCGCCAGCTGGGCGAGATGGTCGTTGAGGAGCCGGTTGCCGGCAGCTTCAGCCACTTCGCCTATAAATACTGGGGCAACTTTGCCGGCTTCGCCTCGGGCTGGAACTACTGGGTACTTTACGTGCTGGTCGCCATGGCAGAGCTCACTGCCGTCGGCAAATATATTCAGTTCTGGTGGCCCGACTTTCCGACCTGGGCCTCGGCAGCCATCTTCTTCGTCATGATTAACGCCATCAACCTGACCAACGTGAAAGTCTTTGGTGAGATGGAGTTCTGGTTCGCCATTATTAAAGTGGTGGCGGTCATTGGCATGATCCTGTTCGGCGGCTGGCTGCTCTTCAGCGGCAACGGCGGTCCGCAGGCGACGGTGCGTAACCTCTGGGAACAGGGCGGCTTTTTCCCGCACGGCATTGGCGGTCTGGTGACGGTCATGGCGATCATCATGTTCTCATTCGGTGGGCTGGAGCTGGTGGGGATCACCGCCGCTGAAGCCGATAATCCGGAAGTCAGCATCCCGAAAGCGACCAACCAGGTGCTGTGGCGCATCCTGATTTTCTACATTGGTTCACTGGCGGTGCTGCTGTCACTGATGCCGTGGAGTCGTGTCACCTCTGAAGTCAGCCCGTTTGTCTTTATCTTCCACGAGCTGGGCGATGCCATGGTGGCGAATGCGCTGAACGTGGTGATCCTGACGGCCGCCCTGTCGGTCTACAACAGCTGCGTTTACTGCAACAGCCGTATGCTGTTTGGTCTGGCTCAGCAGGGCAACGCGCCCAAATCGCTGCTGAAAGTTGACCGTCGCGGCGTTCCGGTCTTAACCATTCTGGTTTCTGCGGTCGCCACGGCGCTCTGCGTGCTGATCAACTACCTGATGCCCGGTGAAGCGTTCGGCCTGCTGATGTCACTGGTGGTTTCTGCACTGGTCATCAACTGGGCGATGATCAGCCTGGCGCACCTTAAGTTCCGTCGTAAGAAAGATCAGCAGGGCGTGACCACCCGCTTCAAAGCGCTGCTCTATCCGGCCGGTAACTGGATTTGCCTGATCTTCCTGGCGGCAATTCTGGTGCTGATGGCAACCACGCCAGGCATGGCCATCTCTGTCTGGCTGATCCCGGTCTGGCTGGTGATTCTGGCGCTGGGTTACTTTATTAAGAACCAGACGCAGAAAGTCTGATCCCTTCTCATATCCGGTGCGCCTGCTCAGGCGCACCGGCCACTTTCGTTCTGTTACTATTTTTATTGCTGACGGGTAGTGATAATTTTTTCCTGCTTCTCACCCAATAAAGGAAAAAATAACTATGCGTGAACTCGCACCTTCAGAAATTATGGCCGTCAGCGGATGTGGCCTGATTCAGGATATCACCACCGCCGTCGGCCAGCAGGCCGGTTCGCTTTTGGGCAGCGTGATGGGTTCCCTGATACCGATTCCCTTTCTCAACGGCGTGATCTCCTCGGTGGCCAGTACGCTTTTCAGCACCATTGGTGGCTGGATTGGCAGTCTGCTCGGTGGCCTGGTTGAAGGGCAGAATAACAGCGCAGCTTAACGATTCTCTGCCGCCCTGCCCCGCTTAATGTGATGTGAACGGGCCCGCGCCTGCGTGCCAGTTCACATTTTTTTGCGCCCGCCCGTTTTGTCCATCTCTGTGACTCAATACTGCCACGCCGTGAATGACTTAAGCGCTGATAATCATTAGCTTCATGGTTTGCAGGAGAAGCACAATGAAGCCCGCGGCACTCACATTCAAAGAAAAACTGGGTTATGGCATGGGCGATGCCGGATGCAACATGATTGGCGGTGCCATCATGCTGTTCCTCAACTACTTCTATACCGACGTGTTCGGCCTGGCTCCGGCGCTGGTGGGCACGCTGCTGCTCTCGGTCAGGGTGCTGGATGCGGTCACCGACCCGATTATGGGNGCGATTGCCGATCGCACCCAGAGTCGCTGGGGCCGTTTTCGTCCCTGGCTGCTGTGGGTCTCCGTTCCCTACGTGCTGTTCAGCGTGCTGATGTTCACCACGCCAGACTGGACCTATCACAACAAGGTGATCTGGGCATTTGTCACCTACTTCCTGATGTCACTGACCTACACCGCCATTAATATTCCTTACTGTTCACTGGGCGGCGTGATTACCAGCGATCCCGGCGAGCGCGTCTCCTGCCAGTCCTACCGCTTTGTTATGGTGGGCATCGCCACGCTGACCCTCTCCCTGTCACTGCTGCCGATGGCGGAGTGGTTTGGCGGCGCGGATAAGGCGCGCGGCTATCAGATGGCGATGGCGGTGCTGGCCACCCTGGGCCTGGCGATGTTTCTCTTCTGCTTTGCTACGGTGCGTGAACGCATCCGCCCTGCCGTTCCCAGCAATGATGACCTGAAAAAAGATCTGCGTGACGTCTGGAAGAATGACCAGTGGGTCCGGATCCTGCTGCTCACCTTCTGCAACGTCTGTCCCGGCTTCATTCGCATGGCGGCGACTATGTACTACGTAACCTGGGTCATGGGTCAGTCAACACACTTCGCCACCTTGTTTATCAGCCTGGGGGTAATCGGCATGATGGTGGGCAGCACGCTGGCGAAAGTGCTCACCGACCGCTGGTGCAAACTCAAAGTCTTTTTCTGGACCAATATCGCGCTGGCCCTTTTTTCCAGCGGCTTTTACTGGATCGATCCGCACGCCACCCTGATGGTCGTGGTGGCTTATTTTGTGCTGAATATTCTGCATCAGATCCCCTCCCCCCTGCACTGGTCGCTGATGGCCGATGTGGATGACTACGGCGAATGGAAAACCGGTAAACGCATTACCGGCATCAGCTTCTCCGGCAACCTCTTTTTCCTCAAGGTGGGTCTGGCTGTCGCGGGAGCGATGGTCGGTTTTCTGCTCTCAATGTATGGCTACAACGCGGGCGCAAAACAGCAGTCAGCCGAGGCGATTAACGGCATCATGCTGCTGTTTACCGTTATTCCGGGCGTCGGCTACCTGATCACCGCCGGCGTGGTACGGCTGATGAAGGTTGACCGCAAAATGATGCTCACCATCCAGCAGGATCTGGCGCTGCGTCGCGAAAACTTCCACGACTTACACACTGTTCATCTGCACAACCGTGCTGCCACGCCAACCGGAGATGTAAAATGAGCCCAACCTGGCCGAATCCTTTTATTGAGCAGCGCGCTGACCCGTTTATTCTGCGCCATGAACAGCACTACTATTTTGTCGCCTCAGTACCGGAATATGACCGGCTGGAGATTCGCCGCGCCACCACGCTGGCTGACCTGCGCAGCGCAGAACCGGTGTGGTCTGGCGCAAGCCGGAGAGCGGCCCCTGCAGCGAACTCATCTGGGCACCCGAGCTGCACTATATCGACGGGCTGTGGGTGATCTATTTCGCGGCGGCACCGACGCGCGACATTAAAGAGGGATTATTCCAGCATCGGATGTACGCACTGGTGTGCGAGGCCGACGACCCGCTGCAGGGCGAATGGCAGCCCTGCCGGCGCGTCTTCAGCCAGCTTGACAGCTTTTCACTGGATGCCACCCACTTCATGCATCAGGGTAAAAACTGGTATCTCTGGGCACAGAAAGATCCCGCCATTCCCGGTAACTCCAACCTCTATCTGGCGGAGCTGCTTAATCCCTGGACGCTGAAAGGTACGCCGGTGATGCTGAGCCGGCCTGAATATGAGTGGGAATGTGCAGGATTTAGCGTGAATGAAGGACCGGCGGTCATTCGTCATGGTGACAGGCTGTTTGTTACCTACTCCGCCAGCGCCACCGATGAGAATTACTGCCTGGGTATGCTATCGATTGCCGCAGAGGCGGACCCGCTTGATGTGACCGCATGGCAGAAATCGGCGCGGCCGGTGTTTGTGTCCAACTGGGACAATCACCAGTATGGGCCGGGGCACAACAGTTTTACGCAGGATGAGTCGGGGCGGGACGTGCTGGTCTACCATGCGCGAAACTATACGGAGATTGAGGGCGATCCGTTATGGGACCCGAACCGCCATACCCGACTGAAATATTTCAGCTGGCGCAGCGATGGCACGCCCGATTTTGGCGTGCCCCCTGCTGATCACACCAGCGTGCCATAAATCGTCAGCAGCGCTACGGCCACCACCAGCACCAGTGAGGTCCGTTTCGCCAACGCCACGGCCACCCGTGGCGTTTCAACTTTATCCGTGTGCGGATCGCGGGACAGCGAGAACTGCGCCAGGGTGGTCAGCACCTGATACTGAGAACGGTGACGATCGGTCAGTGAGACAAACCAGGCGGGCAGCGCCTTTTCACCGTGGCCCAGCAGAGCGTAAGCCACCCCCGCCAGCCGGACCGGTATCCAGTCGAGCAGATGCAGAATACCGTCGACCCCCGATTGCGCCCGCGCCATCGGTGTGCCGTGCTTTGCCAGCCAGCCCTGCCAGGCTCGCAGGAAGGCGTAACCCACCAGCAGCACCGGTCCCCAGGGGCCACCCACCACCAGCCAGAACATCGGTGCCAGATAGAAACGGAAGTTTATCCAGATCAGCGCATTCTGCAGCTCGCGCAGAAATTCGCGTTCGCTGCACTCCACCGGCACACCATGAATCAGCGTCAGCTCCGCCGCCATCGCCTGATGCGCCGCATCGTCGTCATGACTGGCCGCCTTCAGATAGTGATGGTAGTGCTGCCGCACTGAACCGGCCCCGATACAGAGCAGCCCGACCACAATCCAGAACAGCAATAGCACCACGCCAAACAGCACGCCTTTCAGCGTCACCAGCACCAGCGCAGTTAGCGCCATCGCCAGCGCGGTCATCAGCAGCGTCCGCATCATGGAGAAGTGGCGGCGATGGCGAAAAATCGGCTCCAGCCGGTGTTCGAGCTGCCAGTGCTCGCCCAGTTTAAACAGGCGCTCCCAGCCCAGAACCAACAACAAGGTAAACAACGTCATACTGACCCCGCAAAAATCAGGATTTTTGCTGCGTTAACAGCTCTCTGTAGTACTCCCAGTCAAAAGCAGGACCAGGATCGGTTTTGCGCGCCGGAGCGATGTCGCTATGCCCGGTAATACGTGCAGGCGTGACCGGATAGTGCTGCAGCAGCAACTGCGTAACCTGCTGCAAAGCCCGATATTGCGCCCCGGTATAAGGCTCGCTGTCAGTTCCTTCCAGTTCGATGCCAATAGAGAAGTCATTGCAGTTTTCCCGGCCCTCAAACTGCGAAACCCCCGCATGCCAGGCGCGCTTATCAAAGGGAACATACTGCACAATCTCGCCGTCACGGCGAATCAGGCAGTGTGCCGCCACTTTCAGTGCCGCGATATCGGCAAAATAGGGATGCGCATCCGGCGGAAGCGTGCCGGTGAACAGCTTATCGATCCACGGTCCGCCAAACTCACCCGGCGGCAGGCTGATATTGTGAATCACCAGCAGCGACGGCGCCTCATTGTCAGGTCGTTCATTGCAATGTAATGAGGGCACCTGACGTACGCCGGTCAGCCAGCCCTGTTTGATTTTCATACCGGATTTCCTTGTTCTGCCTGGCTGAGAATAGCATGAATAATAAAGGATTCTTGCCCCTTAGTGTGTCGGCAGCGTGACATTATCTGATTTCTTGTTAAGGATACTAAACAAAATACGGTTTATGGCTGGCACCGCGTGGCAGTTCAGGCTATTGTGACCGCCTCAGACATCCCCTTTTCTGGAGTGTAAGCCTATGTCTTCTCGTGGTTATGATCCCGACAGCCGCCGTCAGGCGCTGATTAAACGCATTGAAAGTGACATCCCGGATGCCGTTGCGCTGGCGTTAAAGGAGGATCTCGGTGGGGAGATCGACGCCGACCGCGATATCACCGCACAGCTGTTACCGGCCGATACCCAGGCCCATGCGCAGGTCATCACCCGCGAAGCCGGTGTTTTCTGTGGTAAACGCTGGGTCGAAGAGGTGTTTATTCAGCTGGGCGCGCACGCCACCCTGAACTGGCACGTCAGTGATGGCGATCCGATCAAGGCTGACCAGCTGCTGTTTGAAATTGAAGGCCCGGCCCGCCTGCTGCTGACCGCCGAGCGGACGGCGCTCAATTTTGTGCAGACGCTCTCCGGCGTGGCGACCGAAGTCAGCCGCTATGTTGCGCTGCTGGCAGGCAGCCAGACCCAGCTGCTGGACACGCGCAAAACCCTGCCCGGCCTGCGGACGGCGCTGAAATATGCCGTGCTCTGTGGTGGCGGCAGCAATCACCGGCTCGGCCTCTCTGACGCCTATCTGATCAAAGAGAATCATATTATCGCCAGCGGGTCGATTGCTCAGGCGGTGGAAAGAGCGCAGTGGTTACAGCCGGACGTGCCGGTTGAAGTTGAGGTGGAATCGCTGGAGGAGTTACGCCAGGCGCTGGAGGCCGCCGCTGACATTGTCATGCTGGATAACTTCAGCCTGGAGGAGATGCGNNCCGCCGTCGAACTGAATCAGGGGCGGACGCTGCTGGAAGTTTCCGGCAACGTTACCGAAGCCACCCTGCCGCAGATNGCCCTGACCGGCGTGGACTACGTTTCGGTTGGCGCACTGACCAAACATGTCCGGGCGCTGGATCTCTCGATGCGTTTTCAGCAAAAGTAAACCGCAGCGGCACGGTCAGTGCCGCNGCCTCTGTCCGCGCANTCTGCTGACCNGCCCGCGCGGCCACNCGTTTTGCGACCTCGCTTACAGCGCCATTGCTACTGCGCTGTAACGNCGCACATTCTTTCGGTGATCCTTTCCAGCCTGAAAACTCGCCACTGTTTTTCANNGCNCCCGCTTTCTACCCTGTCGACTTCTTAATCAGGAGACGATGGAATGAACTATCAACGTGGATTTACGCTGGTTGAACTGATGATTGTGGTCGGCATTGTGGCGATTCTGAGTGCCATCGGCCTGCCCGCCTATCAAAACTATCTGCAGCGCGCCGCGCTCACCGACATGCTGCAAACGATGGTGCCCTATAAAACCGCAGTCGAACTCTGTGCCATGGAGCGCGGCGGCCCGACGCAGTGTCAGGCCGGACAGGCTGGTATCCCTGCTGCGAAAGGATCGCGCTACGTTTCGGCACTGAGCGTCACTAACGGGGTGATTACACTGACCGGCCAGGAGAGTCTGAATGGCCTGAGCGTTGAAATGGTGCCGATTCATGATGCCACGGATGGCAGCATCAGCTGGCAGCGCAGCTGCACCAGCAGCAACAACAATCTGCGCGACAATTGCCTGGAACAGTTCCGCTTTGCGGATAAAGGGGCCAGCGATGAATCCGCCTGACGACGCAATAACAGCACTCTGCCAGCGCTATCGCGCGCTGATTTTGCAGCATGATGCCGATCGGTTACGCGTTGCCGTGGCGGAGAGCGTTCCGCCCGGCCTCTCTGAAGCGCTTCACTTTGCCAGTCAGTGTCAGATTGAGATTGAATGCTGGCCTCAGGCCCGCCTGGATCAACGTCAGCACGCCGACACGGGGCGGGTCGCGCGCGAAGAGACACCCGCTGAATCGGCGATTGAAGCCGCCGAGCTGATTCTGCGTCAGGCGCTGGAACGTCGCGCCTCGGATGTGCATATCGAACCCGGCGCTGAGGGGATGCGGGTGCGGCTGCGCATTGACGGTGTCCTTCACCCGCTCTCTTCCCTGCCTGTGACCCAGCCTGCGGCGCTGCTGGCGCGCCTGAAAATCCTCGGCGGACTGGATATTGCCGAACGCCGGTTGCCCCAGGATGGTCAGTTCAGTCTGGCGATCGCCGGTCAGTCAGCCTCCTTTCGTCTGGCAACGTTACCCGTGTATGGCGGTGAAAAAGCGGTCATCCGGCTGTTGCAGAGTGAAAGCGCGGCACTGTCACTGGATAAGCTCGGCCTCCCCCCTGCGCAGCTGCGCCTCTTCACGGCGGCGCTGGCCCAGCCGCAGGGGCTGATCCTGGTCACCGGGCCGACCGGCAGCGGCAAGACATTTACCCTCTACAGTGGACTCAGCGCCCTGAACCGGCCAGAAAAAAACCTGTGCAGCGTGGAAGATCCGATTGAGATCCCGCTGTCCGGCATTAATCAGACGCAGATCCATAACCGCAAGGGGCTGGATTTTAACCGTGTGCTGCGGGCGTTACTGAGACAGGATCCGGACGTCATTATGGTCGGAGAGATCCGCGATGCCGAAACGGCAGAGATTGCAGTGAAGGCAGCGCAGACCGGCCATCTGGTGCTTTCAACTGCACACCAACTCCACCGCCGAGACGCTGACGCGGCTGCGGCAGATGGGCATCCCCGGTTATCTGCTGGGCCCGGCGCTGAAGCTGATCGTGGCTCAACGCCTGGTCCGGCGCCTCTGCCCCCATTGCCGTCAGCCGGCCCAGGCGGTGGCGCACTACCCCACAGAAATCTGGCCCGGCACGCTGCAGACCTGGCGGGCGCCCGGTTGCGATCACTGTTTCTCCGGCTACTTTGGCCGGCTGGCGCTGTTTGAACTGCTGCCGATCAATGCCAGGCTACAGAATGCCATTGCTGCTGAGATGCCGCTGGAGAATCTGCTCACGCTGGCAAAACAGCAGGGATTGCGCACCCTGCTGGTTTCCGGTCTGGAAGCCGTAAGCCGGGGCGATACCTCGCTGGAAGAGATGCAGCGGGTCATCGGGCTGGACGATGGCTGATGCAGCGCTGTTCCGCTGGCAGGCGGTTGATAACCAGGGGCAGTTGCGCAGTGGTCAGCTGCTGGCGGTTGACAGTGAAACCCTGCTGCGGGTGCTGGCGCAGCGCGACCTGCTGCCCGTGAGCTGGAAGCGGGAAAAGGGCTGGCGTCAGTCGGAATGGAAGTGGCAGCAGAAGAGCGATCTGATACGCCAGCTGGCAACCCTGCTCAAAGCCGGTCTGCCGCTGGCAGAGAGTCTGGCGTTGCTGGCAGAGGGGCATCCGCATGCAGGCTGGCGGGCATTGNTGCTCGCCCTGCATTATCGGGTGCTCAGCGGCNCCCCTTTTTCTCAGGCNTTANGTGAATGGCCNCAGATTTTTCCGGCGCTCTATCCGGCACTGATGGAGGTGGGTGAACTGACCGGTCAGCTCGATGTCTGCTGCGAGGAGCTGGCCCGTCAGCAGATCCGGCAACAGCAGTTAGGTCAGCAGGTGGTGAAAGCGTTGCGTTATCCGCTGTTCATCCTGCTGGTGGCCCTCGCTGTCACGTGCGGCATGCTGCTGTTTGTGCTGCCTGAGTTCGTTGCCGTCTATGACGCCTTTGACGCGCCCCTGCCCGCCTTTACGGCAGCGGTGATGCAGCTATCAGCCCTGCTTCAGGCATGGGGAGGCGTCCTCGCTTTCGGCGTAACGCTGATACTGGCGATTGTGTTTCAGTTGCGACGACGCTCTGCGGAGTGGCAGCGCCGCGAACAGGCGCTGTTGCTGCGCCTCCCGCTGCTTGCCGGATTATGGCGGGGGATGCAGCTGACGCAGATCTACACCATCCTGACGCTGACGCAGCGTGCCGGGTTGACCCTGTTGCAGGGACTGGCCGCCGCAGAAGTGACGCTCTCTGCCCTGCTCTGGCGGGAGGCCATGGCCGCCCTCCAGCAGCACATTGCTCAGGGTCATCCCCTGCATCAGGCATTGATGCATCATTCGCTGTTCACGCCGTTATGTGGTCAGCTGATTCGGGTCGGCGAAGAGGCGGGAGCACTGGATGTGATGCTGGCGCGTCTGGCGGAGTGGCACGAGGCAGAGACCCGCAAACGTGCTGATACCCTGGCGGCGTCGCTGGAGCCGGTGATGATGGTGGTCATTGGCGCTATCGTCGGCTCGCTGGTAGTCGCGATGTATCTGCCCGTATTCGGTCTGGGTGATGCGATGCATTAAGGGGCGCCGGATGCGCCCCGGACAATTACCGGTTGAATACGCGGTTTTCCTGCTCATTAACCCGGATGAAGGTCGTGCGCTTGGTCAGCTCTTTCAGACGCTCAGCCCCGACGTAGGTGCAGGCGGACCGCAAACCTCCCAGAATATCCCGTGCAGTATCAGCCACCGGGCCACGTAGTGGCAGCTTCACCGTTTTACCTTCGGCGGCCCGATACTGGGCGACACCGCCGACATGACGTTTCATCGCCGATTCAGAACTCATGCCGTAAAACAGCATGAAGCTTTCGCCATTTTCTTCGACGACCTGCCCTTCACACTCATCGTGTGCCGCCAGCATGCCTCCCAGCATCACAAAGTCCGCTCCGCCGCCAAAGGCTTTCGCAATATCGCCTGGCACCGAACAGCCGCCATCACTGACAATCTGTCCACTTAAGCCATGGGCCGCATCGGCACATTCGATGACGGCAGAAAGCTGCGGATAGCCCACGCCGGTTTTCACCCGGGTCGTGCAGACCGACCCCGGACCGATGCCAACCTTGACGATATCCGCGCCCGACAGAATCAGCTCTTCCACCATCTCCCCTGTCACCACATTACCGGCACAGATGGTTTTCGCCGGGAACATCTCACGGGCGCGCTGCAGAAAATCGACAAAATGCTGCGAGTAGCCGTTGGCCACGTCGATGCAGATAAACTGCAGATCGTCGGAGAGCGCCATAATGGCGACCAGCTTGTTCAGATCGTTTTCAGAGGTGCCGGTTGACACCATCACATGCTTCAGAACCGTGGCGGGGACGCGCTGAATAAACGCCCGCCACTCCTCCACGCTGTAGTGCTTGTGAACGGCGGTGAGAATAGCAAAACTGGCCAGCGCCTCAGCCATTAAAAAGGTGCCGACGGTATCCATGTTGGCCGCGATAATCGGGACGCCGCTCCAGCTCAGGCGAGAGTGGCGGAAGGTGAAGCTGCGTTCCAGCTCGACCTGCGAGCGGCTTTGCAGCGTGGAGCGTTTGGGCCGGATTAAGACATCTTTAAAGCCCAGTTTCAGATCTTCTTCAATACGCATAAACAGTGTCCTGGTAGGTGGCAACAACTCGCCGTTCGCGAAATAAGCACGGTTCCAGTGACGTTATATTACGCGCCTCTGGCGACGCGACAAGACTGCGAATTTCACTTTATTTACGCTACAATCCGTAAAATTTATTGCTGCTTTATTGGTGTGATCTGTCGCTCATTTTTGCGTTTTTTGTTCAGATCATTACCCTGAACCTATGTCCATATGAGAAGCCAGGTGAGAAACATGCCCTATACCGTCGCGCTCACAGGAGGAATCGGCAGTGGTAAAAGCACGATAGCCGGAGCCTTTGCTGCGCTTGGTGTGGAAATTATTGATGCTGACCTGATCGCACGCGAAGTGGTCGAGCCGGGCACTCCCGCTCTGCAGGCCATTGAGGCGCGCTTCGGCGCATCAATCGTGACGGGACAGGGAACGCTTGACCGTGCCCACCTGCGCGAAATTATTTTTCAGCAGCCCGAAGAGAAAAGCTGGTTAAACGCGCTGCTGCACCCGCTGATTAACGCCCGGACGCGACAGCTGATCGCCCAGGCGGCCTCACCTTATGTGCTCTGGGTGGTGCCACTACTGGTAGAAAATCAGTTACAGCACCAGGCTGATCGGGTGCTGGTCGTGGATGTTGATGAGGAGACGCAGTTAGCCCGTACCCGACAGCGCGATGGGCTCTCCCTTGAGCAGGCGCAACGTATTCTTTCCGCGCAGGCGACGCGCCAGCAGCGCCTCGCCTGTGCCGACGATATTATTGATAACAGTGGCGAGCCCGATGACGCCTTGCCACAGGTTGCCGGACTTCACCAGCGCTACCTCCGGCTGGCGGCAACGAAACAGGATTAATAACATGAGCACACCCGTTCTGTTTGAACACCCACTGAATGAAAAAATGCGGACCTGGCTACGGGTTGAGTTTTTAATTAATCAGTTAGACGAAACGACCCCGCTGGATAAAACCGTCAACGCGCTGACCTTTTTCCGCCTCACCGGCGAGTTGCTCGACATTTTCGAGCGGGGCGATATTCGCACAGAGCTGCTGAAAGAGCTGGAGCGTCAGCAGCAGAAATTACGCGCCTGGGCGGATGTGCCGGGTGTCGATATGACGCGGGTTGATGCCCTGAGCGATAAACTCAAAAGTCAGTCAACCCGGTTGATGAATGCACCACGGATGGGGCAGCAACTCCGCGAGGATCGTCTCATTGCCCTGGTTCGCCAGCGTCTGAGCATTCCTGGCGGCTGCTGCAGTTTTGATTTGCCGGGTCTGCACATCTGGCTGCATCTGCCACAGGAAGTCCGCGATGCGCAGGTTGAAGCCTGGATGCAGACCCTGGAGCCACTCCATCATGCCCTGGCGATGGTGCTGGATTTGATCCGCCAGTCGGGTTCGTTCCATACGCAGACCAGCCTCAATGGCTTTTATCAGGATAATGCCGAGGATGCCGATCTGCTGCGACTGCAGCTGTCGCTGGACGATGCGCTCTATCCACAGGTGTCCGGACACAAAAGCCGCTACGCCATTCGTTTTATGCCGCTGGACAGCGAGCGCGGCGAAGTGCCCGCCCGTCTTAACTTCCAGCTGGCCTGTTGTTAGAGGTAACTATGCAGCAAGAAGTCATGACCGTCTCCTGTCCGCAGTGCGGCAAAGAGGTGATCTGGGATGAACTCAGCCCGTTTCGGCCGTTTTGCAGTAAGCGCTGTCAGCTAATCGATTTAGGGGAATGGGCTGCCGAAGAGAAACGCATTCCCAGCAGCGATGATATGAACGACAGTGAAAACTGGAGCGAAGAAGATCGCTGACAGAAGGATGGGGCGCACTGCCCCATCTGCTCAGAGCTCGCCGGCGACCAGACGCGCAATCAGTTGATGATTCGCGGCCGGAAATTCGTCGGCGACCAGCGCCTGCTGATCAACCCAACGCTGCGGCTGCCCCTCTTTACCCCACGGCTCTCCCTTCCAGCCTTCGACCAGAAAGAAATGCAGCGTCACGCGCAGATCGTCATAGGTGTGGTCGGCATGACCAATCGGGCGCGCATCGGTCACTTCAATACCGGTTTCTTCGTGGAGTTCTCTGACGAGNCCCTCTTCCGCGCTTTCGCCCGCTTCAATCTTACCGCCGGGAAACTCCCATTTGTTCGCCATGTAAGACGTTGACGCGCGCTGGGCAAGGAAAATTTGTTTACTGGCATTGCGAATGATGCCAACCGCAACCTGCAGGTGCTTCATGGAAACTGTCCGGTCGTAATGAGTGAGGGCTGATTTTAGAACATGCTATAGCGGAAGTTAACCGCTTTACGTCTGCTCNGGCGNGATNGGNCGCGGGCATAAAAAAAGGAGCCAGCGGCTCCTTTTTCATCAGCATTGCGTATCAGGCGATACGGCCATGACACTGCTTGTATTTCTTACCGGAACCACACGGGCAGGGATCGTTGCGGCCGACTTTACGTTCACCGCTCTGCTCTGCCGCCGGTTCTGCCAGCGCATCCTCTTCTACGTGGCTCAGCTGCTGCTGCTGCGCCAGACGCTCGGCTTCTTCACGACGCTGCTGCTCCATCGCTTCAACCTCTTCAGGCATACGCACCTGAACCTTGCTCAGGGTACTGATCACTTCATACTTCAGTGATTCCAGCATCGCAGCGAACATGGCGAAGGATTCGCGCTTGTACTCCTGCTTCGGATCTTTCTGCGCATAGCCACGCAGATGGATGCCCTGACGCAGATAGTCCATCGCAGCCAGATGCTCTTTCCACAGCGAATCCAGCGTCTGGAGCATCACGCCTTTTTCGAAGTTACGCATCATCTCGGCACCGACGATCTCTTCTTTGGCAGCATAGCTCTCGGTCGCGTGGGTCATGATGCGCTCACGCAGCACTTCCTCGTGCAGATCCGGCTCTTTATCCAGCCATTCCGCAATCGGCAGGTTAAGATCGAAGTCGGCGCGCAGACGCTCTTCCAGCCCTGGCACGTCCCACATCTCCTCCAGTGACTGCGGCGGAATGTAGGTATCGATGGTCGCTTTGTAGACATCGTGGCGAATGCTGTTAATGGTTTCGCTCACATCAGAGACATCCAGCAGCTCATTACGCTGGCTGTAGATAGCGCGACGCTGATCGTTTGCCACATCATCATATTCCAGCAGCTGCTTACGAATATCGAAGTTACGGCTTTCAACTTTGCGCTGAGCATTGGCGATCGCTTTGGTGACCCATGGATGCTCAATCGCCTCGCCGGGCTTCATGCCCAGTTTACGCATCATATTCGACACGCGATCGGAGGCAAAAATACGCATCAGCGCATCTTCCATCGAGAGGTAGAAGCGTGAGGAACCGGCATCACCCTGACGACCTGCGCGACCACGCAGCTGGTTGTCGATACGGCGGGACTCGTGACGCTCGGTACCGACGATGTGCAAACCACCTGATGCCAGAACCGCATCGTGACGAACCTTCCAGGCCGCTTTGATCTCTTCGATCTGCGCTTCGGTTGGATTCTCCAGCGCCGCCACATCGGCATGCCAGCTGCCGCCCAGCATAATGTCTGTACCACGACCCGCCATGTTGGTGGCGATCGTTACCGCACCCGGCTGACCCGCCTGCGCCACGATATCCGCTTCGCGGGCGTGGAACTTGGCGTTCAGAACGTTGTGTTTAATACCCGCACGGGTCAGTTCGTTAGAGACCACTTCCGATTTTTCAATCGAGATCGTCCCCACCANCACCGGCTGACCGTTAGCAGTACGCTCACGGATATCTTCGATAATCGCATCGATCTTCTCTTTCTCNGTCATGTAGACCAGGTCAGCCAGATCTTTACGTACCATCGGACGGTTGGTCGGCACCACGATAGTGTCGAGTTTATAGATGGAGCTGAATTCNAACGCTTCAGTGTCTGCNGTACCGGTCATACCNGCCAGCTTCTCNTAAATACGGAAGTAGTTCTGGAAAGTGATAGAGGCCAGCGTCTGGTTCTCGTTCTGAATCTCTACCCCTTCTTTCGCCTCAATCGCCTGATGCAGACCATCGGACCAGCGACGACCCTGCATGGTACGGCCGGTATGTTCATCAACAATCACGACCTCGCCATCTTTGACGATATAGTCCACGTCGCGGGTAAAGAGCGCATGAGCACGCAGCGCCGCCGTAACGTGATGCATCAG
>Ga0058692_1000532_pt1 | contig 16486 bp, 12 predicted proteins | sample AgamicAtAmrz_FD_55216 | JGI IMG/M metagenome (GOLD analysis project Ga0058692, IMG submission 55216) | Agave microbial communities from Guanajuato, Mexico - At.Am.rz | ecosystem: Host-associated > Plants > Roots > Rhizosphere | place: Guanajato, Mexico | collected 2012-06-07 | reverse complement strand
GATGATATGAAGACGAAGTTTGCCGGCCTGGATATGGCGATCGGCACGCTTTCGGGCGGCAATCAGCAGAAGATATTCATTTCCCGCTGGCTTGCCACGGCACCGAAACTGCTGCTGCTCGACGATCCGACCAAGGGCATCGATCTCGGCGCGAAGGCCGACCTCTTTGCGCTGATGCGGCAGCAGGCCGATGCCGGCGCGACCATTCTTCTCTACTCNTCGGAAGATGCGGAAATCCTCGAATATGCCGACCGCATTCTTGTGTTCAACGGTGGACGCATTTCTGCGGAACTGACCGGAGCCGACATGACATCTGTAAACATGACCCGCGCCGCTTATGGAGATGCCGCATGAGCGTCTCCGGTTTCCTGCGCAGGCAGCCATGGGTCATCACCCTCGTCGTTCTGGCCGTTCTCGTCGCCGTGAATACGTTTCTGCAACCGTCCTTCGTTCAGCCCTCGGTGCTGCAATCGAACCTGACGACGTTCCTGCCGCTGATCCTGGTCGCCATCGGCCAGACCTATGTCATTCTGGCGGGCGATATAGATTTGTCGGTTGGCAGCATCGTGGCGCTCGCCAATGTCGTCACCGTCAGCGTCATTGCTGCTCTTGGCGGCACGACTGGCGCTGTCGTCGCCGGCATGGCAGCGGGTGTAACCGTTGGGCTACTCTGCGGCCTGGTCAACGGCCTCTTCATTTCGGGCCTGCGTTTCCAGCCGATCGTGACCACCTTCGCGACAGGCATCATCTTTGCCGGGATGGCGATCTGGGTTCTGCCGCAGGCTGGCCTGCCGGTGCCGGAGGCCTATTGGCAGACCTATTCCGGCAGCTTCGTCGGCCTGCCCTTCGTGCTTTGGGTGCTGATTGCCGGCATCGCCTTCACGCTTATCGTGTCGCGTATTCCTTTTCACACGCATCTGCTTGCGGTGGGTGGCAATCGCACCGGCGCCTTCCAGACGGGGCTACGCCTCTCCGGCATCCGTATCGGCGCTTACATGATCTCTGGTCTTTTCTCCGCGCTGGCGGCGCTCTGCCTGACGGGTGAGACGGCCTCCGGCGATCCGCTTCTCGGTGCAAGTCTGGCGCTATCTTCCATCTCTGCGGTGGTCTTGGGCGGTACGGCGCTTTCCGGCGGCTTCGGCAGTTCGACCGGGTCGATCGCGGGCGCGCTGGTGCTGGGCATGATCGGCAATGTGATCTTCTTTGCGGGCCTGCCCTTCGAGTACCAGACACTGGTGCAGGGTCTGATCGTGCTGACGGCTCTGGCCGGTGGCGTTCTGGTGACGAGGCGTTGATATGACCAATCCCGGCTTGCAACTCAAAACCCTTCTCACCGATCCCCTGACCATCGCCATTGGCGCATCGGCTTTCCTGCTGCTTGTCGGCGAATTGTTGTCGCCCGGCTTCGCACAGGGATCGCAGATCGTGCGGCTGCTGACGATTGCCGCCATTCTCGGTATCGTCGCGGCGGGCCAGAATCTCGTNATCCTCGGCGGACGCGAAGGCATCGACCTTTCCGTCGGCGCGATGATCTCGCTCGGCGCGGTGCTTGCCGGCAATATGATGAACGGGCAGAATGCCGGTATTCCCCTTGCCATTCTGGTTGCGGGCGGCATTCCGTTCCTGATCGGCCTCATCAACGGTCTCGGCATCACCTTCGTGCGCATTCCGCCGCTGGTAATGACGCTNGGCATGACGGCGGTCATCCAGGGCGGGCTGGTGGTTTATTCGCAGGGCGTTCCGTCAGGTGCGGCGGCNCCGCTGCTCGCAGGTTTCATCAACCGCCCCCTCATCTTCGGNATTCCCGGTGTACTCTTCGTCTGGCTGGGCATCGCCGCGATCATGCTCTTCGTCCTGCGCCGCACGGCTTTCGGCTTCGCCATTTACGCCATCGGCTCCAACGAGCGGGCGGCGACGCTGGTAGGTCTTCCTGTTCCGCTGATCCGCACGCTGCTTTATGGCCTTTCCGGCCTGTTCGCTGGCCTGACCGGGGTTTGCGTCATCGGCTATACCGGCACGTCCTTCATCTCTGTNGGCGACCAGTATGTGCTTCCGTCGATCATCGCAGTGGTCATTGGCGGCACCTCGCTGGCCGGCGGGGCTGGCGGATATGTCGGAACCATGGCCGGNGCAGTTGCGCTCACCATTCTGCAAAGCGTACTGATAACGCTCAACCTCGATGTATGGGCACGGCAGATCATATTCGGTGTCACGTTGCTAGCGCTGATGCTGCTTTATGGCCGCCAAAAGCAGTTGCGTGTGTGACAGATGAGCAAAGACCACAGTTCGAATATCAGGGAAGTTGCAGCTCTCGCGGGTGTCTCCATCGCGACAGTATCGCGCGCGCTGCAGCAACCCGACAAGGTTCGCCCGGAAACCCGCAAGAAGGTTTTCGATGCCGTTCGGCAGGCGAACTTCGTTCCCAATGCGCAGGCGGCCAGTTTCCGCCGCCAATCCAACAACACCGTCATCCTTCTCGTTCGCGATATCGGCAACCCCTTCTATCTCGAAATCTACAAGGGTGTTGAGGAAGCGGCGGGCGAAGCGGGCTTCAAGGTGCTTATGGGCGATGCCCGCAATGACGAGCACCGTGTGGCGACCCACATCGATATGGTACGGCAGAAACATGCCGACGGCCTCATCCTGATGACCGGGCAGTTCCCGTCCGAGCTTCTCGATCAGGGCGATGCGCTGCCGCCGATCGTCATCGCGTCGGAGACGGTGCCCGGCCTCGAGCTGCCGACCGTCAAGGTGGACAACCGCGCCGCATCGATGAACGCCGTGCGTCACCTCATGGAAGCGGGACATGAAAGGATCGTGCATCTGGCCGGTCCCGTACCGGAAAGTCTGGCGCAGGAACGTTTCGACGGTTACCGCGCGGCACTTGCGGAGGCCGGCATAGCTTATGCCGACGAACTGGTGGTGACGGGTGATTACAGCATTGAGGCCGGCCGGCAGGCGATTGCGGGTCTTCTCGAAGGCGGCATTGTCTTTACCGCGATCTTCGCATCGAGCGACCAGATGGCGATTGGCGCGATCAGCGAGTTGCGGGGCAGGGGTCTGTCGGTCCCGGGTGACGTCTCCGTCATCGGCTTCGACGATATCATCTTCGCCAATGCCTTTGAGCCGCCGCTGACGACGGTGCGTCAGCCCCGGCAGGAAATGGGCCGAAGGGCCATGGCGCTGATGGTGGACAGGCTGAATGGCAAACGCACCGCCGAGACCATCGTGCTGGATACCGAACTGGTGGTGCGCGGCTCGGTCGCGCCGTGCCGACCGCCGCACCGGTAGCGGCCAGACTGTGAATGCAAGGAGTGTAAGGACATGAAGACGATCAAAGGCCCGGCGATTTTCCTCGCGCAATTTGCCGGAAACGAGGCCCCTTTCGATACGCTCGACAATCTCGGCCAATGGGCGGCTTCGCTCGGCTACAAGGGCATCCAGGTGCCGACCGACCCCAAGCTCTTCGATCTGGAAAAGGCTGCGAAATCCAAGGACTATTGCGACGAGATCAAGGGCCGTCTGGCCGAGATCGGTGTCGAGATCACCGAGCTTTCGACGCATATTCAGGGCCAGCTCGTTGCCGTTCATCCCGCCTATGACGAGATGTTCGACGGTTTCGCTCCGGCCGAACNGCGCGGAAAGCCGCAGGCGCGGCAGGAATGGGCGGTCAATCAGCTGAAATGCGCAGCGAAGGCGTCGCGGCATCTCGGCCTCAAGAGCCATGCGACCTTCTCCGGCGCGCTCGCCTGGCCGTTCGTTTATCCGTGGCCGCAGCGCCCGGCGGGCCTTGTCGAAATGGCCTTTGCCGAGCTCGGCAAGCGCTGGACACCCATTCTCGATGCCTTCGAGGAAAATGGCGTGGATCTCTGCTACGAGCTGCATCCGGGTGAGGACCTGCATGACGGCGTCACCTTCGAGCGATTTCTCGAAGCCACCGGCGACCACGCGCGCGCCAACATCCTCTACGATCCCTCGCATTTCGTGCTGCAGGCGATGGATTATCTCGGCTTCATCGATATCTACCACGAGCGTATCCGCGCCTTCCACGTCAAGGATGCCGAGTTCAATCCAACCGGCCGTTCCGGCGTTTATGGCGGGTATCAAAGCTGGGTCGATCGGCCGGGCCGTTTCCGTTCGCTGGGCGACGGGCATGTCGATTTCGGCGCGGTTTTCTCGAAGCTCACCCAATATGATTTCGATGGCTGGGCGGTGCTGGAATGGGAATGTGCGCTGAAGCACCCGGAAGACGGCGCGCGCGAAGGCGTCGCCTTCATTGAAAACCACATTATCCGTGTGACCGAGCGGGCCTTCGACGATTTCGCCAAGAGCGGCGTCGATGATGCCGCCAATCGTCGCCTTCTCGGCCTCTGAAAGGGATAGCCATGTCTTCCGCACCAAAAAAATTCGACAGCCGCCGTATCCGTCTCGGAATGGTCGGCGGCGGTCAGGGCGCCTTTATCGGTGCGGTGCACCGCATCGCGGCCCGGCTGGATGACCGTTACGAGCTCGTGGCCGGAGCGCTTTCCTCCGATCCCGCGCGTGCGGCCGCTTCGGCAACCCTGCTCGGCATCGCGCCGGAGCGTTCCTATGCCTCATTCGAGGAGATGGCCGCGGCAGAGGCCGGTCGAGACGACGGTATCGAGGCAGTCGCCATCGTGACGCCCAATCACCTCCATTTTGCGCCCTCAAAGGCCTTTCTCGAGGCCGGTATTCACGTCATCTGCGACAAGCCTGTGACCGCGACGCTTGAGGAAGCAAAGGCGCTGGCCGAGATCGTCAGGGCGTCCGACAGCCTGTTTGTCCTGACGCATAATTACACCGGCTACGCCATGCTGCGGCAGATGCGGCAGATGGTGGCTGACGGAGCCATTGGCAAGCTGCGCCACGTTCAGGCCGAATATGCCCAGGACTGGCTGACCGAGGCGGTTGAGAAGACCGGTGCGAAGGGGGCGGAATGGCGCACCGATCCCAGCCGCTCCGGCGCGGGCGGCGCCATCGGCGATATCGGCACCCACGCCTTCAACGCCGCCGCCTTCGTTACCGGTGAAATCCCGAAGAGTCTTTATGCCGACCTGACCTCTTTCGTGCCGGGCCGGCAGCTGGATGACAGCGCCAATATTCTTTTGCGTTACGAAAGCGGCGCCAAGGGCATGCTTTGGGCAAGCCAGATCGCAGTCGGCAATGAAAACGCGCTGTCGCTGCGGGTCTACGGCGAAAAGGGCGGGCTTGAATGGCACCACCGCGTGCCGGATGAGCTGTGGTTCACCCCTTACGGGGAGCCGAAGCGGCTCATAACCCGCAACGGCGCAGGCGCAGGAGCCGCGGCCAACCGTGTCAGCCGCGTGCCATCGGGGCACCCGGAAGGATATCTCGAGGGTTTTGCGACGATCTACCGCGAAGCCGCAGATGCATCATTGCCAAAAGGGAGGGAAAAGCAGCCGCCGGGGAGGTGATTTACCCCGGCATGGAGGACGGCCTTGCGGGTCTCGCATTCATCGATGCCGCCGTTCGTTCCAGCCAGACCTCGACCTGGATCAATATCGATATCTAGGTCGCAGCCTATCGGAGGAGACGACACAGGGCGCCGAAGGTGATGCCCAGCAAAGGTACACGTGTCGTCACATTGATCAAACGGAAAGGGAGTTACGCGTTTGAAAACGTTCAAGTCAAAATTCGCAGGCATGGCAGTCGTCGCAGCATTGGCAGCCGGTTTCGCAAATCCGGTTTTTGCCGATGACAGCAAGACCCTGCCGATTGCCGCGCAGATGTATACGCTGCGCAATTCCGGAACGCTGGAGGAGCAGCTGACGATCCTCAACCGCGCGGGCGTTTCCGCGGTGGAAACGGTGGACATGCAGAAGGTCAGCGCCAGCGAATTGAACACGCTTCTCGAAAAGCACAAGATCAAGGTCATTTCCTCGCATGTGCCGATCGACAAGCTGCGCGGCAACCTCGACGAGGTCATCACCGAACAGAAGGCTGTCGGCAACCCTGTCGTGACCGTACCTTTCCTGAAGCCGGAAGACCGACCGAAGGACGCCGCTGGCTGGACCGCCTTCGGCAAGGAACTGGGTGGCTATGCGGACAAGCTGTCCGCTGCGGGCCTTTCCATGGCCTATCACAACCACGACTTTGAAATGGCCAAGTTCGACGGCAAGACGGCGCTGGAACTGTTGCTCGACGCCGCCGGCCCGAAACTGCAGGCCGAAGTCGACGTCGCCTGGGTGGCGCGCAGCGGCAATGATCCCGCAGAATTCCTCGGTACCTTGAAGGGCAAGGTTTTTGCCATCCACGCCAAGGACAATGCACCGACGGGCACGGCGGAAAACGAACGCGGCTTCGCCATACTCGGCACCGGCACGCTTGACTGGAAGACGATCCTGCCGGCGGCCAAACATGCCGGCGCAAAATGGTTCATCCTCGAGCACGACCTTCCGCTCGATGCCGAAGCGGTCGTAACCAAGGGCAACGCGTTCCTCAACGAACACCTGCCGACCATTCAGTAAACACTGCCAGTAAAACCAGAACCGCTCCCCGGCGGCCGGTTTCGGCGGGGAGCATGAGGTTCGACAGACGCATGTCCATTTTCCGCCGCGCCGCGACGGGAAGCGCTTTGCCCTGTCGTTTTTTCCAAGCTCACATCGGAGGAGTTATCATGGCAAACAATCATTATGATGCGATTGTTGTCGGCTCGGGCATCAGTGGAGGCTGGGCCGCAAAGGAACTCACGCAGAAGGGCCTGAAGGTTCTGATGCTGGAGCGTGGCCGCAATATCGAACACGTCACCGACTATCAGAATGCCGACAAGGAAGCCTGGGACTACCCCCATCGCAACCGCGCCACGCAGGAAATGAAGGCGAAATATCCCGTTCTCAGCCGCGATTATCTGCTGGAAGAGGCGACGCTTGGCATGTGGGCCGATGAGCAGGAAACGCCCTATGTCGAGGAAAAGCGGTTCGACTGGTTCCGCGGTTATCATGTCGGCGGCCGCTCGCTGCTGTGGGGACGCCAGACCTATCGCTGGTCGCAGACCGATTTCGAGGCCAATNCGAAAGAAGGCATCGCCGTTGACTGGCCGATCCGTTATGAGGANGTGTCCCCCTGGTATGACTACGTCGAGCGCTTCGCCGGCATTTCAGGCAGCCGCGAGGGGNTGGANATCCTTCCTGACGGGGAATTCCTGCCGCCCATTCCTCTCAATTTCGTNGAGCAGGATGTCGCAAGCCGGCTGAAGAAGGCGTTCAAGGGCACGCGCCACCTCATCAATTCGCGCTGCGCCAACATCACCCAGGAACTTCCCGATCAGGAACGCACGCGCTGTCAGTTCCGCAACAAATGCAGGCTGGGCTGTCCCTTCGGCGGCTATTTCAGTACGCAGGCATCCACCCTGCCGGCAGCGGTCGCTACGGGAAATCTCACGCTTCGTCCCTTCTCCATCGTCAAGGAAATCCTTTATGACAAGGACAAGAAGAAGGCACGCGGTGTCGAGATCATCGATGCCGAGACAAACCTGACCTATGAATATACCGCCGACATCATCTTCCTGAACGCATCGACGCTGAACTCGACCTGGGTGCTGATGAACTCGGCCACCGATGTCTGGGAAGGCGGGCTTGGCAGCAGCTCCGGCGAACTCGGCCATAATGTTATGGATCACCATTTCCGCATGGGCGCCACCGGCCAGGTGGAAGGTTTCGAGGACTTCTATTTCAAGGGCCGCCGTCCGGCGGGCTTCTACATTCCGCGGTTCCGCAATACCGGTGACGATAAGCGCAAATATCTGCGCGGTTTCGGTTATCAGGGCTCCGCCAGCCGGTCGCGCTGGGAGCGGGAGATCGCGGAACTGAATATCGGCGCCGATTACAAGGAAGCGCTGACCGAGCCGGGTGGCTGGACCATCGGCATGACCGCCTTCGGTGAAATGCTGCCCTATCATGAGAACCGCGTGAAGCTGGATCATGAGAAGAAGGACAAGTGGGGCCTGCCGGTCCTTTCCATGAATGTCGAGATGAAGCAGAACGAACTCGACATGCGCGAAGACATGGTCAATGACGCCGTCGAGATGTTCGAGGCGGTCGGCATCAAGAACGTCAAGCCCAGTCGTGGCAGCTATGCACCGGGCATGGGCATTCACGAAATGGGAACGGCCCGCATGGGACGCGACCCGAAAACCTCTGTCCTTAACGGCAACAACCAGGTCTGGGATGCGCAGAACGTCTTCGTCACCGATGGCGCCTGCATGACTTCGGCCTCCTGCGTCAACCCGTCCTTGACCTATATGGCGCTGACCGCGCGTGCGGCCGATTTCGCCGTTTCCGAACTGAAGAAGGGGAACCTGTGATGAACAGACGCGAACTGCTGAAACTCATAGCCGTTGCGACCGGCCTGCCGCTGATCGGTGCGGATATCCTGACAGCCGCCGAAAACGCTGCCAGGCCCGCCGGGGGTGCCCATGTCTTTACGCCCGAGGAAATCCGCTTTCTGGACGAGGTGGCGGAAACCATCATTCCGCGGACCTCCACGCCGGGCGCGAAGGACGCGGAAGTCGGTGCATTCATGGCCGTCTATGCGGCCGATTGCTACACTGACGAACAGCGGACACTCTTCCTTTCGGCCATTTCCGANATCGAGAAACGCAGTCAGGCCGAACACGGGAAGGCCTTTGTGGATTTGACCGNCGAACAGCGCCAGGCGCTGCTTTCTGTGCTGGACAAACAGGCCAAAGCGGAACAGTCGCCGGCAAAACCGCATGCTTTCACGCTGGTCAAGCAGCTGACACTGCTTGGTTTCTTCACCTCGAAGATCGGCGCCACGGAAGTTCTCGTCTATGACGAGATTCCCGGTGGCTTCGAGGATCGCGTTCCCTACAAGAAGGGCACGCCTGCCTGGGGCACGACCTGAAGAAAATCGCCGNCCCGTCTGCTTCCGNGGACGGGTCGTACTCAAGCGGCAAGACAAGGATGACACGATGCGCAAAATAACAATCATCGCGGCGGCAATGTTTGCCGCAAGCGCCATTCCTGCTTTTTCGGAGGGCGATGTTGCCAAGGGCGAGGCCGTCTTCAAGCGGTGTTCCGCCTGTCACGCCATCGGTGAGGGCGCTAAAAACAGGGTCGGCCCGCAGCTTAACGGGATTATCGGCCGCGCGGCGGGCGGCGTGCCGGACTATACTTACTCGGCNGCGATGAAAAAAGCGGGCGAGGAAGGCCTCGTCTGGACGCCGGANGAATTGCGGGCATTCCTGAGCGCGCCCAAAAAGAAAATCCCTGGCAACAAGATGGCGCTGGCCGGCATCAGCAAGCCGGAAGATCTGGACAATCTCATTGCCTATATTGAAAGCGCGGCTTCGAAACCTGCAGAGTGATGGCGGCCGAGGCGGGGGAGGATAGGCTGATCCTCCTTCCGGCTGCTGCCGGGAGAGGACGGCCATGTCATAGAACCCGCCCCGCTTCCTCGATGAATCTTCGCACCAGCGGCAGATGTCGTCTTTCGGCAAGGCAGATCGCATATTCATCGATGAGTTCGGTGGCATCGCAGAGCGGCACGAAGGAAAGGCGCGCGTCGTGACCGAATTCCAGATCGGCCACCACGCCGCATCCCACACCGTTGGCGATGGCTTCTCGCACGCCCTCGCGGGAGGAGATTTCTATGACGGGCTGGATGGAGATACCGTGATCGGCAAGGTTCTTTTCGAAGATTTCGCGGGTGCGCGATCCCCGTTCTCGCATGACGAAGGACAGGCCTTCAAGCTCTGCCACGAAGACGCTCTCCCGCGCCGCCAGCGTGTGAAAGACGGGCACGCACAGGCCAAGCCGCATGCTGAGGAATTTGACGCCATAGAGGCGCGGATCATCAGGTGCACGGGCGGTAATGGCGACATCGGCGCGATAATCGATGATCTGTTCCATCACCCGCGCGGAATTGTCCACCGAGAGCGAAAAGGTTAGCTGCGGCCGCTCTGCCTTCAGCCGCGAGAGGATCGGCAGCGGCAGCACGGGACCATCCGCTGCAACGCGCAGATGCCCGCCCGCAGAACCCGTATCGCCGCGCAGGAAGGCCTTGGCCTCGTTTTCGGCCTGAAACAGGCGCGCGGTGATTTCGAACAGGCGTTCGCCCTGCGGGCTGAGGCTCACCCCCCGCGGTTTTCTTTCCAGAAGGTTCACACCGCTGATCGCCTCCAGCTCGCGCACATGGGCTGAAAGGGTGGATTGGCTGATCGCCATGTCCCGCGCAGCCTGAGAAAAGCCGCCCGATTGTGCGACGATGTGAAAGGCCTTCAGCTGGGTGGTCGACATGAGATCCTGTTCTGCCGGCGCTAGCGCCGTGTGCGCCTTCCTTCTGCCGTGCGATTATCGGCGAAAACGCTGACAACACCATGACGCCCGCGGGAAGGCTTCGTTTACCCTGTGGCGTAACCGATGGCGGCCATGGGAAATCGCTATGGCGCGTTTACACTTTGTTAGGAATTCGTCATCCGGGCGTTAGCCCCTGCCTCTAATCGTGCCGCCATGGCCTCGGCCAATCCGTTTCACGCAAAAAGGCCCAAGAGATGACGACTTCGCAAAACTCGATCGCCAACCCCATCGAAACCTCTTCCGATTGGCTGCTGAAGATCCCGGACCTCTCGCAGCAGCAGAGCATTCTCGTTTCGCCTGGTGGCACCGGCACGGTAACGTCCTACAGCCTGGTATATGACGTCTATTTCCCTTCGGGCGGCTCCACCGAATGGATACCCTTCCTTCAGACGGATCTTACCAACAGCAACGACGGTGACATTTTTGGCTCTGCAAGCAGTGCCAGCTACGGTATCGGCATCGGCGGTAATTATCGCGGCACGGCCAAACTGGATGCCTGGAACCGTATTGGTGTCACGATCGAAAAGAATTCGAACGGCACCGTTTCGATGAATAAATACGTCAATGGCGACTATATCGCGACCCAGCAGATATCGTCCAATCCGGGACGCTTCGCCATCGACCTGTCCAAAGGCTTCCTGATCTTCTCGGATGAGGATGGCGAAACATCTCCCGGCTATCTCAGCAATTTCCTCTTTCTCCAGAAAGTGCTGACGAAGGCCGAAATGTCCTATCTGGGCGCAGCAAAAGCATCGGGTATTCTGCCGGATGNAATGAAGCAGGCGGCAGAGCAGACAGGCGCTCTCGAAGTCCGTTTCTCGGAAGGCTCGGCCGCACCCGCAATCGGCACGGGAACGATTACCGCAAAGGGCACCACGCTCGAATTCACGACGCCTGCAAAGGCTAACGTCCTGGGAATTGGCGAGACGGCCCCTGTCGATCCGTCGGCCGTGGCAAAAACCGCCATGATCAAGGACATGATGGTGACGCCCGACGCGGCAAACGTGACGATCGATCTGTCGAAGTACTTCTCCGGCGAAAAGCTTACCTTCACCGTGCAGAACAGCGAAAACAAGGTCGTGAATGCGGTCCTTGCGGAAGGCAACAAGCTGACGCTTGACTTTGCCGAACTCGGCCACTCCGACATTCGTGTGACCGCGACGGACGCTGCCGGCAAAAGCATGGCCGACGACTTTCGTGTGCGTGTGGCCGGCCCGAACGCCTATACGATCGCCGTTTTTCCGGACACGCAGGACTATACCTCGAACGATGGCATCAAGCATCTCTTCGGCGACATGACGCAGTGGCTGGTCGATAACCGCCAGAGCCACAACATCGTCTTCATGAGCCATGTGGGCGATATCACCCAGAACAACCAGTCGTCCGAATGGGATATTGCCGAATCTGCGCTGCGCAAGCTCGATGGCAAGCTGCCCTATGCGCTGCTTCCCGGCAATCACGATCAGGGCTCGTCCGGCAACGCCGCAAACCATTCTTCCGACCAGCTGGACAGCCGTTTCTCGGCTGCAAAGCAGGCGGCGACCAATGCCGGCACCTTCGGGGGCGCTTACGATCAGGAACAGGCCGCCGCCCGCAACACCTACAGCACCTTCACCGCGCCTGATGGGACCAAGTGGTTGTCCATTTCGCTCGAATTCGGCCCGCGCGACGACGTGATCCGCTGGGCGGGCGATGTGATCGAGAAGTTTCCCGACCATCGCGTGATGCTCGCAACGCATTCGCTGACGAGCTATGCCGGCCGTCAGGACAATCTGGCCTTGCCGCTCTATGACGAAGGCGCCGGCTACGATTACGGTATGCGCACCGACCAGCGCGGCGCAAACGACGGCGAATATGTCGCCCGCGTCTTGTTGTCCCGTTATCCGAACATCGTCATGACCTTCTCCGGTCATATCTTCGGCGATGGCGCAGAAACCGACATCACCTACAACCAGTATGGCGAGCCGGTCTTCCAGTTCCTGGTCAACTACCAGAACGGCGTATCCCGCGAAATCACCGGCAACGGCATCGAGTCGCGCGGCAATAACGGCGGCAACGGCGCATACGCCTGATCACCATCGATCCGGACAATAACCGCATCTCCACCGAAACCTACTTCACCGCCTTCGACGATTACCTCGACGGTTACCGCAGCAAGCCGGAAATCGATCGCAACGGCCTGACCGGTTATTATCGCGGCCATCAGGAAGTGTTCGAAAACGTCTATGTCGGTGCAGGCAAGGCGCGCGCCATGGCCGATGCCGGTGACGACATCGTCGCCAATGCAGCAACCGGTGCATCGAAGGCAAGCGTTAACCTCTCAGCCGCCAAATCACTGCTCTCGGCAGACATCAAGAAATTCGTCTGGACGGACAAGAACGGCGATGTGGTTGCCGAAGGCAAGGAAGCGGTTGCCGATCTTTCGCTCGGCAAGCACAAGCTGACGCTGACTGCAACCGACGCCAACGGCGTCAAGACCACCGATAAGATTGACGTTCTCGTTCGCGGCGACCGCACCCTGCTGGTTGAAAACTTCAACGACGGCAAGGCGGACGGCTGGGCCACCAATTTCGGCGCGACCGATGGCAACACCGGCAACTTCCTGCTCAAGGGCACGGTATTTTCGCGCTCGAGCACAACGGATGGCCTTGCCGCTCCGGAGGCAGCGCTCTTCGACCAGAGCGATGCGACCGGCAACAAGCTTGTTTATATTGGCGGACAATCGGCCGGCTGGAGCGACTACGTCCTGGAAGCGACGCTCATCCAGCTCGATAATGACGCAATCGGCGTCTACTTCTATTATAAGGACGCGAACAACTACTACCGCTTCTCGATGGATGGGGAAACCAACCGCCGCCAGCTGATCAAGGTTTCGGGCGGCAATGAAGTTCTGCTCGCCTCGGTCAATGAGGGCGTTCAGTATAATATGGAGCTTCCGCTGACCGTCTCGGTCGTCGGTGGCGTCATCAACGTCTTTCTGGGTGACAACAACGTCTTCGGCGGCCCCGTCGTGGATGCGACGTCGCCGCTCTCCGGCGGCACGGTTGGCGTCTATTCCAGCGGTCAGCGCGCCTCGGTTTTCGATGACATCGTCGTCACGCGCGCGGTCACGACCGCCAAGGCCGGGATCGACCAGCGGGTCTACGACCTGGATGGCGATGGCAAGGCTTCCGTCACGCTCGATGCATCCGGCTCCTTTAGCCCTGAGCATCTGACTGGCTTCGTCTGGACGGACCTCGACGGCAATGTCGTCGCCACAGGCAAAAAGGTCGACGTCGCGCTCGATACCGGCATCAACAGGCTGATCCTGAAGGTCACCTCCGCCAACGGTGCCGTTTCGACCGATCGCGTTGATGTTACGGTCGTGGAGAAGGCGAAAATTCTCGTTGCCGAGGATTTCTCCTCCGCTGAGGCCATGGCGCGCTTCAAGATTGTTGACGAGGGTGAGTTCGGCGGTATCGGATCGGATGGAAAGTCCTCTGAGTGGTTGATTTCCAACGGCAGGCTGGTTCAGACAACCGAGCTTGCAAGCCGTGAGCTGACCTGGAGCGGCGCAACCAACTCCGACTACTGGAAGCGTGGCTGGAGCCCGATGGGGGACGGCGTCAACGTGCTGCGCCTTGGCACTTATGCGCTCTTCAACGACCCGGCAGCGCTGGCATGGACCGACTACGCCATCGAAACAACGTTCCAGACACCTGACAAGGACGGCCTCGGCTTCCTGTTCCGCTACAAGGACAGCAAAAACTATTACAAGCTCGAACTGGATGCCGACGGCATTCTTGATCGTACCCCGAGCAATGGCGCCGGCAGCATCTTCAATCTCGTCCGGATGCGAAACGGCATCGAGGAAATCCTCGCTCAGGTGCCGGGCAAATATGAGCCTGGCCAGGATACGAAGCTGCGCGTCGAGGTCATCGGCGACAAGATCACCGCTTTCCTCAACGAAGAGGCGCTGTTTGCCTATCCGATCGGCGATCGCGAACTCGACGCGGGTACTTTCGGCCTCTATTCCTGGGGTAATAAGGGTCTGGCCTTCGACAATCTGACGGTGGTCAATCTGAAATCCGGCCTCGAGGCGGGCACAACCATCAACGGCACGGAAGCGCGCGACACCCTCGTGGGTACAGATGCCGATGAAACGATCTTCGGCCACGGGGGCAATGACCGGTTGATCGGCAACGCCGGCAACGACCGCCTAGCCGGCGGCGATGGTAACGACGTGCTGATGGGCGGGGCAGGGCGTGACGCGCTGTCCGGCGGCAATGGTGACGACGTGCTGTTTGGCAATGAGGGCAACGATATCGTCTCCGGCGGTCTGGGTGACGACGTCATCGAAGGCGGCACCGGCAACGATCTGCTGCTCGGCGGCGATGGCTCCGACACCTATGTCTATGGCCGCGGTGACGGCTCCGACGACATCGTCGAGACCGCTGGCGCAACGGGCGACAAGGACGTTCTCGTTCTGCACGATATTGCCAGAAACGAAGCCGTCCTGCACAAGTTCGGCGACAACGTCGAAATCGAATTCGGCAACGGTGAAAAAATCTCGCTGCGCAACCAGCTCGCTGGCGGCGGTCTAGAACTGGTGACCTTCGCCGACGGAACGCTTCTCAACCGCGATGCGATCGTCAAGGGTCTTGTCAACCGTGGCCCGGTTGCTGCTGCCGATACGCTGGCTGCAGTCGATGAAGATGCGGCATCCTTCCTTATTTCCTTCGCCACATTGCTGGCGAATGACAAGGACGCCGATCTCGANCAGCTGGCGGTGACGGGTGTCTCCCTTGTCGCGGGTGGAACAGCGGTTNTGGAGGAAANNGGCATCCGCTTCACCACGGCNGCCGATTTCAACGGCACGGCGTCCTTCAGCTACAGGATCACTGACGGTCGCGGCGGTTCGAGCGAGGCGACGGCAAGCTTCACCGTCAAGCCTGTCAATGACGCACCTGTTGCCGCCTCCATCGCCGTCNAAACGGATGAGGATGTTGTCCTGAAGGGCAAGGTCGTTGCATCCGATATCGATGGCGATACGCTGACCTTCGCCATCAAGGCCGATGCCGGCGCGGCGAAGGGCGAAGTCAAGATCGACGCGGCGACCGGTGAGTGGGTCTATGCGCCGAACGCCAATGTGAATGGAACCGACAGCTTCACGGTTGTCGTTTCCGATGGCAAGCGCGGCAGTGCCGAGAGCGTTGTCTCCGTCACGATCAATCCCGTCAACGATGCGCCTGTGGCCGTAGACGACAGGATCACCGTATCGGAAAAGGATAACGCCAGCTTCGATCTGGTCGCCAACGACACGGATGTGGAAGGCGATCGCCTGACGCTCATCAGCGTCGCTGTGGCGGCCGTTACCGGTCTCGCGCTGACCAGCGAGCAGGCCGCTGCCGCCTTCTCCGTGGTCGATGGCAAGCTGGTTGTTGATCCTTCCTCTGCCTTTGCGGCCCTGGAAGATGACCAGCAGGCGGTCGTGACGCTCACTTATTCGGTTCGCGACGCCAATGGCGGCGAAGCGCACGGCACGACAACCGTGACTGTGGACGGCTACACCGAATACACCATCGTCAGCGGTACTGACGGTAACGACGTCCTGGTGGCTGGCGATGGCAAGGACATGCTGGAAGGTGGTGACGGCAACGACACGCTGCTGGCCGGTGCCGGCAACGACATGGTGGATGCGGGCGCTGGCAACGACCGTGTGGTTGCTGGTGACGGCAACGATATCGTCGAGGGCGGCGCCGGTAACGACNTGCTGATGGGCGGCGCCGGCAATGATGTTCTTCACGGCGGTGCTGGCAACGACCANCTGAACGGCGGATCGGGCGATGACACGCTGATCGGCGGGGCGGGCAACGATGTGCTGACCGGTGGCAGTGGTGCGGATACCTTCGTTTTCGCGGCCGGCAGCGGCCGGGATGTGGTGACGGACTTCCAGGCCGGCGCNGACGGCAAGGATGTCGTCGAACTCTCGAAGGACGTCTTTGCGGATTACCAGGCGTTTATCGCCTCCGGGGTCTTCACGGATGGCGACCACGGTGCCGAGATCGCCTTCAAGGACGGGTCGACGATTACCTTCGATGGTGTGAAGACCGAGCAATTCGTCATCGACGACTTCCGCTTCGCGTAAA
>Ga0058692_1000530_pt1 | contig 16539 bp, 9 predicted proteins | sample AgamicAtAmrz_FD_55216 | JGI IMG/M metagenome (GOLD analysis project Ga0058692, IMG submission 55216) | Agave microbial communities from Guanajuato, Mexico - At.Am.rz | ecosystem: Host-associated > Plants > Roots > Rhizosphere | place: Guanajato, Mexico | collected 2012-06-07 | reverse complement strand
TGGTACCGTTCAGTTTTTCTTTCAGATAGTTAACAACAGGCAGCAGGGAGAATTCTTCGTTGTATTCACCTTCGGTCGGGCGACCCAGGTGAGAGGTGACCATCACTTTTGCGCCCTGTTTCAACGCCGATTCGATGGTAGGCAGAGAAGCACGGATACGTGCGTCTGACGTCACTTTCCCTTCTTTTACTGGTACGTTGAGATCGGCACGGATCAGAACGCGCTTACCAGCCAGATCCAAATCGGACATCTTAATTACAGACATGGTGAACCCTCTCGTTGATTCTCATAAGTTTTGCCAGGCGCAAACCGCGCCTTACCTGAAACCGCTTGCGGCCATCGCTAACGTCGTGTCGAGCATTCGGTTAGCAAAGCCCCATTCGTTGTCGCACCAGACCAGGGTCTTGATCAGGTGCTGACCGCTGACCCGCGTTTGCGTGCCGTCCACAATGGCACTGTGCGGATCGTGGTTAAAATCTACTGAGACTAACGGTAATTCCGTATAGTCAACTATACCACGAAATGCCCCTTCTGACGCTTTTCGCAGCAGCTCATTGACCTGCGCAGCCCTTACCGGCTCACGCACCGAGACGCTCAAATCGATGGCAGTCACGTTAATTGTCGGTACGCGCACGGCGATAGCTTCAAAGCGATCGTTAAATTTCGGAAAAATGCGGGTAATGCCAGCGGCAAGTTTGGTATCCACCGGAATGATCGACTGGCTGGCGGCGCGCGTGCGGCGCAGATCGCTGTGATAGGCGTCGATCACCTGCTGATCGTGCATCGCTGAATGGATAGTCGTTACCGTTCCCGACTCAATACCGAAGGCGTCATCCAGCAGTTTAATCACCGGAATAATGCAGTTGGTGGTGCAGGAGGCGTTGGAGACAATGCGGTCAGTTTGTTTAAGAGCCTGTTCGTTAACGCCATATACGACAGTGGCATCAAGATCGCTGCCGCCAGGATGAGAAAACAGCACCTTCTTCGCGCCCGCCTGCAAATGTGCTTCGCCGTCTGCGCGGCTACCGTAGACGCCGGTGCAGTCAAGCACCACATCGACGTTGAGCTCACGCCATGGCAGCATCCCGATGTCGGCATGATGCAGAATGCGTATGGTGTCGTCGCCGACACACAGCAGATCGCGTTCCTGACGCACGTCAAAAGCGAAACGGCCATGGCTGGTGTCATACTTGAGCAGATGCGCCATGCCAGCGGCTTCCGCCAGTTCATTGATCGCCACGACCGTCATTTCTGCCCGCCGCCCGGTTTCATAGAGCGCGCGCAGCACGTTGCGTCCGATGCGACCAAATCCGTTAATGGCAATGCGAACCGTCATATCACCCCTGCAGTTAAATTCAGTGCAAAATCGGAGCGTTAGCCTGAGCCAGGCGTTAACGTTTGTACAGGAAATTATTGCACTTTTGCAAGGTTACGCCGCCAGAAAAAAGCCGCCGCAGCGCCAACTGAAACGGTTCAGCTACAATAAAGAGAACGGGTAATAATTGGAATGCGTCAGATCAAATGAGAATCGAAAAATCTGACTCGGATCACACTAAAAACTTAAATATGGATATAAAACGACCGTCAGACGCGGCTTCGTTTAGTAAAGTGACTTTCCATTGGCCGCTCAGCCGGATAGCGGTAACAGGCGCTTCCTTATGACAGACAACCTATGAATTACAACTTGCTCTGGTATCTCTGGTTTATCTGGTCTTTCGCTCTGGCAATGTATCTACTGAGCTGGGGCGTCATGCTGACAGTTCTCCGTCAGTATCGCGGGCTGCTGGTAGCGCTGGCATTAGCGCTTATCGTCAAAGCAGCTTTCAGGAGATTAAAATTTATTAAAGGAATAAAGATGTTTAAACGCAAAGAGAACAGTTTTAATTCTGGCTACGCCGAAACGGCCAGCGCGGCGGCCGCGCTACCGCCAGAGGATGACTTTGAGGAAAGCGTCTCTACCGCCACTGTCGTGAAAGTTGCCCAGGACAATACAACAACTATTCCGGAAACCTGCGCGATTAAAGGTGAGATTAACGCCGAAGGCGACGTCCATATCAATGGCAGCGTGACGGGGAAAATTAAGGCAGAGAAAACCGTTTTCGTGCAGAAGGAGGGCCACGTTGACGGTGAAGTTTATGCGCAGCGTATAGAAATCAGCGGCGAGTTAAAAGGATTGTGCCGCAGCCGCGAAGTCGCTATTAACGCTGAAGGCTTTATGGACGGAACGGTTGAGTGCGAATCTCTGGCCGTTCACCACCAGGGACGCTTCTATGGCTCTTCCAAGCCGTGGCTAGAAGAGAAGACCGACATCTCAAACACTTCCGGTCAGGAGTTTCAACTGCATAAGGCGCTGTTGCAGCAGTAGCCTTTATGGTTCGCCTGCCCTCTCAGACAGGCGAACCATCATTTCTTACAGCACCGCTTTCGCCTGTGCGACAACGTTCTCTACGGTAAAGCCAAACACTTCGAACAGCTTCTCAGCCGGGGCAGATTCGCCGAAGGAAGTCATGCCCACTACCGCACCGTGCAGGCCGGTGTAGCGCTGCCAGTAATCAGCAATGCCCGCTTCGATAGCCACGCGCGCCCCGATAGCTTTCGGCAGCACCGCTTCACGGTAGGCTGCATCCTGCTTGTCGAATGCGTCGGTAGACGGCATAGAGACCACGCGAGCCTTGATACCNTCGCTGCTCAGCTTGTCATACGCGGCTACCGCCAGCTCGACTTCNGAACCGGTGGCGATCAGGATCAGCTGCGGCTGGCCGTCGCAATCTTTCAGGATATAGCCGCCGCGCGCGATGTTCGCCAGCTGCTCCGGGGTGCGATCCTGCTGCGCCAGGTTCTGGCGAGAGAAGATCAGCGCGCTCGGGCCATCTTTGCGCTCAATAGCGTATTTCCACGCCACCGCTGACTCAACCTGGTCACAGGGACGCCAGGTGCTCATGTTCGGCGTGGTACGCAGGCTGGCCAGCTGCTCCACCGGCTGGTGCGTCGGGCCATCTTCNCCCAGACCGATCGAGTCGTGGGTGTAGACCATGATNTGGCGGATCTTCATCAGCGCCGCCATACGCGCCGCATTGCGTGCATACTCGACAAACATCAGGAAGGTCGCNGTGTAAGGCAGGAAGCCGCCGTGCAGCGCAATACCGTTAGCGATAGCGGTCATACCGAACTCGCGCACGCCGTAGTGAATATAGTTGCCCGCCAGGTCAACGTTGATCGGCTTAGAGCCAGACCACATAGTCAGGTTGCTCGGTGCCAGGTCAGCGGAGCCGCCCAGGTATTCCGGCAGCAGCTTGCCGAACGCTTCGATGGCGTTCTGAGAGGCTTTACGGCTGGCGATTTTTGCCGGGTTCGCCTGCAGCTGTTCGATAAACTTCTGCGACTCTTCCTGCCAGTTAGCAGGCAGTTCGTTGCTGACGCGGCGCTTGAATTCGGCAGCCAGCTCCGGGAACGCCTGCGCATAGGCAGCGAATTTCTCGTCCCACTTCGCTTCTTTTACCTGGCCCGCTTCTTTCGCGTCCCACTCGGCGTAGATTTCAGACGGGATCACAAACGGCGCGTGTTCCCAGCCCAGCTGTTTGCGCGTCAGCGCCACTTCGTCGTCGCCCAGCGGTGCGCCGTGCGAATCGTGGGTGCCTGCTTTGTTGGGTGAACCGAAGCCGATAACGGTTTTGCACATCAGCAGTGACGGCTTGTCGCTCACCGCTTTCGCCTCTTCGATCGCTTTCGCGATGGCATCGGCGTCATGGCCGTCTACGCCGCGTACCACGTGCCAGCCATAGGCTTCAAAGCGTTTCGCGGTGTCGTCGGTAAACCAGCCGTCGATGTGGCCATCAATAGAGATGCCGTTATCGTCATAGAACGCCACCAGTTTGCCCAGCTTCAGCGTACCGGCCAGCGAGCAGACTTCGTGCGAGATACCTTCCATCATGCAGCCGTCGCCCATAAACACGTAAGTGTTGTGATCGACGATGTCGTGGCCAGGACGGTTGAACTGCGCCGCCAGTGTGCGTTCGGCGATAGCGAAGCCGACAGCGTTGGCGATACCCTGGCCCAGCGGGCCGGTGGTCGTTTCAACGCCTGGGGTATAGCCGTATTCCGGGTGACCTGGAGTTTTTGAGTGCAGCTGACGGAAATTCTGCAGCTCGCCCATCGGCAGATCGTAGCCGGTGAGGTGCAGCAGGCTGTAAATCAGCATCGAGCCGTGGCCGTTNGAGAGCACGAAGCGGTCNCGNTCGGCCCACAGCGGGTTGGTCGGNTTATGGTTCAGGTAGCCGCGCCACAGCACCTCGGCAATATCTGCCATACCCATCGGGGCCCCCGGATGTCCCGATTTGGCTTTCTGTACTGCGTCCATACTTAACGCACGAATGGCGTTGGCAAGCTCTTTACGAGAGGGCATTTTCTACTCCAGGTCGGATGAATGATTCACCTTTTTAACTCATTGTTATTAATGATTTATCAGGCAAAACAAGGAAAAAGTCGCTGATCAATGTACATGAAAATCGGGGCAAAAGTACATGCCGCACCGTGCTAAATCTTACCGTTCCGTCTGGCATTTACGGCAATGTCTGCTAGCGAAGTTGCCTGTCGCACGCTATAACCCTTTCGTTGGGGTGCCTGTCCCTTTTTCAGGTGCCTGTTTTTCTTACCTTGTTACTCACGGGATTTACCTATGAAGATCCAGACAGGAATCGTTGCACTCGGCCTTGCGGCGCTGCTCAGCGGCTGCCAGGGAATGGACAATAACGCGCTGCTGCAATCGGGCGCACAGGCTTTTCAGGCCTACACCCTCAACGATGCGCAGGTGAAGCAGCTTAGCGATCAATCCTGCGCGCAGATGGATAAAGAGAACCAGCTCGCGCCCGCCGACAGCACCTACCAGCAGCGCCTGAATAAGATTGCTNCCGCGCTGGGCGACAACATCAATGGCACCCCAGCCAACTACAAGGTCTACGTCACCAAAGACGTGAATGCCTGGGCGATGGCGAACGGCTGCATCCGCGTTTACAGCGGCCTGATGGATATGATGGACGACAACGAAGTCGAAGGCGTGCTCGGGCATGAGATGGGACACGTCGCGCTGGGCCATACGCGCAAAGCGATGCAGGTGGCGTTTGGCACCACGGCGGCGCGTACCGCAGCCTCGTCGGTCGGCGGGGTGATCGGGTCGCTGTCGCAGTCGCAGCTGGGCGATATGGGTGAGCAGCTGGTCAACGCCCAGTTCTCGCAAACCCAGGAGTCGCAGGCAGATGACTACTCGTACGATTTACTGAAGAAACGCGGCATCGATCCGATGGGGCTGGCAACCAGTTTTGAAAAGCTGGCGAAAATGCAGCAGGGTCAGCAGAGCAGCCTGTTTGACTCGCATCCGGACTCGGCAGCGCGCGCGCAGCATATCCGCGAGCGCATTGCGGCAGACGGGGGCAAATAAGCGGGGGCGCGCTGTGGTAATACAGCGCGCATCATCCGGGTATTAACGCTTAAACAGCTGATCGACCATTGAGCCCAAATCGAACTGTTTATTCTGTACCGCCTGCGGGTCCACTTCGCCCTGCGGCGAAAGGCGGTCGATCAGGTGCGGCAGCATTTCGGCCAGCGTGCCGGACGCGCCGTTAACATCGGTGCCCAGCTTCTGCGCCAGCGACTGTAACGCCTCTTCGCCAAACGCCGACTTGATTTCGCCACCGCTTACTGACTGATTGTTACCNTTGCCGAGCCAGGAGGCTAAAATCTCGCCCAGGCCGCCCTGCTGGAACTTATGCAGCAGCACTTCGACACCGCCCTGCTCCTGNACCCAGTTCCAGACCGCTTCCAGCTCGCCTAAGGTGTTACGTCCGTTGCCGTTGCCTAACGCGCCGACAAGTTGATCAAGTAATCCCATGATGTTCTCCAGCGTGAATAAAAGGGCGCATCGCCGCGCCCTGTGTGGTGATGGGTTAGCCTTTGTTTGCNGCCTGAACGTGCAGCATATCCAGCGCCAGCGTGGCCGCCGCCAGCGAGGTCAGATCGGCGTGATCGTAGCCCGGCGCAACTTCAACCAGGTCCATACCAACAATGTTCAGCCCTTGCAGGCCGCGCACCAGCTTAGTGGCTTTGTCGGTGGTCAGGCCGCCAATAACCGGCGTGCCGGTGCCAGGCGCGTGCGCCGGGTCCAGGCAGTCAATATCAAACGTCAGATAGACCGGCATATCGCCCACGGTGCGCTTCACTTCCGCCAGGATGTCATCCACGCTGCGATCGTTGACCTGCGCCGCATCCAGCACGTTAAAGCCCAGGCTCTTGTCGAATTCGGTACGGATGCCAATTTGCACCGAATGCTGCGGATCGATCAGCCCCTCTTTCGGCGCGGTAAAGAACATGGTGCCGTGGTCAAAGGTCGGTCCGTTGGAATAAGTATCGGTGTGGGCGTCAAAGTGCACCAGCGCCAGCTTGCCAAAGTGCTTCGCATGGGCGCGCAGCAGCGGCAGCGTCACGTAGTGATCGCCGCCGAAGGTCAGCATGCGTTTGCCGTTCGCCAGCAGTTTTTCCGCATGCGCCTGTAGCTTGTCGGAGAGATCCTGCGAATCACCAAAGGCGTAGACCAGATCGCCGCAGTCCACGACGTTCAGGCGCTGGCGCAGATCGAAATCCCACGGCCAGCGGCAGCCTTCCCACGCCAGGTTGGTGGAGATCTGGCGGATCGCGCCCGGCCCTAAGCGGCTGCCCGGACGGCCTGACGTGGCGGCGTCAAAAGGCACGCCGGTGATAACCCACTCGGCATCGCTGTCATAAGGCTGGAAGTTCACCGGAAAACGCATAAAACCGAAGGCGTTGGAGACCAGCGAATTGTCGTACTGATTGCCCAGGGTGTTGTACATAACTCATCCTCTCTGCCGCATGGCACGAAGTTACAGGTGATAAAGGCTCGATAAAAAAAATCCCCTCCGCGTCGTTAAACCCGACGAGGAAGGGATTTCAGCGTTGCTGCATTTTACGCAATTATTGCGAAGAACGCCGCGCGCTGCAATCAACGCGGCGACAGAATGCGGATTGTTGACGCAGTATTAACGTTCACGCAGCGCCTCTTTGGCGCGGTTAAACGGCTTAATCAGATAATCCATCACGGTTTTTTCGCCGGTTTTGATATCCACCGTCGAGACCATGCCTGGGCTGATAGAGAAACGGCGTCCGGCTTTGTTCTGCACATAGTCGGTGTCGGTGCGAATAAAGACGCGGTAGTAGTAAATCTCCGGCTTCACCTCATCCTGAATGGTATCGGGCGAGATGCTCTCCACCACACCGTGCAGGCCGCCATAAATGGCATAGTCGTAGGCAGAGATCTTCACCAGCGCCTTCTGCCCCGGGTGAATAAAGGCAATATCGCGCGGTGACAGGCGCGCCTCGATCAGCAGGCGATCGTCCATCGGCACGATATTCATCAGCTCACCGTTGGGTGGGATGACGCCGCCAACGGTGGTCACCTTGATGTTTTTCACGATGCCGCGCATCGGCGAGCGCAGCGTCAGGCGGCTAACGGTATCCTCACGCCCTTTCACCGTCTGCGCCAGGCTGTCTGCTTCCGCCGACGCCTTCGCCAGATCCTCGCGCGCCTGTACATAGTACTGCGAGCGCATATCGGTCAGCTTCAGTTCCAGATCGGACTTATCGCGCTGTAGCCGCAGCACCTCGACGCTGCTGGCCGCGCCGGTTTTCGCCAGCCGCTGGGTAATCGCCAGCTCGCGGTTAGCCAGGCCGAGCGACTGCTGGATCTGCGCGGTGGAATCCTTCAGCTGGGCGCGACGGGTAGTGTAGAGCCGGGTTTCTGAGGCAATCAAATCGGGAAACGCCTTCAGCTCCTCAGGGAAGCGCAAAGGCTGATCGTTCACTTCGGCGTAAAGGCGTGCACTGGCCGCCAGCGCGGCCCGGTAGCGCGCCGCACTCTCTCCGACGCTGGAGACGGATCGCGTAGGATCGAGCTTCGCCACGATCTCGCCCGCCTGAACCCGATCCCCTTCGTGCACATTCAGCTCGGCCAGGATCCCGCCTTCCAGCGAGCTTAATACCTGATCGCGCGAGCTGGGGATCACCTTGCCGGTGCCGGTCGACACCTCGTCGAGCACGCCGAACCACGCCCAGATCAGGCCCGCCAGCAGCAGGAAAGCGCTAATCACGATCAGGCGCACCGCCCCGGTGTAGTAGCTTTCCGAGCGCAAATCGCCGTTAAGGTCGTCTGACGTTTCTCTTTCCGGTGCNACCAGCCTTAGCTTTGTTGACAGCTCACTCATGCCTGATCCTCCGGGCGGTTNAGCGCCGCGCGTCCAGGCGGCAAGGCGTTCTCTTTCGGGCTGTCCATCACCAGCTGCCCATCTTTTAACACCAGCACGCGATCCACTAATGCCAGGATCGCCGCGCGGTGCGTGGCGACTATCAGCGTGCGCCCGTTCAGCCACTGCCCGAGCCGTTCGATAAACTCTTTTTCAGTATGATCGTCCAGCGAGGCGGTCGGCTCGTCCAGCAGCACGATATTGGGATCGCGCAGCAGCATGCGCGCCAGCAGCAGCGACTGACGCTGGCCACCGGAAAGCCCAACACCGCCCTCCATCACCGGGTGATCGAGGCCGAGCGGCAGCCGACGGATAAAGTCTGCGCCGCCGCTGACCGTCAGCGCGGCGAAGATCGCCTCATCGCTGGCGTGCGCCGCGCCCATCGTCAGGTTCTCGCGCAGCGTGCCGTGGAACAGGCGCGCGTTCTGCGTCATCAGGCCGACGTTGCGCCGCACGTCCGCCAGGTCAATATGCGGCAGGCTCAGGTTATCAAGCCGCAGTTCGCCGCCGACCAGATCCATGCCGCCGATCATCGCCTGCAACAGCGTCGATTTGCCCGAGCCGTTACGCCCCAGCACAGCCACGCGCTCGCCGGGCTTAATCGTCAGGCTCTTGATGCGCAGCGCGATAGTGGTGGAGTCGCTGTAGTAGCGAAACATCGCCTCGCTGAAGCGATAGTGGCCAAACAGCACCGGCGCGTGAATGCGGGTTTCATCTTTGCTGTTCTCGACCGGCAGCGCCATCAGCGCATCAAGGCTGGTTTTCGCCGCCTTAACCTGCTGCCAGCGGGCCAGCACACCGCACAGCGTACCCATTGGGGCGATCATGCGCGAGGAGAGCAGCGACGCCGCCACAATCGCACCGGTGGTGATATCGCCGTTAATCACCATCGGCGCGCCAATGACGATGACGCTGGCGTAGACCAGCCCCTGCACCGTCACGCCCCAGCTGATCAGCGAATGCATCACCTTGCGCATCTCCACGCCGGACTGCGCGGTGATGCGGATATAGCTGTTCCACTGCTGAAGAAAGCGATCTTCCGCCTGCATCAGCTTGATGTCCTCCAGCCCCTGCACGCTCTCCACCAGCACAGCGTTGCGCAGCGTCGACTCTTTCAGCGCCTGGTGCGCCAGCTTCGCCAGGGTTTTCTGCTTCAGCAGGCCAGGCAGGATCATCAGGATCACTGCCACCGGCGCGATCCACGCCAGCTGCGGTGCAATAATCGCCATCACCAGCAGGAACAGCAGGAAGAACGGCATATCGACGATAGAGGTGACGGTAGTTGAGGTCACCATTTCGCGGATCGCCTCCAGCTCACGCAGCTGGGAGATAAAGGTGCCGGTGGAGCGCGGAACGGCGCTGTTGCGCAGCCGCAGCGCATGGCCGAACACCCGGTCGGAGACGCGCATATCGGCGCGCTTGCCGAGCAGGTCGGTGACGTGATCGCGCCCGACGCGCAGGATATAAGTGAAGATCACNGAGATGATCACCCCGCCATACAACACATAAAGTGTGGGATAGGACTGGGCCGGAATCACCCGGTCATAAACCTGCATCGAGAAGATAATGCCCACCAGCGCCAGCAGGTTGATCAGAAACGATCCCAGCATCACGTAGCCGTAAGGCCGAAGATCGCGCAGCACCAGGCGACGCAGCCAGTCGGGCTTAATGGTTTCCAGATACTGGTCGACGCGGCTGTCTTTCGCTGCGGTCAGCGGACGAAAGGCGGCGGCGAAGCGGATATCCGGCAGCAGCGCCGCCAGCGACAGTGGCGTAGGCTGCTCGTCGCCGCTAAAGTGCACCCGCACCTCATCGTCGCCGTCGAAGCTGACGATAACGCCGACCTGTCCATCCGCCAGCTCCACCGCCAGCGGCAGGCGCCAGTGGTTAATTTCCCATTTGTTCTCTTCATATAGCTGCAAAGACAAACCCGCCTGGCGCGCCAGGTGGCGCAACGCTTTGTCGCGCGTCTGTTTGCCCTGCCACTCGCTGGCGGCAAGGATCATGCCCGGTGAACAAGGCAGGCGATAGTGCCCGGCGATCAGGATAATCGCCGTCGCCCAGCCTTGCAGCGGCACGCCGCTTTCGGCGCGTTCCGGTTTGCCCGCGGGTGAGTCTGGAAGCTGCATTTGCGTCATGGCTGGATCTCCACGGACTGGATCCGCTGATTATTCAGGGCGAACGCCGAGCGCATATGCCCGGTGCTGTAAAGGCAGTCGAGCTGTAGCGAGCGTAACTGGCTGATGGTCTGCTGGAGGGTGAAGCGCGTCTGGAACACTTCCTGCTCCGCATTGAGCACGTCGAGCAGCGGGCGCGTGCCGAGTTGCAGGTATTGATCCTGGTAGAGCGCCTGCGTCTTCTCGCCGAGCCGCTGCTGCCGGGCCTGGATAGCCAGGCTAAGCGCCAGGCTCTGCGACTCGCTCTGCGATTCGGTCAGCTGCTGGCGCGCCTTCAGCCGCGCAGAGTTCACTGCCGCATTGGCAGCGTTGACCGCGCTGGCGGCCGCGTCGCGGCTGGCAGTCATGCTACCGCCCTGGTAGAGCGGCATTTCAACTTTCACCCAGGCGGAATATTGCGTGCGGTCCACCGTCTGGCTGTTGGCGTAGTGATCGTTGAGATAGTGCGTCACCTGCGGCTCCAGCGAGATGGTTGGCAGCATTTGCGCGTTGGCGTTATCGAGCTTCGCCTGTGCCTGGTTAGCCTGCGCCCAGGCGGCAAGCACCGCGGGGATCAGGCGGTCATCCGCCTTTGAGGCCTCGCAGGANCGCATCAGGTTGCCGGGAAAATCGTCGCTGACCTGCTTTACCCTTGGCCAGCCGAGATAGGTTGCCAGCGTGGCGCGCCAGCGATCCAGGCTCGCCTGGTACTGCGTGAGCGTGGTGCGTGCGCCCTCAATACGGGCGTCGGTTTGCGTCGCGTCGGAGAGCGAGGCTGCCCCTTCATCGTTGCGCTGGCGGGCAAGATCGCCAATTTTCATCAGTGCCGTGAGCTGCTGCTGGGCAATCTTCACCAGCTGCTGGTAGCCCTGCACCTGAATCAGCGCCGCCGCCGTGTCGTGCGCGACAGTATCGATACTCACCAGCACGTTGGCCTGCTCCTGCGCGACGCCCGCTTCGGCGGAGCGCACTGAACTGCTGACCTTGCCAAAGTCGTAGAGCATCTGAGAAACCGACAGCACAAACGAAGGGCTGAACCCTTTTTCGCTGTAGGCGTTGCTGTAGCCGTTATTCATACCGGCGCTGACTTGTGGATAGTATTTGGCTTTCGCCACGTCGACCTGGCTGGCCTGTTCCAGCAGTTTTCCCACNGCCTCGGCAATGTCGGGATGCCACTGAATCGCGCGCTGCACCGCCTGNTTTACCGTCAGCGTGTCAGGCACGCGCGCCAGTGCGGGTTCGGCGCTGGCACCGGTCAGTGAAGGGAGATCCTGCTGCTGCGCCAGGCCGGCTGCGTTGATCTGGCTGGCCTTCAGCATAACGTCGCTGGCGGCCGCCAGAGGGGAAATTGTAAAAAAAGCGATGCCAGCACAGAGAACGCTGAGCGTAAAAGAACGGCGATATGTTGCGCTTGATTGCATCCGATCCATCGTATTCCACTCGTCAGTTAGAGAAAGGGGCGCATCCCTGCGCCCGATAATGCTTCCCTGCCAGACATAACGGTGCTTACACCGTCGGGTTCTGGTGCGGTTGTTGCAGTAGCTCCTCCAGTGAAACGTTAACGCCCTCCAGCGTGACCAGCTGCGTGCTGCTGTAGGCCGTTCCGGTGCCGTCGCGGTCAATCGACAGTACGGTATTGCCATCAGCGGTATGGTCCACCTTCACGAAATCGTTGACGTTGCTGCTGCTGTCGTTCCAGCCGATAAGCAGATCGCTGATGTCAACTTTGTCACCGTCGGCGACAGAGAAATCGGTCCAGGTGTCATGCCCGTTGCCGCCGACCACATCCGCACTGTTAAGCAGGTGATACACCAGGGTATCGCTGCCCGCGCCAGTGGAAAGGGTGTCGTCGTAGGCGCTGCTGATCAGCGCATCCGTGCCCGCCGTTCCGATGAGGGTTGGGTGTAGCTCAATGGTGAAGCTGTTGGTGGTAATGGTGCCGTCGGCTGCCGCCAGGCTGTAGCTAAACACCTCTTTGTGCGTGATTTCCTGCACGTTAACGCCCGTGTTCAGTGCGTAGGTGTAGTGGCCATCAGCGGAGATGCTCAGGGTACCGTAGTCGCCCGCCACCAGCGTGATNCCGCTGCTGCTGATGGCAGTGGTCAGNCCGCTCTCGTTGGTGATGCTCAGCTCGCCGCTATGGGTCGCCGTGCTGTCACCGTAGATGCTGCCGCTTGCCGTGGTGCCGTCATCGGCGCTGGTTTCTGCAAACAGGCTGTTCACCGAGAAGAGGGTCGCCGCCGGACCGTTGTGCAGATCGACAGTCAGGGTCGCCGAGGTCACCGTGCCGCTGGCGTCACGCACCGAATAGGTGAACACATCGGTGGCAGGCACCCTGTCGATATCCAGACCCGCTTTCAGCGCATAGGTATAGTTACCTTTGGCGTCGACGGTCAGGGTGCCGTAGGTGGTGTTAATCACCGTATTGCCGGTGCTTGCGACTGTACCGCCCGATACCGTTGTGACCAGCGTGCCTGCCGGAACCGTGCCTGCGACCGAACTGGTGTCGTTCGCCAGCAGGTTGCCGGTGACGCTCGCCGCGACCGTGACCTCCAGCCTGGTGATGTCTGACGTGGTCGTGATGTTGGTGGAGGGCAGTACGCCCACACCCGTACTGGTACCCAGCAGCACGGCGTAGTTACCAGTGCCGAGATTGCTGTAAGTGACGTTAGCGCCCGTCTGCGTTCCTATCGTCAGGAAGGTGGAGATATAGTTGGCGTTGGTTGATTTCACCGCCCAGCTACCGTCCGCCTGCTGCTGATAGAGGTAGAGCGTATAGGTCGAGGTCAGCGCGACAAGGCTGGTGGCCGACGCGTGCAGCGTAACGGAACGGGTATCACCCGTACCGACGCTGAACTGGTAAGCGCCTGCACTCTGAAGCACCCCAAGGCTCAATACACCGCCCAGGTTGACGCTCAGCAGCGCCACCCCGCTCTGGCTGACGTTGGCATTGGTCACGGTGCCGAACGTCGTGGAGTAATCCACTTCGTTGACATCGTTTACCGCCGCCACGCGGATCGCGCCCAGCACCGACGCGCTCGGCGAAACGTTGCCCGCGCTGTCGGCCTGCGTGACGGTCAGCGTCGCGCCGGTGGTCTGCGCCGTGGTCAAGGTCACCGAGAAGCTGCCGTTGGCGGCAACCGTGCTGCTGCCGATGGCGTTGCCGCCCGCATCACGCACCGTCACCGTCGCGCCCGCTTCACCGAGGCCTGTCAGCGTGGTCCCCGCCGTGTTCACCGCCAGGCCGCTAACTGCCGTTGGCGCAACGCTGTCAACGATCACGCTGGCTGAGGTGGTGGTGCTGACGTTGCCTGCGGCATCAGTCACCGTCACGTTCAGCGGATGGGTCCCCTGCGTCAGCGTGCTGGTGGTGAAGCTCCATGCACCGCCGGTACCCGCTGTGACGCTGCCCAACAGCGTCGCGCCGTCATAGATCCTGACCAGCGCGCCCGCTTCCGTCGTACCGCTCAATACCGGTGTGGTATCGCGCGTCGCCCCGCCGCTCGGCACCGTGACGGCCGGCGTCACCGAGTCGTTGGTGATCACCAGCGTGCTGGCCGCCGGCGCCGTGGTGTCGATGGTCAGAGAGGCGTTAACGCCCGGACTGACGTTGCCTGCCGCATCGGTCGCGGTGACGGTCAGGGTATGCGCGCCGCTCGCCAGCGTCGGGCTAATCAGGCTCCACTGCCCGTTGCTGCCCACCGTAGTGGTGCCTAACAGGGTGGCGCCTTCATAGACGCTGATGCGCGAGCCGACCTCGCCGCTGCCGCTCAACAGCGGCGTGTTGTCGTTGGTGACGCCGCCGTTAGGGATAGTCACCGGCGTGCTGCCGTTGTTGTTGCTCACCGTCAGCGCCGTGACCGCCGCCGGCGCGGTGGTATCGACAATGACCGTGGCCGCCGTCGAACCGCTGGTGTTGCCCGCCGCATCGGTCACCGTGACGCTCAGCGCATGCGTGCCCGCCAGCAGCGTTGGGGTAGTAAAGTTCCACGCCCCGCCGCTGCCTGCCGTCGCCGTGCCCAGCACGGTGGTGCCGTCATAGATAGTGACGCGAGCGCCCGCTTCCGCCGTACCGCTCAGGGTTGGCGTGCTGTCGTTGGTTGAACCGCCGTTTGCCACCACTGTGCCGGTGACGTCATTGACGATCTGCAGCGTTGAGGTTGTCGGCGCAACCGTATCCACCGTAATGGATACCGTCGCCGATGCCTCGCTGGTGTTGCCCAGCGCGTCGCGCACCGTCACGCTCAGCGGATGCACGCCGTTGCTCAGCGCAGCGGTGGTGAAGCTCCATGCGCCNTCGGCGCCCGCCGTTACGGAGCCAAGCGCCGTGGTGCCGTCATAGACGATCACGGTCGCGCCCGCTTCCGCCGTGCCGCGCAGCGTCGGCGTGTTGTCGTCGGTGACCGCGCCGTTCGCCAGGTCGCCCTGAATGGCGCCGACGTTGTCGCTGATCGCCAGATTGGTGACCGCTGCCGGCGCGGTGGTGTCGACGGTCAGCGTCACCGTGGTCGGCGCGCTGATATTGCCGACCGCATCGGTGGCAGTCACGCTCAGGGTGTGCGCGCCGTCCGCCAGCGTCGGCGTGACGAAGCTCCACTGCCCGTTGCTGCCCGCCGTCACGCTGCCGATCACAGTGGTGCCGTCAGTGATGGTGACGCGGCTGCCCGCCTCTGCGGTGCCGGTGAGCGCCGGCGTGCTGTCGTTGGTGCTGCCGTTGTTGGCAATCGGCACCGGCGTGGTGCCGTTGTTGTTGCTTGCCGCCAGGGTCACGGCCGCAGGCGGCGTGGTGTCCACCACGATGCTGGCCGAAGAGGAACCACTGACGTTGCCCGCCCGATCCGTGACCGTCACGCGCAGCGGATGCGTGCCCTCGCCGAGCGCCGCCGGCGCAAAGCTCCACGCGCCGCTGGCGCCCACGGCGACCGAGCCGAGCGTGGTGGTGCCGTCATACACGGTCACCACGCTGTTGGCTTCCGCCGTGCCGCTCAGCACTGGCGTATTGTCGCTGGTGGTGCCGCCATTCGGCACCGTCACGTTGGCGTTGTCGTTGGTGATAACCAGCGTTGACGCCACTGGCGCAACGGTATCCACCGTCAGGTTGAACGGCGTCGCCGCGCTGGTGTTGCCCGCCGCGTTAGTCACGGTGACGTTAAGCGTGTGCTCGCCGTTGCTCAGCGCGCCGGTCGTAAAGGTCCATGCGCCGCCTGTGCCTGCCGTCACCGTGCCAAGCAGCGTGGTGCCGTCATAGACGCTGACGATATTGCCAGCGGTGGTGGTGCCGCTCAGGGTTGGCGTGGCGTCATCGGTAAAGGCGCCGTTCGTCAGGTTGCCCTGCGTCGCCCCAACGTTGTCGTTGACCAGCAGATCGGCCACCGGTGCCGGTGCCGCGGTCGCCACCGTCAGCGTCAGCAGCGCGGCTTCGCTGGTGTTGCCCGCCACGTCAGTTGCGGTCACGCTCAGGGTATGCGGGCCGTCGGCCAGCGTCGGCGTGGTGAAGCTCCACTGACCGTTGCTGCCCGCCGTCACGCTGCCCAGCGCCGTGCCGTTTTCAGAGATGATGATGCGGCTGCCCGCCTCCGCCGTACCGGTCAGCAGTGGCGTGCTGTCGTTGGTGGTGCCGTTGCTGGCGATCGGCGTTGCCGTCGAGCCGTTGTTATTGCTGGCGTTCAGCGTGACGGCAGCAGGCGCGATGGTGTCGATCACCACCGTGGCGTTGCCGGACGGCACGCTGAGGTTGCCCGCCACATCCCTGACGCGTGCATTCAGATTATGCGTGCCCTCAGAGAGCGCGCCGGTGGTGAAGCTCCAGGTGCCGTCGCCGCCAACCGTAACCGAACCCAGCGCCGTGGTGCCGTCATAAACGGTGACCACGCCGCCCGCTTCGGCGGTGCCGCGCACCACCGGCGTCGCGTCATTGGTGGATCCGCCGTTCGGCACCGTGACGTTGGTGATGTCGTTGGTGACGGTCAGCGTCGCCGGTGCCGCTGGCGCGATGGTGTCGACGGTAAAGGCGATGGCCTCAGAGCGACCGCTCACGTTGCCCGCGGCATCCGTTACCGTCACGCTCAGCGCGTGTG
>Ga0058692_1000522_pt1 | contig 16892 bp, 14 predicted proteins | sample AgamicAtAmrz_FD_55216 | JGI IMG/M metagenome (GOLD analysis project Ga0058692, IMG submission 55216) | Agave microbial communities from Guanajuato, Mexico - At.Am.rz | ecosystem: Host-associated > Plants > Roots > Rhizosphere | place: Guanajato, Mexico | collected 2012-06-07 | reverse complement strand
CATCGAGCGCAGCGCCGGAATGATCGCCATGCGGTGCTGCATAAACTCGGCGTGCAGCTGCGCCAGGCTGACGATCAGCGGCACCTCCAGCAGATCGAAACGGCTTTCGCCGCCCAGCGCGCGCTGGATTTCGCCGTTAATAAAGGCCAGCACCGCGTCGGCCGGGCGGCTCTCCACCAGCTCGCCAAACAGGGCGTTGATCTCCGCGTGGCTCTCCAGCGGGTCCCAGTTCTCGTAGCGCTCCAGCACCGCCTGCGCCAGCGGGATAAACAGCTGTAGCGTGGCCTGCTGGCGCAGCGTCGCCTGGCCGTCGAGGCGGCTGTCGTGGCCGAACAGTTTGTTGAGCAGCGGCTCGGCCAGCGCGAGGCCCGCTTTTTGCAGGCTTTGCTGCAGGGCAGGCAGGATCCACAGCTGGATCACGTCCAGCAGAATATCGTCGCCCGCCACTTTAAACCCTTCACGGAACAGCAGGCGCGGGGTGATCTTGACGTTATTGCCCTGGCCATCGTCGAGGCGGTAATGGGTGATCGCCAGATCGGTGGTGCCGCCGCCAATATCAATGGAGGCGATGCGCAGGTTTTTGCCCGGCACTTCGTCCGCTTCGCGCGGGCGATCAGGGCGCGCGGTGCTGCTGAAAAAATCCTGCGCGCGGCCGGCGAAATTGACCTGGGTTTCGTTGAACAGCCACACCATCTGGCCGCAGGTCGCTTCGTCCCACTCCATCTGCACGTCCGGCACNGGCTTGCGGCACACCGGCGGTGCATCGGCGTTAAAGGGCTCATCGGCGGCGTGCCAGCCTTCGGCTTTCCACACCAGCGCAATCGCCTCCTGCATACGGCGGCGGAAAATTTCGCGCTCCGGCTTCGGCATCGCCGACGGCAGGGTAAGAATAACGTGGCGCAGCTGGCGCGGCGCGTGGCTCTGCGGCATCCGCTGGCGCTGCGCCGCGCTGTTCATCTGCATCAGCGCCTGCGCCAGCAGTTCGCACAGCATAAAGGTCATCAGCGAGCTGCGGCTGTAGTGGGCGGAGAAGACCGGCAGGCGATCGTCGGCAGCGAGGGCGTGCAGCGGCTCGCCTTCGTCATTGAGCAAAAAGGTGAAGGGCGCGGCGTTGGCCTGCGGCTCGCTGCTGCCGTGCGGCTGGTTAAAGCGCCAGCCTGGCTGGTAGCGCGCCTCATCCCACAGATAGCGGCGCGGGCTGGAGAGGCCGGTGCTGCCTTCAAGGCCAGCACGCTGAAGCGCCAGACGGCTCGCTTCGCGACCCACGCGCGTCAGCGACGGCCACATAAAGGCGTTTTCGCGGCCGCTCTCCAGTGAGAAACTGGCTTTACCGAAGCGCGTTTCAGCGAACTCCAGGCGGCTGTCGAACAGTTCGTTATAAACCTGGTGCGGCTGGGAGAGATCGCGCAGCTGCAGTTCATAGGTCTGCTTCAGGCCGTTGCTCTCTTCCGGGTGATCTTCCACCAGAATGCCGCAGGTGTGCGAGTTGCCGACGTCGAGAATAATGTCGACGTTAACAGCAGGCGTCTGCTGGGTGGCAGCCTGGAGATGGATATCGCTGAGGTTGAGCTGCTCGCCGAGCAGTTCCAGCAGATTGAGATAGTGCGCCTGATACTCAAATTCGCGCAGCGCCTGGGCAATAGCCTGTTCGCGACGATCGTCCACGCGATCGCTAAAGGCTTCTCGCAGCCAGCCGTCGACCCAGGTGTGATCGAGGAATTCGCCCAGTTCGTAGTTATGCCAGGCCAGTGAAAAAGTGACGCCGTTTTGCGCGTCGGCGGGCGTCAGGCCGAGCTGTTCGCCGCCATCCTCCTCTGCGACACAGCGCGTGTCGAACGCCAGCGTGACGCGGTGGGTATTGCCCGCCGCATCCGGCTGCGCCAGCGCGGTGAGGCGCAGGCGCGCCCAGTTTTCCGGCCCGCCGATAAAACGGCGTCCGCTGGCGCAGCGCAGCATCGGCAGCGGCAGCCAGCAGTCGGCCAGCAGCGTCAGCGAGTCGGCCAGCGCCACGTCTGATTCCGGGCGAACCACTTCCGCCGCGCCGCCATCCTGCGGATAGAGTAAAAACTTGCCGCTGTTGCCATCAACGTTGAGGCGCAGCAGCGGGCCGTTTGCCGTCTGGCGCACAAACTGGCGGCGCGCCTGGCCCGCGGCGATGCGCAGGCCAAAATCCAGGAACTGCACGCCGCTGTCTTCGATCAGCGTGATTTTTTGTTTGTCATCGATCAGGGGAGCCAACATGGTTACTTACTCTCGCGCTTAATCGTCATCGGGAAGGATTTATTGTCGCTGAACAGCGCTTCGCACACGGCGGCACCGTCTCCCGGTTTACATACCAGCTGTGGCATACGGTAGCGCGAGCCATCAGTGCATTTTGCAGTATAGCGGCTGCGAACCGACAGCTGCCCGCTGCCGAGCATGGCGGCAGAGACTTCATCGGCGCTACAGCGCAGGTTATTGCCCTGCGTCACCGTGGCGCTGCCTTTGCCCGCGCTGAGCTCATAGTGCAGCACCGGCGACGCGCCGCCCGGCAGCGAGTTTTGCATCACCACGCGCCAGCGGCCGTCGACAACGTTGATTGCGCCGTTGCGCACATCGTCGATGCTCATCTTCAGCGGCTCGTCTGCGGCGGGCACAGCGGGCGCGACCACGCTGGTAAGCGTGGCAGACGGTACCGGCGTCTCGGCAGAGACCGCCACGCTGGCCGGAGCCTGCGGCAGGGTAGCGGAAAGCTTCTGCGCGGCAACCAGTGCCGCAGGCGGTGCGATAGCGGCAGCGGGTGTGGTTTGCTGCGGCGCGGTGGGCTGCGGCTGATGCAGCCAGAAAGCGCCTGCGGCGGCAGCGGCCAGCGCGACCGGCGCGAGATACCAGAGACGGAAGCCGTGGCGCGGCGCAGAGGGCGCAACCGCAGGCGCTTCGGGTGTGGCTTCAGGCTCACTTTCGGGCTGTGGTTCAGGCTCAGACGCAGGCGCGATGGCGAGCGGTGGCATTTCCGGCTGTGGCTCGGCCACCACCGGCTCCGGCAGCAGCATCGGCAGCGGTTCGTCCAGCGTATCGCGCAGGCAGACCAGCGCGTCGTCGCGCGTGCGCGCCTGTGCGTCAACAAAGCCCCAGAAAGTGATGACGGGCTTGCCATCCACCAGATAGACGTACTGCTGATCGGGGAATTGCAGGCTTTTCGCCAGCAGCGCGCCAAACAGGCGCATCGAGGGGTTATCCGCTTCGCGCGCGCGCGTGCTCAGATCCTGCATCTCCTGCTGCGTCGCGGTCAGCTGATCCAGCGCCTGGCGGCGCTCNTAGTCGCTGGCAGCCAGCCAGGATTTCACTTTGCCGCTGAACGGCGCGTACCAGTCGAGGCGGTCACCGCGCTCGTTGGGCTGAGGAATAGCCAGGCAGTTTGCCAGCACGGTCTGACGACGCAGACGCAGGGTTTCACGTATTTGCAGGGCGGATGCGTAGACCGGCTGGCCGTTTTCACCCAGCGCCAGCACCGCGTCGAGATTACCGCTGCGCAGAAAAGTTTTTGCCACCTGTTGGGCCCTTATCGGTCGAAGTCTGAGGCAGAAAATCGTGTGTTATCGGCGATTGGAGTGATTTTACGCGGAGCAAGGGCAAATCAAACGGCGGAAAAAACGGTGATTAAGGGCGTTTTTCGCGCGCTGCGGGGAAAAATCTGCTGCGCGCGTAGCGGGTTAAACCCGGCGATGCGTCAGGATCAGGTGCGCTGTCAGGCCGCCAGCCAGCCCCCAGAACGCCGCGCCGATGCCGAGCAGCGAGATGCCGGACGCGGTGATCAGGAAGGTTATCACCGCAGTATCGCGCGTGTCGGGCTCTGCCAGCGCGCGCGTCAGGCTGCCGCTAAAGGTCGACAGCAAAGCCAGCCCGGCCAGCGTGGCGATCAGCGGGGCGGGCAGCGCGACAAACAGCGTGGCAATCAGCGCGCCGGAGAGCCCGGCCAGCAGATAAAAAACGCCCGCCAGCGCGGCGGCCATCCAGCGGCGGCGCGGGTCGGCATCGACATCCTCGCCCATACAGATTGCGGCGGTAATCGCGGCGATGCAGACGGAAAAACCGCCAAACGGTGACAGCAGCAGGGCGACGAGGCCGGTCCAGCTCATCAGCGCGGAGACCGGGGGCTGATAGCCATGCGCCTGCAACGTGGCAATGCCCGGCGCGTTCTGTGACGCCATCGTCACCAGGAAATAAGGCAGGCCGACGCCCAGCAGCGTGGTCAGGCTAAAGTGCGGCATAATGCCTTGCGGCAGAGCAAAGCTGGCATAATCTGCTGGGAAATGGAGGGTATGCCGCGCCAGCGCGACCGCCACGCCCACCACCAGCGTCACCAGAATGGCATAGCGCGCCAGCCAGCGCCGCGCAACCAGCCAGCTCAGGCACATCGCCCCGCACAGCGCAAAATCGCGCTGCAAGCCGGTGAAGGCATCCAGCCCAAAACGCAGCAGTATCCCGGCGAGCATCGCCGATGCCAGCGCGGGCGGGATGACATTCATTAAGCGCGCAAATAGCCCGGTGACGCCGCTCAGCAGGATCAGCGCGTTGGCGAAGAGGAACACGCCCACCGCCTCGTTAATGGAAAGCCCGTGCAGGCTGGTTGCCAGCAGCGCCGCGCCGGGGGTCGACCAGGCACAGAGGATCGGCATGCGCGTCCACAGCGATAGCCCCAGCGAGCAGATCCCCATGGCGATGCCGAGCATCGACAGCCAGCCGCCCGTCTGCGCGGCAGATGCGCCAGCGGCCTGCGCTGCCTGAAAAATGATCGCCGCCGAACTGCTGTAGCCCACCAGCACGGCGACGAAGCCGGAGACCAGCATCGGAAAAGAGAGGGCGGATCGCGCCGTAATGCGCTGCATAAAGACTCCTTGTGCGTTATAGCGCACATCGTAGCAGTGTGCGCTATAGCGCTCAAGTGCTACACTGCCGCCACGATTTCAGGAGAAGCCCATGGAAAATCTGCATCAGCATCTCAGCGAGGCGCTGAAACAGCTGCGCCAGGCGAACGGCTGGAGCCTGACGCTGGCCGCAGAGCGTACCGGCGTCAGCAAAGCGATGCTCGGCCAGATCGAGCGCGGCGAGTCCAGCCCGACGGTAGCGACGCTGTGGAAAATCGCCACCGGTTTTAACGTCCCTTTTTCCTTTTTTATTCAGGGTAACGGCCTGTCACCGGGTGAAAACGCGCGCTTTAGCCAGCCCAACGCGCAGATGACGGTGCGGCCGCTGCTGCCTTACGACGCGCAGCTGCGCTTCGATCTGCTGGCGGTCGAGCTGGCTGCGGGCGCGCAAAGCGACTCATCGCCCCATGAGGCTGGCTGCGTTGAGCAGGTGGTGGTGATCGAGGGCGAACTGCTGCTCGGCATGGGCGGCGTCTGGCGGCGGTTGCAAACGGGCGAGGCGTGGCAGTTTGCTGCCGACGTGGCGCACAGCTACCGTAATCCTCTCGCTACGCCGCTGCGTTTTCATAGCCTCATCCACTATCTGAAGCGCCCGTGACCTTACAAATTGATACGAAGGTAAACTACACAGTTTGCCTTCGTATCTCTATACTTTCGGCAACGTAAGGAGAAGGGCGATGAGCGAACTGAACGAATCTGCCGCGACGCTGCGCATGCTGGTCGGCAAACTGAGCCGTCGGCTACGTGAATCCGCGCCGCCGGGCGATCTCACCTGGTCGCAGGTCTCAGTGCTAGGCTATCTGGTACGGGATGGCGCGATGACCGTGACCGAACTGGCCACGGCAGAAGGCGTGCGCACCCAGTCGATGGGCGCCACCGTCGCCAGCCTGCTGGCGGCTGGCATGGTGCAGGGCGAAGCCGACCCACATGACGGGCGTAAGACCCGCTACACGCCAACACCCGCTGCCCGCGCGCTGATTACCGCCAACCGCGCCATGCGCGACGACTGGCTGGTGCGCGCCATCGACACGCAGCTCAGCGCTGAGGAGCAGCAGCAGTTGCTCTGTGCTATTCCCTTACTGCAACGACTCGCCGACAACGCATCCTGAGAGGACTTTTTAATGGCTCTGACTACCCTTGATACCCAAACCGCACTGATCGTCATCGATCTGCAACACGGCATTGTGCGACTGCCGGTCGTGCACGAGCCGCAGCCGGTTATCGACCTGTGCGCNCAGCTTGCCGACGGCTTCCGNGCGCACCAGCTGCCGGTCGTGCTGGTCAATGTTGCGGGCGGCGCGCCGGGACGTAATGAGCAGGCGCGCCACAGCGGCGATCTGCCTGCGGACTGGGCAACGCTGGTTCTAGAGATGACGCCGCAACCGGGCGATATTACCGTGACCAAGAAAACCTGGGGCGCGTTCCACAACACCGATCTGCATGCCGAACTGCAACAGCGTGGCGTCACGCAGGTGGTAGTGTGTGGTATCGCGACCAGCATCGGCGTGGAATCGACTGCGCGCCAGGCCTACGAATTAGGTTACAACGTCACGCTGGCCACCGATGCGATGACCGATCTTAACCTCGACACGCACAACAACAGCGTCGAGCTGATTTTCCCGCGCCTCGGCGAAACCGGCTCTGCCGCTGACGTGCTGGCGCTGGTCAACGCGCGCTAAGATGGCGAATTTTCGGGCGGGGCTGCCGCGCTGGATCGGGCTGATACTGAGTTCGGCAGCAATGGTTGCCGTGCTGGAATGGATACACATTCCGGCGGCGCTGCTGCTTGGCCCGATGTTTGCCGGGATCGGCTTTGCGGCTTCCGGCCGCTCGCTGAAGCTGTCGCGGCCGCTGTTCAACTGCGCGCAGGCGACGGTCGGTACCATGATCGCCTCCGCTATTCCCGCCTCGATATTCCATGAGATCGCCCGCGACTGGCCGCTGTTTGTGCTGTGCGTGGGTTCCGTGATTGTCGCCAGCCTGCTGCTGGGCGGGCTACTGGCACGTTTCCGCGTGCTGCCCGGATCAACGGCAATCTGGGGCTCGTCGCCCGGCGCGGCGACTGCCATGACGCTGATGGCGGAAAGCTTTGGCGCGGACGTGCGCCTTGTCGCCTTTATGCAGTATCTGCGCGTAATGGTGGTGGCGCTGGTTGCGACGCTGGTGACGCGCATCTGGACCGGCGGCAGCGGCGGCGCATCGCCCGCGCTCGATCTCTTTGCGCCTGTGGCGCCAGCCTCCTTTCTCTTTACCTTGCTGACCATTGCCGCCGGCGTGCTGGCGGCGCGGCTGTTGCGTATTTCTGCCGGCCCGATGCTGATGGCGCTGATTGTCGCCTCGGTGGTGCAGGATGTCGGCTGGGTAACGATTACCCTGCCAAAATGGCTGCTGGCACTGGCGTATGCCTTTGTTGGCTGGGGCATCGGCCTGCGCTTCAGCGCAGAGATCATTCGCTATGCGGCGCACGCGTTTCCGCGCGTGCTGCTGTCAGTGCTGACGCTGGTGGCGATCTGCGGCGGGTTTGCTTTTTTACTGGTGGAATTTGCCGGTATCGATCCGCTGACCGCTTACCTCGCCACCAGCCCTGGCGGGGCCGATTCGGTGGCGATTATCGCGGCATCAAGCAACGTCGACATGCCGTTTGTGATGGCGATGCAGACCGGGCGCTTTATCGTGGTGATGTTTACCGGCCCGATTCTGTCACGCTGGATAGCGAACTGGATGGCACGGCGCACAACATAAAAAACCCCGGCGACTGGCCGGGGCTTATTGCTTACTGAAACGCGTAACTCATCGTCAGCCCAACGCTGTAATTCCGTCCCGGCGCCGGTTCGAAATAGCGCCCGTTGCCTTCGTTGACGATAACGGAACCCACATAGTGGCGATCGAACAGATTGTCGACGCGCCCAAACAGATCCAGCGTCCAGTTCTGCACCCGCCATTTATAGCCGCTGTTCAGCGCCGTCACAGTATAGGAGGGCGCTTTCACATCGTTTTCATCGTCGGCGGCGATATTGCTCATATAGCGCAGCTCCGCACCGGCGTAGAAGCCCTGTTCCGGCGCATATTCCAGCCCGGTGTAGAACATGTTGCGCGCGATACCGGGAATGCGGTTGCCGTCACAGCTCTCGTCACCGCAGGCGTTGCTGCGATAGCGCGCATCAAGCAGCGTCCAGGCCGCTTTCACGCGCCAGTCGGTGGCAAACTGCTGATCAAGGCCCAGTTCCAGCCCACGGCGGCGCGTTTCCCCGGCGTTTTTATAGGTGGTACGGCCGCCGCTGCTGGTGTCGGTCACAATCTCATTTTTGGTATCGGTCTGGAACAGCGCGGCGGTAATCAGGCCATAGCCGATACGTTTTTTGGTGCCGAGTTCAACCGTATCGCTGGTCGCGGGTTTAAGCCCGGTATTCAGGCCGGTTTCGCCGTCGGCGCGATAGGAGAGCTCGTTGATGGTCGGGGTTTCAAAGCCGCGACCGGCGGAGAGATAGGCGTTCCAGCTGCTGTCGATGGCGTACTTAAGCGACGCGGCGGGCAGCCATTTGTGATAGCGCGCGTCGCCGCTGTCATCGCCGTTGCTGCTGGTGATGTAGTTGTCGTTAGAGTCGAAATTCACCGTGCTGTAGCGCAGGCCCGCGTCCAGCGACCATTTATCCGTGAGCTGCCAGGCAGTCTGCAGATAGGGATCGAGGTTCCACATCAGGTTGCGTTCGTTGCGGCGCAGCGCGCCTTTCTCGCCATACTCGGTGGCGGTAAAGTTCTCAAAGCCCTTACGGCGCTCGGTCATGGTTTCATAGTCNAGGCCGCCGGTCAGCGTCACCGGCACGCTGAACAGCGTGTCGCGGTGGGTCCAGCGCGTATCAATGCCCTGATAGTGGCGCGTCAGGTCAATCACGCCGCCCGGATGTTTCGGGTTGGCCTGCACGCTGGCCGGGATCGACTGATACTGCGTGGTTTCGCGAATACCGGCATACATCATCACGCTGAGATCGTCGTTCTCGCTCATCTGGCGCTGATAGTGCAGACCGCCCTGGGTCTGGTCGACGGTTTTGCGCGTGTTATAGAGCGTCACGTTGCTTACCACCTGGCGTGGATTGTCGCGCCACTGATCTGGCGTCAGGCCGCCGGGATCCTGCGCCTCAATGTGTACGCTGTTAAACAGCAGCGTCAGGGTGCTGACATCGTCGATGCGCACGCCAAGCTTCGCGTTGCCGAGGTTCTTTTGTGCCTCGCTGTGATCGCGGTAGCCGTGCGTGGTAAAGCGCGAGGCGGACAGGCTGTAGTTGACGTCGCCCGCCTGGGTGCCGTCGCCGGTCGCACCGGTCGCCTTGACGCTGTTGCGCCAGCTGCCGTAGCTGCCATACCAGCTGCTCGCTTCCAGCGTCGGCGGCTGCTGGCCGGTCTGGGTTTCGACGTTAATCACACCGCCCGAGGCGTTGCCGTAGAGCGCAGAAAAGGGGCCGCGCAGCACGTCGATATGGTCGATCGAGCCGATATCAATGTTTGAGGTTTGTCCCTGGCCGTCAGGCATGGTGGCAGGGATGCCGTCAACATACATGCGCAGCCCGCGTACGCCGTAGGTGGAGCGGGAGCCAAAGCCGCGCACCGACAGCTGCAAATCCTGGGCGTAGTTCTGCCGGTTCTGGATCTGCAGGCCGGGCACGCTGCCCAGGTTTTCCGACAGGTTAACGCGCGGCGCAGCCTGGCGCATATCGTCGCCGCTGACCACGCTAACAGCGGCGGGCGTATCCAGCTCTGACAGGCCGGTTTGCGCAGGTGCGGCGCTGACGATCATCGTGCTGCCGGTATCGTCAGCCGCCAGCAGCGGCAACGGCAGTATGGCGGGCAGCAGCACGCTGACCTGACGCAGTGATGCAATTTTCATGGATGAAAGACCGTAATAAAGGAAATAAAATGAACCAGATGGAACAGAGTGCGCGTATGTTAAGGTTTTTTACGATTATTTGAAAAGCGTAAATAATAAGGCCGATTTATGCGAAATTCAGCGGCGAAAAATGTTTTGCCAGGCTGGATCTTTGCCTGCTTTCCCTTCAGTCTTAATCGCTTAGTTTGCGGGATGCGTCTGGCCTGTCGCTGGCCCGGGCGCAGCGCCGCAAACATCAGCACATCATGACAACAACAAGGAAAACCAATATGAGCCAACAACCTGCTGTCGCCGTTCTCGGTCTCGGCGCCATGGGGCATGCCTTTGCCGCCAACCTGCTGAAAAAAGGCTTCACCGTTTACGGCTGGAACCGCACGCGCGCACGCGGCGAGGATCTGGTGTCATCTGGATTACACCTGAGCGACAGCCCGGAAGAGGCGGTGCAGGCCGCTGACGTGGTCATTGCCATGCTCTCGGACGGTGAAACCACGGAAAACACCCTGCATCAGGTGAAAGACGCGCTGAAGCAGGGCGCGACCATCGCGCAGATGGGCACCATCGGCGTCGAGAAAACCGATGCGCTGATCGCCTGGTTCGCCGATCAGCGCGCTGACGTGCTGTTTATTGACGCGCCGGTTTCCGGCACCAAGGCACCGGCAGAAAACGCGCAGATCCTGGTGATGGCCAGCGGCGACCAGACGCGCGCGCAGGNAGCCGAAACCGTCTTCGCTGCGATTGGCAAAGGCACGCAGTGGCTCGGCGAGGCGGGGAAATCCTCACGCATGAAGCTGGTGGTCAACAGCTGGCTGATTGGCCTGATGCAAAGCCTGGCTGAAAGCACGCGCCTGGCGGAGGAGTTTGGCTTTACGACTGACGATCTGTGGAAGGTGCTGGAGGGCGGCCCGCTGGCTGCGCCCTACGCCAAAGTGAAGCTCGCGATGATCGCCAGCGAAGATTTTACCCCGCAGATGCACCTGGTGTGGGCGCTGAAAGACGCGAAGCTGGCGCTGGACGCGAAGGGCGACGCGAAGCTGCCCGCGCTGGAGAATATTGCTGAGCTGTGGCAGCAGGCGGTTGACGCCGGCTACGGCGAGAAAGATCTGGCGGCAATCCACCAGTATCTGAAGGCGTAACCGTGTCGGCGCAGCTGACGTTTGATTTCACCACGCGGCCGCTGGTGCCTTATGCGCACGATTATGCGCACGGTGACAGCGAGCCCTGGCATCATCACAGCTGCGCGCAGCTGATCCACACCCTGAGCGGCGTGGTGCGCGTCGACACCGCACAGGGCAGCTGGATCGTGCCGCCGAGCCGCGGCGTCTGGCTACCCGCCTTTACCCGCCATGCGCTACAGATTACCGGCAAGGTCGCCGCGCGCACGCTGTTCGTCGATCCGCTGGCGCGTGCCGATCTGCCTGCGGGCTGCCAGGTGGTGCAGATTTCGCCGCTGCTGCGCGAACTGATTGTGAGTTCGCTGCCGCTACCGGAAAACTACACGCCCGGCAGCCGCAGCGAGCGTATCTATGAGTTGATCCTGGATGAGCTGCGCAGTATGGACGTGCTGCCGTTCAACCTGCCGGAGCCGCGGAGTGCGCGTCTGCAACAGCTCTGCCGCGCGATTCAGCTGTCGCCGGGCGACAGCTGGACGCTGGAGGGCGCGGCGCGGCAGCTAAACCTCTCTGGCCGCACCTTAGCGCGACATTTTTTGCGTGAGACCGGGCTACATTTTAGCGACTGGGTACGGCGCGCGCGTCTTGCCATCGCCCTGACGCGGCTGGCGCAGGGCGAGTCGGTGCTCAGCGTCGCGCTCGATCTCGGCTATGAGAGCCCGAGTGCCTTTAGCGCGATGTTTCGTCGTCTGTTGGGCGTCGCGCCGGGAGCCTGGTTTGCTCCGGAAGAAAAGCAGCCGCTGCGTTAAACAGCGCCTGGAGCGAGGCGCGGGCGATATCGCTGTCAATGCTCACGCCCCAGGCGCGCTTGCCCTCACTGTTCAGGCAGCAGAGATAAGCGACCGACCGGCTGTCGCTGCGTTTGCCCAGCGTATGCTCGTGGTAATCCCCAATCGTCAGGCTTAGCGCCAGCGCATGTTGCAGCGCGTCAACGGCCGCTGACAACAGCCCGTTGCCGCTGCCGTGCAGGCGACGCGTGCTGCCGTTCAGCGACAGGCTGGCGTCCAGCTGCGTCAGGTCGCCGTCGCTGCGGCTTTCCGCCTTGAGCAGCTTCATCGTGGGGTGCTCAACGCCGTAGTGCAGACAAAAACGCTGCCAGACAGCGCGCTGCGTCATCTCTTTGCCGTCACGGTCCGTTTCCTGCTGTATATGCAGGCTGAAATCCTGCATCAGCGCGCGCGGCAGCGCCAGGCCGTGATTCTGTTCCAGCAGCCAGGCGGCACCGCTTTTTCCCGACTGGCTGTTGACGCGGATAACCGCCTCATAGCTACAGCCGATATCAGCGGGATCGAGCGGCAGATAGGGCATCTGCCAGAGCGTCTCCTGCTGCTGCTGGCGGATGGCAAAGCCTTTGCGGATCGCATCCTGATGCGAGCCGGAAAAGGCGGTAAACACCAGTTCGCCTGCGTAGGGATGGCGTGGGTGCACCGGCAGCTGATTGCAGCGGGTCACCACCTCAATCACCCGACTGATATCGCTGAAGTCGAGATGCGGGGCGATGCCCTGGCTGTAGAGATTGAGGGCAAGGGTGACGATATCGACGTTGCCGGTGCGCTCGCCGTTACCGAACAGACAGCCTTCAACGCGGTCGGCGCCTGCCAGCAGGGCCAGCTCCGCGCAGGCGGTGCCGGTGCCGCGATCGTTATGCGGATGCACGCTGATACAGACGTCTTCACGACGGCTGAAGTGGCGGCAAAAGTATTCGATCTGATCGGCGTAGACGTTGGGCGTGTTGACCTCCACGGTGGCGGGCAAATTGACGATCATCGGGCGCGCGGCGCAGGGTTGCCAGATATCCGCCACTGCCTCACAGATCGCCAGCGCAAATTCCGGCTCGGTGAAGCAGAAGGTTTCAGGTGAATATTCAAAGGTCCAGTCTGTTTCCGGGCGCGCTTCGCAGCCGTCGCGGATTTGACGCGCGGCCGCGCAGGCCAGCGCGACGATTTCAGCCTTGCCCTGGTTAAAAACCCTTTCACGGAACAGCGGCGCCGTAGCGGTGTACAGATGCAGGATCGCGCGCGGCGCGCCCTGTAATGCCTCAAAGGTACGTGCGATCAGCGTTTCGCGCGCCTGCGTCAGCACCTGAATGGTGACATCATCGGGAATGCGCCGCTGTTCAATCAGCTGGCGTACAAACTGAAAATCTGTCCGCGAGGCGGCGGGAAAGGCAACCTCAATCTCCTTAAAGCCGCAGGCCAGCAGCAGCTCCCAGAACGCCAGCTTGCGTTCTGCGTCCATCGGCTCGGCCAGCGCCTGATTGCCATCGCGCAAATCGGTGGAAAGCCAGCGCGGTGCAGTTGTCAGCTGGCGGCTGGGCCACTGGCGATCGGGCAGGGCGATAACGGGAAAAGCACGGTACTTCTCGGCGGGTTGCGTCAACATAGAGCCTCCTGGTTGTGTCCATCCAGTCTGCCGCGGCGCGCCATCGCGCGGCGCACGCAAAAGTGACAACAGAGGACGCAAACGCGACAGCTTATGCGCTGGCCGGCTATCCTCATGCAGAATCGGCATCGGCGATTTTCAACGCCCGGTTTACTCTGGATTTTTTTGCGCTAAGAGGAACCTGGATGAAATATCACGCTGTTTGCATTGCGCTGGCGCTGGCCAGCCTCTCGTCTGCGCAGGCCGTTACGCTGCGCATCGCCGATCAGAAGGGCAATATGCGCGCCGAGATGGAATCTGCGCACCAGCTTGACAACCTGAACTACCGCATTGAGTGGGCGGAGTTCCCTGCCGCCGCGCCGCTGGCGGAAGCGCTCAACGCAGGCGCGGTGGATGCAGGCATTATAGGCGACGCGCCGCTGCTCTTTTCGCTGGCCGCCGGTTCGCAGGTGAAGGCGGTCGCGGTCAGCAAATCGGTGCCTGAAGGGCTGGCAGTGCTGGTGCGGCCTGACTCGCCGATTAAAACCGCCGCCGATCTTAAAGGAAAAAGTATCGCCACCGGACGTGGCTCCATCGGCCATTTTCAGGCGCTGAAAACCCTTGAGCAGGCTGGNTTAAGCGACAAAGATGTTACCTGGCGCTTTTTACAGCCCGCCGATGCGCGCATCGCGCTCACCAATAACTCGGTGGATGCGTGGGCAACATGGGATCCTTATACCGCGCTGGCGGAAGTGACGCAGACTGGCCGCGTGCTGGTCAACGGCGTTGGGCTTGCCACCGGCAACAGCTTCCTGGCTGCCACGGATGCGGCGATCAACGACAGCGAGAAACGCGCCGCGCTTCAGGATTACGTTAACCGGCTGGCCGCAGCGGATCGCTGGGCCAACAGCCACGTCAGCGACTATGCGCAGACGCTGGCGAAAATTATTGGGTTCCCGGCCGCCGCCGCAGAAAAGTCATTCTCGCGTCGCCAGTCACACTGGCAGAGCATTGACGACAATACGGTGCAGCAGCAGCAGGAGACCGCCGATTTCTACCAGAAATATGGCCTGATCCAGAAAACGCTGGATGTGAAGCCGACCTTTTATCGCGGCCTGACGGTGGCGCAGGGCAATTAAATCCATGTGCGGTTGCACGCAAAGTCAAAACAGCGTAGAAAGCTGGACAAGGAATGTTCGCTGCGCCTGGCGTATACTCCACAGAACGCAACCGCATACTTTACCGCACCGGAAAAGCGAGGAGCAGAGATGAACAGGCTGAAAACCTTTATGGGCAAATGGTTCGCCGAGCCGGACAAGTTTATGCGCGGCTTAACCAATGAGGATTTGCATTACACCCGACAGGACAAGTTGATCCTCGACGTTAACGGCAACGCCCGGCTGAATATGGACAACCCGGACGTGGGCAGAGCCATGCGCGCCCGTATGGAAGAGCTGGCGCAAAAACGTTAAGGGCGCGCGATGGGACCGCTGGTGATCATGGTTGTGCTGGTGTGCGGCTACTGGTACACGGAAAACCACTATCCTTCGCGCACGCGTCAGGCCCGTTCAACCGGCTGGCTCGCCTATTTTTATGTGGCGATGCACGGGGCCAAATTCGCCCTCCAGGGCTTCTTTGGCGTCGCACTGTTCTACCTGATGCTCTTTCTTGTGAGCATGCTCATCTCCATTCCCCATCTCTTTTTCGCGGATTATGCCGTCCGGGATTACTACTCCTGGCTGACCCACACCACGCTGATGAACTATCCGCTCTTCTTTGAGCTGTCGCTGGCGCTGGCCTGTCTGCGTGCCTGGCGAGCGGGCGAAGCGGCGCGACGGGCGATGAGAGACAGCAAAAGCAGCATGGCGGAATACCGTAAGGTGGCGAGAGAAGAGGGTATGGAGTCGCTGCTGCTCCAGGCGATTGAAGAAGAGAGGCTGGTCTTTGTGACGCTAAAATCGCGNAAGGTCTATATCGGCTACGTNGCTGCGCCGCGCATCGAACACACGCAAACGCAGCACCTGGCGCTTATCCCCTACATCAGCGGCTATCGCGACAAAGAGACGCTGCGCTTTTGCGAGCAGCACCGCTATTATGAACTCTACCTGGCGCAGAATATTACCGCCGATTCCGCGCCGCTAAACCTGCAGCACTTTCGCCATCTTATCCCGATGGAAGAGGTCGAGGCGATTTCGCTGTTTGACGTGGCTACCTACAAAATCTTTGACCAGTTTTCCAGCCCGCCGCAGCCTGAGTAACTATTTGTGCCTTCCTGTTTGGCGTTTAACCGGCGTGCGCGTAGCATAGCCCGATGTTGATTTGCTTAAGCGCTTATTTCCCCGATGTTAACTTTTGATGGCCATAACGATCTGCTGCTCAACCTGTGGCTCAACCACCGGGATGCGCCGGTCGACGCTTTCTTTACCGGCATTGAACAGGGCCATCTCGATTTCCCGCGTATGCAGCAGGGCGGCTTTACTGGCGGCCTGTTCGCTATCTTCGTGCCGCCGCAGGCCTATATCGCCAAAACGGTGCCGCACCTTATCGACGCGCCTTATCAGCCGCTGGAAATCATGTGGCAGCAGCTGGCCATCCTGCGGCAAATTGCCGATGAGTCACAGGGCCGTGCCCGGTTGTGCCGCAGCGCCGCCGAGATTGCCGCCTGCCGCGCGGAAGGCGTGCTGGCGCTGGTTGCCCATATTGAAGGTGCGGACGCGCTGGACGCTGAGGGCGAGCAGCTTCAGGCATTTTATGACGCGGGNGTGCGCAGCATTGGCCCATTCTGGAACCTGCCCAACCGTTTCGGCGCTGGCGTCACCGGCAATTTCCCTGGCACGCCCGATAGCGGCCCGGGGCTGACCGAGGCCGGTAAAGCGCTAATCCGGCAGGCCAACGCGCTTAATATGCTGATCGACGTGTCGCATATGAATGAAAAAGCGTTCTGGGACACGGCGGAACTCTCCACGTCGCCGCTGGTGGCCACCCATTCTAACGTCCATTCGCTCTGCGCCCAGCCGCGTAATCTCACCGACGCACAGCTGGCCGCTATCCGCGACAGCGACGGCATGGTGGGCATTAACTTCGGCAACGCCTTCCTGCGCGCCGACGGCAAGCGCGACAGCGATACGCCGCTGAGCGAAATTGTCAGGCATTATGAACAGCTCAGAAAGATAATGGGCGACGATCGTGTGGGGTTTGGCTCCGATTTCGACGGCATCTCCCTGCCAGAGGCGTTAAAAGACGTGGCCGGATTGCCGCGGCTGTTCGCAGCCTTCCGCGATGCGGGCTATGATCAAGAGCAGCTTGAGAAACTCGCCTCGCGCAACTGGCAACGTGTGTTGCAAAAAATCTGGCAGGCCTGATTCATTTCCTTAACATTTGCGGGTTGATATTGACACGCGGTTAGCGCACCATCAGCCCGCTCAAAATTGCGTGCATAATCATTGGATTGTTTGCGTAATGATACCTGACAGGTATCGCTTTGTTCATTCACCTTAGAGGAAGACTATTATGTGGAAAAAACCTGAATTTGTTGATTTACGTCTCGGTCTGGAAGTGACGCTGTACATCTCC
>Ga0058692_1000509_pt1 | contig 17194 bp, 10 predicted proteins | sample AgamicAtAmrz_FD_55216 | JGI IMG/M metagenome (GOLD analysis project Ga0058692, IMG submission 55216) | Agave microbial communities from Guanajuato, Mexico - At.Am.rz | ecosystem: Host-associated > Plants > Roots > Rhizosphere | place: Guanajato, Mexico | collected 2012-06-07 | reverse complement strand
TCTCCGAGCTGGTTTCCCGCGTGGTGGATGGGCAGGTGTTTAATGCGCCGAACGTGAATATGTCGGTGCTGGCGGACAAGCTGCCGCAGACGCCGGTGGTGTCGGAGAATGATAACGCGGTGGTGATGATGTATCAGGGCAAGCCCTGGATCCGGTTGAATGGCGGCGACTGGGTCGCTTATCCGCAGTGATCTGGTTGCTATGAGAAAGTTCCGCCCGCCAGGCGTCAGGGAGTTTCAGCAGCTGCGCTGCCGGCGTGCGTGTTAAGGGGCTCGCCAGCCCCTTAACAATCCCGGCTTCCGGCAGCCTCCACGCCGCGCTCCGCGCGCGGTCCCTTCGTTGCTTACGTCGGCCGCACGGATCGCTCGGGACAGGCCGTCCTGGCCTGGCCCTCCCTCTCGCCGACGTCCTGTCGGCTCGTCCTGGCCGCCGTGCGCGCCTCAGCGTGTCGGATGCCTCTGACACTGCCCCGCCTGTAAGTCTTCTGTTTTTATTAACAACGGTATTGTCTGAACGCGCGTTACGCGCTTACCGGCCCTGCTCGGTCGCCCGCAGCGGGCGAAATGAAACTGCTACGCTGTCAGGCGAACGAAACCTGCGCCAGAGCCGCCTGCGCAGCAGGCAAGCCCCGTCAGCGCTTCTCCTGCAACGCCAGCCACACCAGCTGCTGCAAACTGGCAGAAAAGTAATTCTGATCCGGCGCGAGCTGGTCGCTAATATATCCCGTCTCATTCAGTGTCAAATCACGGATCGCCAGCAGCCCGCCATCAAGATTGTAAGGCGCATTGCTGTTGCCCAGCACGTCAAACCACGCGGGCGTCGTCAGGCGGCCGTAACGCTGCCAGACGTTCTGGAACGGCACCAGACGCAGGCTCTGCGGGTCGTACCACCAGATATTCAGCGGCACGCGGATCGCGTCATAGCTGAAGCGGTTAGAGTAGCCTACCGCAGGCGCAACCGAGCCGTCCGCGTTCAGCGCCACCCAGTCGAGCGGCAAGCCGGTTTTACCGAAGTGCATTGCGCCCAGCAGATCCATGCCGTCATTAATCAGCGCGTTCCAGACCTTGAGATGACTGTGCTCGGCAAAAGTACGCCAGGCCTCGAAAAGAAAATAAGAAGGATTGAGCACTACGTAGCTGGTTTTGTTGAACCCCTGCGCGCCCGGCAGCATCACCGTGCGGCCCGCAAAGATCACCACGTTATGCTTCACGATGGCGCGCTGGATACGATCCGATGCCTGCTGGTAGCCCTGTGACGACCACTTGTCAGCGGCGCGCTGTAATGCCCAGGCAATCAGCACGTCACCATCAGAGGCGTTGTTCTTGTCCGCCACCGGATCGCTGGCGTCCGGCGTGTAGCGCCAGTAAAAAAGATCGTTCTGGTTGTTCAGCAGATGCTGGCGCGTCCAGCTCCACAGCTGGTCAAACGTCGCGCGGTCGTCGTTCGCCACCGCCAGCAGCATGCCGTAGCCCTGCCCTTCGGTATGGCTGACATTGTTATTGGCGTTATCGACAATGCGACCTTCTGAGGTAAGAAAACGGCTCTTAAAGGTGCTCCAGCCGTCAGCCGACGCCTGCACGCTTACCATCATCACCATAAAAAACATCGTCCATCGCAGCCAGGCTGGCTTTATCATCACGTCGCTCCGTTAGTACCGATAATGCAGGGTATGGCCGTCGTTAAGCTCCAGCACCACCGCAACCGCCACGCCGCCGCCCTGGGCGCGCAGCCAGCCGCTATACAGGCCCGCCAGCACAGCGGCCAGCGCCGACTGCCAGCTCTCTGTATCCAGCACGCTGTCGCCTGCGGGAAGTGCGTGGTGCTTCAGCAAAATAGCCGCATCCTGCGGTTGCAGCTGCACAAAGCCCCAGTTGAAACGGGCCAGTTGCAGGTTACATTCGCGCTCCAGATCCTGCACGGTACGCGCTTCTGGCAAAGGATAGCGCGCCGCCAGCGAATCGCCCATGCCGAAGAGAAACGCCTCCGCTTCCTCTTTGCCCGCGTTGGCGATCATGCCTTCTACCATTACGCTGACCAGATCAAACCAGCCAGGCTGNTGCACATGGCTAACCGCGCCCAAATGCTCACTCATTAGTTGTCTCCAAACAGATAGCGGAAGTAGAGCTGCGCCGTACTTTCGTTGTAATCGCCAAAGGTGTCATAACCAAGCTGGCCGCCGATGGTCACATCTTTATTCACTTTGTAGTCCGCACCGGCATGCAGGTTGTAGCCGATGCCATTTTTGCTGTCGCCGCTATAGTACGCGCTCTTCACCGCGCCGCTCGCCGCATAAGANTCCAGCTGCGACTGCATGGAAGGATCGTTCGGGAAGTACGCGCTGCGATCCTGGCTGTAGGACTGATAGCCGACCGAGCCGCCAACCTTCACGCTCAGGTCGTCAAACTTGCGCGTAAAATCGATCGGGAACGAGACTGCCGCATAGTTCTGCGGGCTGAAGTAGCCGCCCTGGCCGTAGCTGAAATAGCTGAGGTTTTTCGAGAAATCCATCCACGACAGGCTCATGCCGACTTTCAGCTCGCGGTCATCGGTATGGAAAGGCCGCACGTAGGCTCCCGCAGTGGCGTTCAGGCTGTTGTTGCTCGCCACGTTCTCGCCGAGGTAGCTGTACGCGCCGCCGCCGACGTAGAAACCGGCATCGCCGTTGTCATAGCTCAACAGCGCGTTGCCGCCGTTTTTCGTCACGCCGCCCCACTGTTTACCGCTTGATTTGTCCTGCACGCCCACATAAGAGAGCAGGCTGTCGGTCATGGCGCGACGCTCACCGGTCAGGATCAGCGTCAGGAAGTCGGTCAGTTTCGGCGACCACTGTACGCCGCCCACCAGCGTACTGAGATCCTGACCCAGCGGCGTGCTGCCAAGGTCGATTTTGTAGCTGTCGCCTTTCAACGCCAGATTGAGCTCAACGCCGGAGGCCGTCTGCGAATCGGTAGACGCGCTCGGTACATCGGTGACCTTCGCGCCGCCCGCCGCAACGACTTTCGCCTGCTCCAGCGCGTTGCTGCCAAAGCGACGCCAGGCATCGCCCGCCGCGCTGCCCGCCGTTAGCGAAAGCGGCGTCATAGTGAAGTCGAAACGCGCATCGCCAAACGGTACGGTAGAGAAGGTCAGCGGTGCTTTAGCTTCCGTCAGCTTGCTGAGGCCCGATTCGCCATCGCGTCCACGGATCTGCACCTGACCCTGCGCCCAGGTGCCGGTTTTCTCCTGCAATCCTTCCATCATGCTGTCGATCTGGTGCAGCGTACGCGCCTGCTGGAGCGGCAGGTTGTTGCCGCTCGCCAGGGTAACGCCTTCGGCGCTGCTGGCCACGCCAGCCGGTGCGCTCTGCCACGGCAGCACGGTGCCGTAGCTGGACGGCGAGCGTCCCACTGGCGACGTGCTGCGGTTGATAAACGGGTTGTCGGCCAGCGCCAGGCCGCCGACGGTCGGCGTCTCGCCGTTTTGCGCGCCCTGCAAACCAATCAGCTGACCACGCGCGCGGCGCAGATAGCCCATCGCCTGGGCGTGATCGCCGTTCGCATCGGCGACGCGCGCCATCAGCAGCAAGCGTTCCGGGGTTTGCTGCGCCTGTAGGCCACGCGACAGATCGTTGGCGCGTTGCAGATTGTTCTGCGCCAGCGCCACGTTAATTGCGCCGACGCGCGCGTCCTGCGTGGCGGTGTCCTGCGTCATCAGATAGTCATAGACTACGCCCGCCTCTTTGTTCATCTTCCCGTCCTGGTAGAGACGGGCCATGGCGAACATCAGGTCGCGGTTCTGCGGATCGTGCTGCAATGCGCCGATCAGCTTGTCGTAGGCGGCAGCATACTGCTTCTGCTCGCGCAGGCGATCCACTTCATTAATGACGTAGCCGTTGCGAATGCCCGCCAGCTGCGTCGGCGTGCTGCGCGCCTGCAAGGCTGGATTACTGAGGAAACTCTGCGCTTCGTTGCCGAGCCCGGCCTGGTTCAGCACCGCCACCTGCGCCGCGTAATCACCCGCGTTGCCCTGCACGCCGCGCTGCATATTACCGCGCACGATAGCCACGGCGGTCGTCACATCGCCCGCCCGCGCCAGCTTCTGCGCCAGATTGCCCGCATCGACCGGATTAGCTGGCGGATTCTGCGCCAGCGCCTTCAGCGTATTGGCGGCCGCCGCGTTCGCGCCCTGCGCCAGATACTGGTCAGCGGTCGCCATTTGCAGGTTGAAATTCACGCGCTGGGCCAGCTCGCGCATGTCGCGCGTCTGCGCGCTGGCGGGAATGCGTGCCAGCAGCGAGCTGGCCTGCTGCCAGCCGCTGCTTTCGCTGGCGTTGATGGCGGCAGCATACAGCTCGCTGACGCCCGCGCCGTTGCGCATAGAAGATTGCATCACGCTGGCGGCCTGCTGCGTATCGCCCTGCGCGCGGTAGAGGCGTGCCAGGTCAAGGCGCAGCCAGCCGTCACTGGGATAGCGCTGGATGCCCTGCTGCAGCGTGGCGATCGCCGCGCCGGTATTGCCCGCCTGCTGTTCACGCTTCGCCTGCTGGCGAATCGGATCGCTGCTGTTGCCGCCGCGTGGCGCCACGCTCTGGCGCACGCTGTCAGGCAGCGACGCCAGCAGCTGGTTGGCTTCGCTGCTGCGGTTCTGCTGGCGCAGGACGTAGAACAGCCCCTCTTTCGCGCTGCGGTTGTCCGCATCGCTTTGCAGAATGGCGCGGTACGCCTGCTCCGCCTCGCTAAACTGGTTGCTGCGGCGCAATACGTCGGCGCGGAACAGTTTCGCGGCGGTGCCTTTCTCGCCTGCCGCCTGCGTCAGCGGTTCGCTGAGCGAGAGCGCCTGGGCACTGTCACCGTTTTTCAGCGCCTGCTGCGCGGCTGCCAGCTGGGCATAAAAGCGCGCGTCGCTGGCCTGCTCCTGCCGTTCGGCGCCCTGGTCGCCGCCAAGCTGGGCGGCGCGTTGCAGATAGTCTGCCGCCTCGCTGTAGCGGCCGCCGCGCTGCGCGACATAGCCCATGCCCGCCAGTGCGTCGGCGTCCTGCGGGTTGGCGTTCAACACTTTTTCAAAATTGTTCTGCGCACCGCTGACGTCGCCGCTGTTCAGCGCGCTAAAGCCCGCGCCCTTCTCCGCGCCGCCAACGTTTTTACGGTAATAGTCCATCACCGCAGCGTCTTGCGGATGGCGCTGCTGCCAGGTCTGATAGAGCGCGGCGTCTGACGCCTGCGGGCCCAGCCACAGCAGCGCCTGGCGCAGCGAACGGTCGGCTTCCTGGCTGCCGTCCGCCAGCGTGCCGAGCAGATCGATACCTTCACGGCGCGTTGCGTCCTGATAGGTCAGGGCTTTGCCCAGCGCCAGTTTCGCGCCGGTATCCTGTGGATGTGATGCCGAGAACTGGCGCAGCGCTTCGACCGCCTGCGGCAGCAGCGTGCGGTCGCCCGCCATCGTCAGATAATATTCCGCTGCCACGCTGGCGGGCGGTTCGTTGCCGTTAAAGGTATTGCGCCACGTCTGCAACGACGCGGCGATATTGCCGCTGCGCGCCTGCTGACGCGCCAGCGACAGCTGCGCCTGCGGAATGGTCTGTAGCTGGCGCGCATTGTCCAGCTCGCTCAGCCGCGCATCTTGCGGCGAGGCGCTGCTCAGCTGCTGGCGGTAGCGCGCCGCATCAGCGTCATTGCCGCCCTGCTGCGAATAGAGNGCCAGCAGATAGAGCGCCTGAGCGTTGTTCGGCTCGACCATCAGCACTTTTTGCAGCGCNGATTTGGCCAAATCGTCATGCGCCTTCTGGTGCCAGTAGGCCGCCTGATCGAACAGCGCCTGTAGCGCAGGGTTGGTGCTTTCTGCCGCCAGCAGCGGCATAGAGAAGGTCAGCGCGCCGCCCAGCAGCAGCGCGCGACGGATACCGGTACTTAACAGATCTTTTTTCATTATTTTTATCCTGACTTCTTACCGGAATCGCCTGAATGCTGCGGGTTGAGCCGACGCCGCGCATGGCGCTGCAACATGGCAAAGGCCGCGACGCCCGCCAGCGCTGCCAGCACCAGCGCCGCCAGCGCCATCAGCACCGAGTGCTGGTTGGCGTACCACACCACCATCATGTACCAGGGCATTTCGCCGCTCGGAAACTGCGGGCCAACGCGGAAACTGCGGATGCCGTTTTCATCGGTGATGATGGCGGTATCGCCCCGGATCGCCGCGTTGATGCGCGCCGAATTGAGGTCGCTATGCAGCCGCAGCAGCTGCTCATCGCTGGTCGCCACCGTCATCACCACGGTGCGGTCGGGGTTCCAGGGCGAGCGATAGCTGATAAAGCCGCGCCACGCCTCGTTCGAGGAGAAGTAGCGATCGGCGTCCAGCGGCTGGCGATACCAGTCGCCCGTCAGCCAGCTGCGCAGCTTGTCTACCGTAGTCGGCGTTTTCACGCCCAGCGTGCTGCCGTTGGCTTCAAACGGCGAGCGCGCCAGCATCTGCTGGTTGAAGCCGCTGTCAGCGGTGGTACTGATCGCCAGCACGTCGCTTTTCTCCAGCCGCGCCAGATGCGTGCCGCCGTTTGGCAGGCCAAACATGACCTGGTTCTGTGCCAGCGCCACGCCGGTGGCATTACCGGCGCGCGCGGCCAGATCGAGCAGCGTGGCAATCTCCGCGTCGCCTGGTTTTTCCGGCATCAGCAGTGTGGTCTGGCTGAAGTCGGCCAGCCGTGAGAACGGGAATGATGCACCCACGAAGTAAGAGAGGTTTGGCAGCATGGTGAAGTGGCGCGTGTGGCTCAGGTCGATCCACGACTCCTCTTCGATGCGGCTTTTAATGTTGTTGTTCAGCAGTACGCCGCACGGCGCGTCCGCTTTCGGCTTGATATTGAAGTAGAGCGACAGCTGGTTGTCGCCATAAATCAGCCAGGGTTCAAGGTGAAGCTGGTACTGCTCCTGGCGCGCGTCGCCGCCCAGACGGTGCCAGGCGTGCTCCAGCAGGCCCACTTTGTTCACCGTCAGGTTGCGCAGGAAGGTGCCATTGAGCATCACGTTCAGGAACGAGTTGTCCTCGTCGATCCAGCTCTCTGACGGGAAACGGTAGTTAAGGTTTACCGGCACGGTATCGCCATCCCACAGGAAGAGATCGGGCGCGGCGCGGAAGTTAACGCGCAGCGCATCGTGCCAGATGCCGGTTGAGGTCAGGTTCTGGTTGGGGTCCAGCAGCTCGCTCAGGCGTACCGGACGGCTGGTGTTGATCCAGCGCGGCGCATCGTAGGGCTTGCGGCTCACCAGCGGCTGCGGCTGGACGGCAAGGCTACTGGCGTCGGTGTTGAGCGGCTGCGTGGTGAGGCGCAACGCCGCCTGGCGCAGCTGGGCATCATCTGCACCCGAGACCAGCAGCAGCTTGTACACCGGGTTATTGGGGTTATCCACCAGCGTCAGCTGCGGGCCGCTGGCCGGCGGGAAGGTCAGCGTGCCGATGCGATCGCCCGGATGACCAAACAGGATAGCGTTTTGCTCAGGCAGCTCGCCGCGCACCACCGGGAAGCGGATGCCGCGGTAGTCGCTCTGGATGCCGAGCCAGGACGCCACCAGCGCAGCGGCGCTAATGGCATCTGGCGCAACGTTGCTGGCGAAGCCCATTGTGACCGACGCGGGCGTCATGCGCAGCGGATCGATAAACGGCCGCGGGAAATTGCTCAGGCGCGTGCCGATATTCAGCTGCTGCCCTTCGAGGCTCAGCGTGGTTTTCGGCAGAATCGTAACCTGATAGTTCTGCGCGCTCTCTTTCTCGCACAGCAGCTTATCCGCATCGTTGATTTTAAAGCTGAGGTTATTGCTGGCGACCACCATCGCGGCGGGGATCTCCAGCTGGTAGTCGTTGACGTCACTGTCGCTGGCACCGAGTGGCAGCGTGCCGAGCGGCTGGCCGTTCAGCATCAGCTGGAGCGAGGTGTTGCGCGCCGCCAGCGCCTGGGAAACCCGCAGCGACAGGTTCAGATGCGCGTTAGTTACCACCTCATCGCCCGGCAGGGTAAAGACGATACCGGACTGTAGCTGGCCACCGGTCAGGATGATGCCCTGCTGCTGGCCCATCTGCGCCACGGAAATGGTACTGCTGATCGGCTGGTTCAGCGCGGCGGCAGGCGCGGCAACGGGCTGGCCGGGTACGAACGGCGCAGCGGAAGCCGCAGAGGAAAGCTGCGGATCGGCCTGTTGCAGCCCGTCCGGCAGCGGCAGATCGGCCAGCGCGCTGCTCGCCTGCGCACTCTGTTCCGGTGCGGCGGGTGCGGTTGATTCTGGCGCGGCCGATTCCGGTGCGACAGGCGCGGCGCTATTGATCGGCGCAGCGGGATTCTCGGGCGTTTCCGCCCAGCCTGACGTCAGCCACAGCGCCGCCGCCAGCGATGAGGCCAGCAGCGAATGTTTCAGGGTTTTCATGCTGCGCTGTCCTCTTTTACCGATGCTGACGCGCCCTCTTTGCCAGTGTTACGGCGATCTTTCCAGCTCAGCCAGAACAGCTCGAACACGGTGCGGATAATGGTGCCCAGCGACAGCAGCGCGTTGTCTTTTTTGTACTCCGGCTGGAGCCAGGCGTCGGCGCGCGCCAGCACCACGCGCACCAGCTCGCGGCGGCGCGCCAGCGGCATGGCGGCGAAGCGCAGGCGGATAGAATCTTTGTCGCCCGAGATTTTGCTCACCGGAATGGTAATGGCCCCGGACTGTAGCAGCAGATCGATCTCTTCTATCTCATCCGTTTCATGGCGGTTATCCGGCGCATCGAGCTGTGCGCCGCCCATCGACAGATCGCTGGTGCGGGTGCGCGAGGAGATGCCGCTGGCGTAGTGAATGATGGCCGGGATCTGCACCTCGATACGGATGGTTTTACGCACCTGGCGGGTTTCACGCGCCACGGCAATAGCCGCCATCAGGATAATCAGGCTGAAGATGGCCCAGCCGACGTTGAGCGCAATGACCCAGGGATCGACGCCGAAGTAGTCGTGCATCACCGCGCGCACCACGCCAGCGGTAATGCCGATACCCAGCAGTGCCGCCACGATGACGTGCGGGCGCACGATGTGGAAATCGAAGAAGCCCTGGTCCAGCAGTCCGCCTTTGTCGGTCACGTTGAACTTGCCGTGCTTCGGCGACAGCATCGTCAGTAGCGTCGGGATCACCAGATGGAAGCACATCACGGTTTCGTAGATCTCGCCCCAGAAGGTGTAGCGGAAACGGCCGTTCATGCGCGAGTTGACGTAGAGCGACATCACCAGGTGCGGCAGCACATAGGCGAAGATCAGCGACGCCGAAGAATGGATGATATTCAGGTTGAACAGCAGATAGGCGAGCGGCGCGGTCAGGAATACCACGCGCGGCAGGCCAAACTGGAAGTGCAGCATGGCGTTGAGGTAGCAGAGACGCTGCTGCCACTTCAGGCCGCGCCCCAGCAGCGGGTTATCGACGCGGAAAATCTGCGTCATGCCGCGCGCCCAGCGTGTGCGCTGCACAACGTGCAGGCCGAGACGTTCGGTCGCCAGGCCAGCCGCCAGCGGGATCGCCAGAAATGCCGATCCCCAGCCGCGACGCTGCATTTTCAGCGCGGTATGCGCATCTTCCGTCACCGTTTCCACTGCAAAGCCGCCGATCTCTTCCAGCGCCGAACGGCGGATCACCGCACAGGAGCCGCAAAAGAAGGTGGCGTTCCAGTTGTCATTGCCCTGCTGCACCGGACCGTAAAACAGCGCGCCCTCGTTGGGAATGCTGCGCGCGGCGCGCAGGTTACGCTCAAAGGGATCGGGCGAATAGAAGTAGTGCGGCGTCTGCAACAGCGCCAGCTTTGGATCTTTCAGGAACGGGCCAACGGTGGCCTGCAAGAACGTGCGCGTGGCAACNTGGTCGCAGTCGAAGACACAGATNAGCTCGCCTTTGGTGATCTTCATGGCGTGGTTCAGGTTGCCCGCTTTAGCNTGGCTGTTGTCGTCGCGCGTAATGTAGCCGACNCCAGCATCGGCGGCGAACACCGCAAANTCCGGGCGCTTGCCGTCATCCAGCAGGTAGACCTTCAGCTTGTCGCGCGGGTAGTCGATGCACTGCGCCGCCAGCACCGTGTCGCGCACCACGTCGAGACTTTCATTGTAGGTCGGCACGTAGACATCCACGGTCGGCCACAGGCTGACGTCATCCGGCAGCGGCTCAATAGTGCGTTTTAATGGCCAGGTGGTTTGCAGGAAACCAAGGATTAAAATCANCCAGACATAAAGCTCGGCAAGATATAAGCCGATGCCCAGAATCGCTTCTGTTTCAGAATTAAAATGCAGCGTCTCAGTGGTGCGCCACCAGATATATCGGGTGGACATCAGCGCGGAGAGAATAACCATCACCACCGTTATTTTTCGGCTTTTGCTGAAGCCCAGTAAAAACATCATGACAATGCTGATTAAGCCAAATATATATTGTTTCTGGCTGTCCATCGGCGTAATAACGATCACCGCTGCGGCTGGCGCAAGCACCAGCAGCAACAGGTAAAACCCGATTTTATTCATGATTCACCCTGGAAAAGCTGTGTTTTAAAGCCCGGCAACGCCGGGCAATTAATAATGACCGCTGCGGATCGGTGCCTGAACTTCGCCATTGCCGACGGAAATATTCAGGATATTGGCCACGCGTTTTCCAATCAGCTCAATATCGAATGCCGCTGCGGACGCAGGACTGAAATCATAAACGGATTGCTGGGAAGCATTGGCCTCTGCGACGCTTTCATCGCGGTGTACCACACCCAGTAAATTATCGCCCAGACGCTGCTGCATAAACGCAGTGACGTCGCGGCTGATATTGCGGCGGTTATCGCTCTGGTTGAGCACGAAATAGTGTCCAAGCTGGTTATTCAGCGGCTGGCCAATCATGCGGTTATTTTCAATCTGCGGCAGTAAGGAGACCGAGGCGGTATCCGCCAGCATCACCACTAAATGCATTTGCGCCAGCGCGCTCATGGCTTTTAATGCCGGGCCTGGGCCGGGTGGGAAATCGGCGACGATCACCAGGCCAGGATAGTTCAGAACCGTATCCAGCCCGCGACGCAGGAAATGGGGATCTTTTGCCAGGTTCTCTTCAAAGCGCTCGCGCTGTGGCTCTGTGACGTCGCCGTAGGGCAGCACGAAGATATTACCGCCGGTGGTCAGGATTGACTGGCTCCAGTCCGCCTGCTCTTCCGAGCGCGCGACAAAGCCGCGACCGTCGTTCAGCGGCACACCAAAATGCAGACGCAGCGCGTTCTGCACGTCAAAGTCGATCGCTAATACCTTGCTGCCCGCCCGTGCCAGACTCCAGGCCAGATTGGCCGCCAGCGTGGTTTTTCCAACACCCCCTTTCGGCGAGCACACACAAACTAACGGCATAAAGCAATCTTCTCCAGTAACGGTTTCAGTAAGGTCTCTTTCGACAGGCTCACCGGCTCGCTGTGGCGCGCGCGGAACAGGCCACCAAAGCGGCGCGGCTCTGCTCGCGGCGCAGGTGCGGCAGGTGGCGACGTAAAGGTCTGTGCAGGCTGCACCGCTGCGGGTGCGAGCTGTGGCGCGCTGACCGGCGCCGCTTCAGGCGGCGGCGGGTACAGTGATGAGGACGGTGCGGCGATTGCAGGCGCGCTGCCCGCCAGGCTGTCGAGAATAGCGCTGCGCGTAGCCATAGCAGGCTGTGCCGCCGCTGGCTGGCGCATCAGCGGCGAGGCGGCTGGCGGCTGGAATTCATCACCGCGCAGAGGCTGCGGCTGCGGCAGATCGATACGCTGGCTGCCGCTGAACGGCGTAGCGGCCTCTTCATTTGCCAGCTGGCGAATGAGCGCCCATTGGCTATTTCCGGCAGGTTCCTGTAGCTGGCCAGACATATCTTTGAAGGCGATATCGAGCGTTTGCGTTTTTTCCTTAAAACGCTGCAAATCGTCGTAATTTTTCATCGGGCCGTGGCCTGCATTCAGGGATAAATTTGCCGGAAATATATCACATTCATTTAGGCGCGGTGAGAAAAATCTGATTAGAAAAACATCATATTCAATAAAATACTTTTATCAGTGAGATTGATTTAAAACCCTGAAAAGCCTTTTCAGGTGATTTTTACAATAAATCAGTTAATAAGATTTATGTAATATACTTAAGCCACTAATTATCTTTTAGCAAAGAGATTTATGTCTTAATCCTTGATGGCTCAGCCAATATAAAATTGAAACTTTATTGCGTTTCTTCTTAACACAAAGCTGATGGGGTTTTTACGATTTAACTAAAGTGTGACGGCGATCGCTTACGTCAGTGAAGATAAAGGTTTACTGCGGCTTTTGGGGCGGTAGCTGGGGATGCTTTAGGTGAAGTGAAGGGTTTATCTTGAAAAAGGCTCCTTGCGGAGCCTCTGTTTTTAGCGAATCCCTTCTGCCGCGCCGACCGGCTGGTTCTCATCCTGGTCAACGGCGAAGCAGGCGATCTGCTGGTCGCCATAACGCTTTAGCTTCGGCTGTAGCTGCACGCAGGTACCGAAGCGACGGCGGCAGCGCGCGTTAAAGGCGCAGCCCGGCGGCGGGTTGAGCGGGCTGGGCAACTCGCCGGTCAGCTTAATGCGCTCGCGTCGATCGTCTGGATTGAGGCGCGGCGTGGCTGACAGCAGCGCCTGGGTATAGGGATGGCGCGGATTGTTGAAGATCGCCTCTTTACTGCCCTTCTCCACGCAGCGTCCCAGATACATCACCATCACCTCATCGGCGATATGCTCCACCACTGAGAGATCGTGCGAGATAAAGACGTAAGAGAGCCCCATCTCTTGCTGCAAATCCATCATCAGGTTAAGCACCTGCGCGCGCACAGAGACGTCGAGCGCCGACACCGGTTCATCGGCGATCAGCACGTCCGGTTCAAGCATCAGCCCGCGCGCAATCGCGATACGCTGGCGCTGGCCGCCGGAGAACATGTGCGGATAGCGATCGTAATGCTCGGTTTTCAGGCCGACCTTCGCCATCATCTCCAGCGTCTTCTCTTTACGCTCCGCCTTGCTCAGCGCAGTGTTAATCAGCAGTGGCTCTTCGAGGATCTGGCTGACTTTTTTGCGCGGGTTGAGCGAACCGTAGGGGTTCTGGAAGACTATCTGGATTTTCTGGCGACGCAGCTTCTGCGCCTGCGGATCGTGCTTCAGCAGATCCTGGCCGTGCCAGTAAAGCTCGCCTTCGGTTGGTGTTTCAATCATGGTCAGCAGGCGGCCCAGCGTTGATTTGCCGCAGCCGGACTCGCCAACCACCGCCAGGGTTTTACCGCGCTCCAGATTAAAGGAGACACCGTCCAGCGCTTTCACCAGGCGCTGCTGGCCAAACAGGCCCTTCTTCACCGGGTAATGTTTTTTCAGGTCAATCGCCTGAAGCAGGTAATCCTGCTTTGTATTATCAAGACTCATAGGTCGGTCTCCCGGCATCATCCAGTGGATAGTGACATTTGGACTGACGCCCCGGAATGTCGCGAAGGGCAGGTTCTTCTTTACGGCAGCGATCGGTCGCATACGGGCAGCGCGGATTGAGCAGGCAGCCGAGCGGGCGGTCATATTTGCCCGGCACCACGCCTGGCAGCGATGCCAGGCGCGCTTTGTCAGCCGCAAACTCCGGCAGCGCACGCAGCAGCGCCTGAGTATAAGGGTGGCGCGGCGCTTTAAAGATGTCGTTCGCCTTGCCGCTCTCTACCACCTGACCGGCATACATCACGATGATGTGCTGCGCGGCTTCTGCTACCAGCGCCAGATCGTGGGTAATCAGGATCAGCGCCATGTTCTCCTGCTTTTGCAGGTCGAGCAGCAGCTCGATAATCTGCGCCTGGATGGTGACGTCCAGCGCCGTAGTCGGCTCATCGGCGATCAGCAGCTTCGGCCGGCAGGCGATGGCCATCGCTATCATCACGCGCTGGCTCATGCCGCCCGACAGCTGGTGCGGATAGACATCCAGACGCGATGCCGGATCGGGAATGCCGACCTGCGTCAGCAGATCGATAGCGCGCTGGCGGCGGGTACGGCGGTTGCCGCCCTGATGCACCTTGATCGCTTCCATAATCTGGTAGCCGACCGTATAGCACGGATTCAGGCTGGTCATTGGGTCCTGGAAAATCATCGCCACTTCTGCACCCACCAGCTGGCGGCGCTCTTTTTCGGAGATGCGTTTCAGGTCGCGCTGGTTAAACTCCAGCTTCTCTGCCATCACTTTGCCGGGGAAATCGATCAGGCCCATAATCGCCAGCGAACTGACCGATTTACCTGAGCCAGATTCACCGACAATGCCTACCACCTGACCCTGCTCAACCTGATAGCTGATGCGGTCAACGGCACGAAACGGTGCTTTATCGTCGCCGAAATGCACCGATAATTTATCTACATTTAATAACGCCATCTCGGTGCCTCTTACTGCTTGAGTTTCGGGTCGAGGGCGTCACGTAAACCGTCGCCCATCAGGTTAAACGCCAGCACGGTGAGCAGGATGGTCAATCCAGGGAACGTCACCACCCACCAGGCGCTCTGCGCATACTGCAACACGTCGGAGAGCATGGTGCCCCACTCCGGCGTCGGCGGCTGCGCACCCATACCGAGAAAGCCCAACGCCGCCATATCCAGAATGGCGTTGGAGAAGCCCAGCGAGGCCTGCACGATCAGCGGTGCCAGGCAGTTAGGCAGAATATTGACGAACATCTGACGCAGCGTGCCCGCGCCCGCGACGCTGGAGGCGGTCACGTAGTCGCGGTTTACTTCAACCAGCACCGCCGCACGGGTCAGACGGATATAGTGCGGTAGCGCAACGAAGGTTAGCGCGATGGACGCATTGACAATGGACGGGCCGAATATCGCCACCAGTACCAGCGCCAGCAGCAAGCTCGGCAGTGCCAGCATAATGTCCACCAGACGCATGATAGTCGCGTCGACTGCGCCGCCGAGGTAGCCAGCCATCAGGCCAAACACCACGCCGAGGATCAGCGACAGCACTACCACCAGGCAGCCCACCAGCAGCGACAGGCGCGCGCCGTACATCAGGCGCGACAGCACATCGCGGCCGACATCGTCGGTGCCGAGGATATAACTCCAGCTGCCGCCTTCCTGCCAGACCGGCGGATGCAGCAGCGCGTCGCGGAACTGCTCAGCNGGCGCATGGGGTGCCAGCACGCCAGCGAAAATAGCGATCAGCAGCATCAGTACGACATAAACCAGGCCGACAACGGCGCCTTTGTTGCGTTTAAAGTAGTGCCAGAATTCCTGAATTGGGGTCATCGGCTTAGGTGCAGCGGGTACGCTTGCAGGATCAACAACAGACATGATCGCCCCTTATTTCTTGTGTCGTATGCGCGGGTTAACCACGCCATAGAGCAGATCAACCAGCAGGTTGACCAGGATAATCAGGATGGCCACCAGCAGCACGCCGCCCTGCACCACCGGATAGTCGCGGCGTTGCAGCGCTTCAATCAGCCAGCGCCCAAGGCCCGGCCAGGAGAAGATGGTTTCCGTCAGGATAGCGCCCGCCAGCAGCGTGCCAACCTGGAGGCCGATAACCGTCACCACCGGCAGCATGGCGTTGCGCAGCGCATGGATAACGATCACGCGCGTCCGCGTCAGACCTTTGGCGCGCGCGGTGCGAATGTAATCCTCGCCCAGCACTTCCAGCATTGCTGAGCGCGTCATACGGACAATCACCGCCAGCGGAATGGTACCGAGCACGATAGCGGGCAGGATCATATGCATTACTGCATCTTTAAAGTCGCCCGGCTCACCCCAGAACAGCGTGTCGATCANCATAAAACCGGTAAGCGGATTGCTGTCGTCGAGGAACACGGTGTCGCTGACGCGCCCGGAAACCGGCGTCAGGTTGAGCTGCACCGACACCAGCATGATCAGCATGATGCCCCACCAGAAAATCGGCATCGAGTAGCCGGTCAGGGAGATGCCAACCGCCGTATGGTCGAAGATGGAGCCGCGTTTTACCGCCGCAATGACGCCAACCGGAATACCGACGGCAACGGCGAAAATCATGGCGCAGATGCCCAGTTCCAGCGTCGCTTTAAAGCGCGGCACGAACTCATCCCATACCGGGATGCGGCTCTTGAGCGACATGCCCAGATCGCCATGCAGTACGCCGTAAATGTAATTGACGTACTGTTTCCACAGCGGCTGATCGAGGCCAAAGGCCGCCATCAGCTGGGCGTGGCGCTCCGGGGAGATCCCACGTTCGCCAGCCATGATCAGCACCGGATCGCCAGGGATCATATGGACGAACGCGAAGGTCAACAGGGTAATACCGATAAATGTCGGGATGACAAGTCCCAGACGTCGGAGTATGAACTGCAGCATAAGCCGGATTCTCAGTCGTTTCCCGCCGTGATACGCGCGGGATTTATTGCTCACAACTCGCGTCCAACAAAAGCGTCGGGCGCGACGCAAAGTGCGTTTAACCGTCATCTTTCACTGGGCAGGCGCGGTAGCCCTGACGCTATCTCCGCTAAACGTCGGAGAGGGGTCAGCTCGCCGCCTTCCTGCAGCGCGAAGATGTTGGGTTTAATTCGAAGAAGTTAGCCGAAAAAGCGCGGTGTCTGAGCGGGCCAGCGCCCGCTCATGGGCCGAACGGGTCGGCCCAGACCGCAGGAATTATTCCTGAATATCGACGTTTTCGAAGTGGTGTTTACCTAACGGATCGACCACGTAGCCAGAGACTTTTTTGCTTACCGGCTCATACACCGTGGAGTGCGCGATAATCAGCGCCGGTGCCTGGTCATGCATCACGACCTGTGCCTGCTTGTAAAGCTCGATACGTTTGTTGTGGTCAGATTCCGCACGCGCCGGCTGGATCAGATCTTCAAACGGCTTGTAGCACCAGCGTGAATAGTTAGAGCCATCTTTTGCCGCCGCGCAGCTGAACAGCGTGGCGAAGAAGTTATCCGGATCCCCGTTGTCGCCGGTCCAGCCCATCATCACCGACTGGTGCTCGCCCGCTTTGGCGCGCTTCAGGTATTCGCCCCACTCGTAGGTCACGATTTTGGCTTTCACGCCGATTTTCGCCCAGTCAGCCTGAACCATTTCCGCCATGCGGCGCGCGTTCGGGTTGTAAGGACGCTGAACCGGCATCGCCCACAGGTCGATAGAGAAGCCATCTGGCAGACCCGCTTCTTTCAGCAGCGCTTTGGCTTTTTCCGGATCGTAGGCGTAGTCCTGAATCGCGTCGTTGTAGCCCCACATGGTCGGCGGGATCAGGTTTTTCG
>Ga0058692_1000502_pt1 | contig 17331 bp, 14 predicted proteins | sample AgamicAtAmrz_FD_55216 | JGI IMG/M metagenome (GOLD analysis project Ga0058692, IMG submission 55216) | Agave microbial communities from Guanajuato, Mexico - At.Am.rz | ecosystem: Host-associated > Plants > Roots > Rhizosphere | place: Guanajato, Mexico | collected 2012-06-07 | reverse complement strand
TGCAGGTATGCCGCATTTCGAGTGCGGTGCATTCGACCACTCTGCCACCTCTCCGCATGCGCGAACGCTTGCGTTGCGCGCTCCTCTTAAACATCAATGGCCGGGCTGACAAGCGGAATTTCGCGTTTGTGTCACAAATTATTCGTCTTGAACGAGCTCACGGAATGGGGTTGGAGTTTGATTGTTTTTGCCGATATTTACTGATGACACGCCTCGGATTTTGCCAGGCGGGTGTGATTGATCGATCAGGGTCTACAGGCGCTGATAGCGCCGGAGGATGTCCATGATCCGGTCATCCTGATCAGGATCCGGCAGGAGCGCCGGCTGTCGGCTGGCGCCGACGGAAGGGTCCTGGAGATAAAGCGAACGTTTTACCATGGCCGGCGCGAAACCGAGGGCATANAGATCGGTGCGGAAAGCCGCATAAATGGCCTGCTGGCGTTCGGCTTCGNCGATGTCGCCGGCGTTGAAAGCATCNAGAATGCCGGCGAGCACATCCGGAAGCGCGTTGCCGAGACCGGAAATGCAGCCTGCCGCACCGTTCTGCAGCGACCACAGAACGAGATGGTCCGGGCCGGAATAGACCTCGAAGCCGGGCACATCCTTCGCCACCCGAAGATAGGCTTCGAGCGTCTGCTGTGCACCGCCGGAATCCTTGATGCCGGCGATATTGCCGTGAGTGGCGAGTTTGCGGGCGGTTTCCGGTTCTATGTGGTTCTGGGTGCGGGCGGGAATGTCATAGAGATAGACCGGCGTGTCGACAGCGTCGGCCACCGTCGAGAAATGGCGGATCAGGCCATCCTGCGTACAGGCGATGAAGAAGGGCGTGATGACGGCGATGCCGTCGACACCNATACGGTCGAAGGATCTCGCGAGCTGCAGGGTTTCGAANGTGGCCGGCATGCCAGCATTCACGATGACCCTGGCGCGGCCGGCCACCTCATCCACCACCTCCTCCGTCAGCCGGATCTTTTCATCATNCGTCAGCGCGGTAAAATCGCCGTTGGTACCGGCGCACATGATGTTGTTGCCGGCGGCTACCTGGCGGCGCACCTGCGCACGCGTCGCCTCATAATTGATGGTTTCGTCTTCATTAAAACAGGTGACGAGCGCAACGAAGGCTTGTTTGCTCATGAAAGAACTCCGCTTGAATTTCCGGTGGCCTGGACAGGCGACGCAGCGTTATGCCCGGCCTCCCTATCGGGGTCGGGGTCGAGACTGGCTGAAAGAAGCGCGCGCGTGTAAGCCTCGCCCGGCGCTTCGAAAATCTGGCGGACGGTGCCGAATTCCACCACCTCCCCGCGCTGCATGACCATGACGTGATCGGCAAAATCCCGCACCACCGGCAGGTCGTGAGCGATGAAGATGAAAGAGAGGCCCATTTCGCGGCGCAGCTTGTCCAGCAGCGCAATGACCTGCGCCTGAACCGAAACGTCGAGTGCAGAAACCGCTTCGTCGCAGATGATCAGCTTCGGCTCCAGCGCCAGCGCCCGGGCAATGGCGATGCGCTGCCGCTGGCCGCCGGAAAACTGATGCGGATACCGGCGCATATGATCCGGTGAAAGACCCACCTGCTGCAGCAATTCGGCAACCCGTTCGCGCCATTTCGCCCTCGGCACTATGTCCGGATGGATGACCCAGGCTTCGGAAATCAGCTGGAACACCGTCATGCGGGGATTGAGCGACTGGGTAGGGTCCTGAAACACCATCTGCAGATCGCGCCGAAGCGCATAAAGCTCCGCTGGCGACAGCCTGAACAGGTCACGCCCCTTCCAGACGGCGCTGCCGGCATCCGGCTCATCGAGCCGCAGCAGGATGCGGGCGAGCGTCGACTTGCCGGAACCGCTTTCGCCGACGACGGCGATGGTTTCTCCGGCCATCAGGTCGAAAGAGACACCTTTCAACGCCTCGAAGGCGCCGTAACGCTTGCGCACATTGCGCACGCTGAGCAATGGCTCACCCGTTGCTTTCGGCTCATGCATCTCGCCCCGGCCGGGGGCGGCGTTGATCAGCTTGCGGGTGTAGGGGTGCTGCGGATTGCTGTAAACCTCGCGAACGGTGCCGGCCTCTACCAGAACGCCCTTCTCCATCACCACGACCCGGTCGGCAATTTCGGCGACTACGCCGAGATCATGGGTAATGATGAGCACTGCCATGCCCGTTTCCCGCTGCAGTTCCCTGAGCAGCGAAAGCACTTCCGCCTGCACCGTCACGTCGAGCGCGGTGGTGGGTTCGTCGGCGATCAGAAGATCGGGGCGCAACGCCAGCGCCATGGCGATCATCACGCGCTGGCGCTGGCCGCCGGAAAATTCATGCGGATATTTCGTCAGCGCCCTGTCAGGATCGGGAATGCCCACACGCGCTATAAGCCGCCTCGCTTCCGCTTCTGCCTGGGCCTTGCCCATGCCATGCGTGGTCATTGCCTCGCGGATCTGCCAGCCAACAGTATAAACCGGGTTGAGATGGCTGAGCGGATCCTGAAAGATCATGGCGATGCGCCGGCCGTTGATCTCGCGGCGCGCCTCGGTCGGCATGGTCAGCAGGTCCTTGCCGTCGAGCAATATTTCTCCACCGCCGATGCGGCCGGGCGGCATGTCGATGAGGTTCATGATGGCCGACGAGGATACCGACTTGCCGGAACCGCTTTCGCCAAGGATCGCCAGCGTCTCACCTCGGTCGATATGGTAGGAGACATCCTTCACCGCATGCACGACACCGCTTACGGTGTGGAATTCCACGGAAAGATTGCGCACCTCGAGAAGATGGTCAGCCATTTTTACGGCCCTTCATTTCCAGCCGCCAGCGCTGCACCGGGTCGAGCGCGATGCGCAGCCAGTTGGACAGCAGGTTGAGCGACAGGGTGGTGAGAATGATGGCGAGCCCCGGCCAGAAGGACAGCCACCAGGCATTGGTGAGATATTGCCGCCCCTGCGAAATCATCAGGCCCCAGGTGATTTCCGGAGGCTGAATGCCGATGCCGAGGAAGGACAGCGCGCTTTCCGCGAGCATGACATAAGCGAAATCAAGCGTTGCCAAGGTCGTCAGTGTCGGCAGCACCACGGGCAGGATGTGGCGGAAGAGGATGCGTTTTCCCGAAGCGCCCATGACCCTTGCCGCCTGCACGAACATCCGTTCGCGCACCTCCAGCACCTCCGCCCGGGTGGTGCGGATATAAACGGGAATCCGTGTGATGGCGAGTACCAGCATCAGGTTGAGGATGGAGGAGCCCAGCAGATAAAGCACGATGACCGCAATCAGCAGCGATGGAAAGGACATGATCACATCCGCAAGCCGCATGATGATCTGGCCGGTGCGGCTGGAGGAAAAACCGGCGATGAGGCCGAGTACAGTTCCGGTGACGGCGGAGAGAAAAACCGCGCCGGCGGCGATCATCATCGTGTTTTGTGTGGCGGCGACGATGCGCGCGAGAAGCGGGCGGCCGAGTGCATCCGCCCCCAGCCAGAAATACCACTCGCGCTGCCAGTCGAACGGTGCAAGGTTGCGCCCGCGCAGGTTCTGTTTNGTCGCGAGATCGCCGAGCCAGGCCGGGCCGACAAAAGCGAGAATGACGACAATGACGAGAAAGATGGCCGCGCAGAGCGCAAACTTGTCCGCCCACAACATGCGCAGCATGCGGGTTGCGAAAGACGGTTCATCGATGATCTCAGTATCGGCGTTCATAAGGCTCATGGCTGGACGACCTCCTCAGTGCCGGATGCGCGGATCGAGCAGCGCATAGGCGATATCGATCAGAAGGTTCATCAGGAAGATGGCCAACGCCGTGACGAGGATGGCGGCCAGAACGACATTGAAATCCCGCTGAAGGATGGAATCGATCATCAGCTTGCCGACACCAGGGAAACCAAAGATGGTTTCAACCACGACGGCGCCGTTGAGAAGGCTCGCCGCCTGATCGCCGATAACGGTGATCACGGGCAACATGGCATTGCGCAAGGCGTGGATGAAGATGATCGGACCCGATTTCACACCCTTGGCGCGCGCCGTTTTGACATAGGCCGAGGACAGAGCGCCGATCATCGAGCCGCGCACCACCTGCACGATAATGCCGAAGGGGCGCACAAACAGAACCGCGACAGGCAATATCCAGTGCAGCACGGACCCTGTGCCCGACGTGGGAAGCCAGGCCAGGTTGACGGAAAAAACCACGATCGCAACGATCGCCAGCCAGAAATCCGGCACGGATGCCCCGATGAGTGAGATACTCGAAGCGACGCGGTCAAAAAAGCCGCCGGAACGGAACGCCGCGAGCGAGCCGATGATGATGGCCGCCGTGGTGACCAGCGACATGGTGATAACGGCAAGCCAAAGCGTCCAGACGAAAGCCTCCAGCACCACATCCAGCGCCGGGCGCGCCTTTCGGAGGGATTCACCCAGATCACCCGTCATCACATCGCCGGCATAGCGCAGAAACTGCACCATCAGCGGGTCGTTCAAACCGTGCAAGGCGCGAAACTGCTGCTTCAATTCCTCGGACGCTTCCACCGGCAGAAACAGCGCCGCAGGGTCCCCCGTCAGACGGGACAGGAAGAAAACCATCACGATGAGGCCGATCAGGGAGATCAGGCTCGCAAAGGAACGTTTTCGGATGAAGCTCAGCATTGTTGCCTCCGGTTTTTCAATGCGGCGGCGAAGCTTCCGCCGCGCCGCCGCTTCTTCATTGACAGGACACGGGACCTTATTTGATGCCGATTTCCGAAAGCTGCAGCATCGAGTTGGTGGCAATGGTCGGCTTGAAGTCCAGCCGCTCGGAGACACGGGAGAAACCGACCATGTGGAACAGCAACACATCCGCCACCACGTCATCATGCAGATAGGCGATGAGTTCGGACCAGAGCTTGGCGCGCTCGTCACCCACGGCTGCGGAGGCGCGTTCGATCAGATCATCCACCTTCTTGTCAGAAAAGCCGGACTGGGTACCCTTGGTGGCATATTTGAAGAACATCGTGAAGGACGGGTCGCCCTTGGAATTGTCATGCATGGCGGCGACGATCTGCGGTCCACGGCCTTCCTTGAATGGCTTCGAATAATAGCTTTCGTGCTCGGCCACTTCCACGAATTTCAGGTCGATCTTGAAGCCGACTTCCTGCAATTGCTGCTGGATCGCTTCCATGATCTCGGTAACGTTCGGGAAATTCGCCGTGCGCGCGATGANGGTGATCGGTGTATCCACCTTTACGCCGGCGGCCTTTGCCTCTTCGAGCAGCTTTTTTGCACCCTCAGGGTCATAGGGGAAGACCTTGACGTCGGGATTCCAGCCGAGCGTGGTCGGCGGAACCAGCGCCGTCGCCAGGACCGCTCCTTCGGGAACCAGCGTGCCGAGAAATGCCTGCCTGTCGATGGCAAGGTTAAGCGCGCGGCGCACCCTGACATCGTTCAGAGGCGCGATATTATGATCGAGGCGCATATAGACCGTTTCACTGTCGAGATAGGAAAAATCGGTCTTCGGATTTGTCGCGTCTAGCTGTGAAATGGAGGGGGAGAGATCCGCCTCGCCAGTCTGCACCATGGCGGCCCGCACCGAGGGATCGGCGCGAAAGAGATAGGTCGCTTCCGTGACCTGCGGCTTCTTGCCCCAATAATCATCACGCGACGTCAGTACGATCTGCTGGCCGGGAGTCCAGTTGGTCAGCTTGTAGGGCCCGGTGCCGACAGGCTCGCGGATGAATTCCATCTTGGTTTCTTCGGGAACGATGGTCACGAGCGACATCAGCAGCGGCAGNATCGGCTGGGCCGGATCCGTCTTGAAATCGATCGTATGGTCGTCGACAACCGTCGGCGTCACCGTCATGCCGCCGAAATAGCGACGGGACTCGCAGGCGTTCTTGTCGCTCATGATGCGCTCGAAGCTGTGCTTCACATCCTTGGCGTCAAAATCCGTACCGTCGGAAAATTTCACGCCCTGACGCAGGTGGAAGCGCCAGCTGCCATCCGAGTTCTGCTCCCATTTTTCAGCAAGGCGCGGCTGAACGCCGTTCTTGCCGCGCACATCAAGCTCGGTCAGGGTCTCACTGACATTTTCCATAATGATACGGCCAATGTTGGAGCGCGTGGCCATGCAGGGCTCAAGCAGGTCCGCTTCTTCCGCCAGCACGATCTTGATCGGCCCCGAAGCTGCAAACGCCGGCGAGCCGGCGGCGCTGAGGGAACCCAAAACAAGGGCGCCCGCAATCAATGACTTCTTCATTCCGTTCTCCTCCCAGATCAGAAATTCAGCAACATGGCGGTGGACCGCAAGAGGCAGTTGAAGGCCCCGTCTCCCGCATCGGGGAGCATGGCGTGCGGATGATCNTCTCCTCCACCCGTCATCAAAGCATCGACGCTATCGCATTTTTTGTCAATTTATTTTCCTTACCGATTTCAGATCAGTCTCTGTTTATAATTTTTATTGTTGTAAATCAATATATTAGATATAAAACTCCGAATGAATATCACGATATTTTCTACATAATAAACTTGACAACTTTTCGAATATGCCATTTTCATCTGCCCAAGAGGAGATCAAGATGACCCCTGATGACATCGCTCAGGCCATGACCGGAGATATCCACGTCACGTCAGAAAAACGGCGTGAAGCCTTTCTGCCATCGCCCATGATCCAGAACCATGCGAGCTTCCTGCATCTTCTGGACGATGGCGTGCTGCTCTGCGCATGGTTCGGGGGAACGCTCGAGGGAAAGTCGGATATTTCCATCTTCGCATCCGTGCTGACGCCCGGAGCCGGACGCTGGGGAGCGCCGCAGCGCCTCAGTCATGATACGGCCCNCTCCGAACAGAATCCTGTTCTTTTCACCGCGCCGGATGGCGCTCTCTGGCTGTTTCACACCGCCCAGCCCTCCGGCAATCAAGATGAGTGCCGCATCCGCATGGCGAAAATCCATCGTAATCGGTCGGAACCGGAGAAGCTCATTTCAGAGGANGGACGATTTCTCGATCTTCCCAAGGGCTGTTTCATCCGCGCGCCGCTGCGCATCCGCGANGATGGAGCNTGGCTGTTGCCGATCTTCCGTTGCGTTCAGCGACCCGGACAGAAATGGAACGGCAGCCACGATACGGCAGCGCTCGGCATTTCCACGGACGATGGCGAGACATGGACATTGCAGGAATTGCCGGACTCGATCGGCTGCGTGCATATGAGCCCGGTGGCGGGAACGGACGGGCAACACTCCGCTTTTTTCCGCCGCCGCCAGGCCGATTTTGTCTACCGCACCGAAAGCAAGGATGGCGGTCGCTCATGGTCAAGGCCGCATCCGACCGATGTGCCGAACAACAATTCTTCCATCGCCGTGACAAGGCTCGGTAGCGGCCGGCTGGCAATGATTTGCAATCCCGTCAACGCCGCCCAGTCGAGCGACCGCCGCGCCTCGCTTTATGACGAACTCGGAGAGGACGATGGCAGGCCGGATGCTGATCCAAGCGGCGGATGCGTGCCCGTCTGGGGNGTGCCGCGCGCACCCGTCACAATCTGCCTTTCCGATGACGACGGGCGCAGCTTTCCGACCCGTATCCTGATCGAGGACGGGCCGGGCACNTGTCTGTCGAACGATTCGACNGATGGCCGAAACCTGGAAATGTCCTATCCATGGCTTCTGGAGACACCTGACGGTGCGCTGCACGCAAGCTACACCTATCATCGTCGCGCCATCAAATATGTGCGGCTGGAGCCCGGCTGGGCCGAAACTGCGGACGGGAGAAAAAGATGAGCAATATTATCGGCATCACGATGGGCGATCCTTGCGGGGTTGGCCCCGAGATCACTGTCCGGGCATTTGCTGAAATGTCCGCTTCCGACCAGGCCGCAACGCGGATTTACGGAAACCTCGCCACGCTGGAGGCAGCACGGCAGGCGCTCGGTCTCGATATCGATCTTGCCCCGCACGTGGCAGACTTGCCCGTTGAGGGTGCGCCTTTGCCCTGGGGCACGCTTTCACCGGTGGCCGGCGACGCCGCATTCCGCTTCATCGAAACGGCTGTGCGGGACGCCGAGGCAGGGCGGATCGGCTGCATCGTCACCGCGCCGATCAATAAGGAAGCGTTGAACCTTGCGGGCCATCATTATGACGGCCACACCGGCATGCTGCGCAGCCTGACAGGTGCCTCGGCCGCTTATATGCTGCTCGCGTCCGAGCGGCTGAAGGTCATTCATGTTTCGACCCACGTTTCGCTGCAGGAGGCCATACGCCGGGCGACGACGGAGCGGGTGCTGGCCACCATTCGCGCCGGCAACGCCCACTTGAAGCGCATCGGCTACGAACGACCCCGCATCGCGGTGGCGGGCATCAATCCGCATTGCGGCGAAAACGGTCTTTTCGGCACCGAGGATGACGATCAGATCGCGCCGGCGGTTGCGGCCGCACGCGCCGAAGGCATCGAAGTACAGGGGCCTGTTTCCGCCGATACCGTATTTCATCGCGCCTATTCAGGCGCTTTCGATCTCGTCGTCGCGCAATATCATGATCAGGGGCATATCCCCATCAAACTCGTCGCCTTTGACACCGCCGTCAATGTCTCCGTCGACCTGCCGATAGACCGTACCTCCGTCGATCACGGCACCGCCTTCGACATAGCCGGCAAGGGCATCGCCAATCACGGCAACATGAATGCGGCCATCGCCTATGCGCGCAAGCTCGTGGCAGGCAAGGGTGGAAAGGGATGAGCACCATGTCTACGGCTCCCATTCTTATCCACCAGCCGCGCAGGCTCGCGGTTGGCGCAGGCACCGTCACGCAGGTTGGTGACTGGGCCGGCAAAACCGCCTCAACACTGGTAATCGCAACGCCGCTGACGGCAAAATTCGCCGAACGTCTGCAACTGCAAGGGCCCTTTGCCGTCTTCGACGCCATTCCGGGTGAGCCGGATACGGCGACACTGGACGCCGCTCTCAACGCGGCGCGCACTGCCAGGCCCGATCTCATCATCGGCCTCGGCGGCGGTTCGGTGATGGATGTGGCAAAGCTTGTCGCCGCATTGTGGAATTCAGATCAGACGCTCGAGGACGTCGCCGGACCTAACAAGGTCGCCCGTCGCGATACGCGCCTCGTGCAGATAGCAACCACGGCCGGCACCGGCTCGGAAGCAGGCATCCGCTCACTGATCACCGATCCCCTCAAGGGCACCAAGATCGCCGTCGAAAGCCCATATCTGATCGCGGATTTCGCTATTCTCGATCCGGAACTCACCTACTCCGTACCATCGGCCGTAACTGCGGCAACAGGCATCGACGCCATGGCCCATTGCGTCGAAGCCTTTACCAACCGCAAGGCCCATCCNATGATTGACGGCTTTGCCCGCATGGGCTTCACGCTGGTCGGGAAATATCTCGCCCGCGCCGTTCGCGACGGNTCGGATACGGAAGCGCGGGAAGGCATGATGCTCGCCTCCTATTATGGCGGCATTTGCCTCGGNCCGGTCAACACGGCGGCCGGCCACGCCATCGCCTATCCGCTCGGCACGCGTCTCAGCCTGCCGCACGGGCTNGCCAACGCCATCGTCTTTCCACATGTGCTGGCCTTCAATCAGCCTGCGGTTTCCGCGAAGACGGCGGAAGTGGCCAGAGCGCTGGGGCTTCGTGACCATCTCTCGCCCGGTGATCTGCGCAAGGCAGCAACCGATTTCTGCGCGGCGCTCGGCATCGAAATGTCGCTTGCCAAACACGGAGCAGCCGAGGCCGATCTGNCCCGCTATGCCGAGGATGCCCATGCCATCCGCAGGTTGATGGANAACAACCCCGTCGACATGACCCTGCAGGANGTGCTGGGAATTTACCGTCACGCCTACTGAAGCAGAACCGATGCGCGTGACCGCGCATCGGTTCTCGGGCCGTTTACTTGAGCCGCCTAATCTCCGTGCGATGACTCGAAAAGCCGGTCGCGCGATCCTGTCAGGTGCTGCAGCATCAATTGGCGGGCTGAATCGGCATCTCCATCCGCGATCGCCTTTGCGATGGCCTCGTGCTCGGCAAAAACGCGGGTCAGGCCTGAGGCCTCGCGCTTTACGGACATGCCGTGGAATTTCATCCCGACCGCGATATGATCCTTGAGAGCCTCCATCGCGGTGGAGAAATAGCTGTTCCGCGCCGCCCGCGCGATGGCAAGGTGGAACTGATAGTCGGCATCCTCGCGGTGGGACTGGCGGTTGGTCGCATCCCGCATCAGCTCAAGCGCCTTCCTGATGGCCGCAAGTCTTTCGGCGTCATGCCGTAATGCCGCGGCAGCGGCCGCCGCGGGCTCGAGCGTCAGCCTGAATTCGTAGCAATTCAGAAGGTCCGCAACGTTTTCCAGCTGTCCGAAGCCAAGCGGTTCACGCANACCGAAGGCCCGGACATAGCTGCCGGAACCNCTGCGGGAGTAAATGAAACCCTGCTCGCGTAATCGCCGTAGTGCCTCGCGAACGACCGGCCGGGACACTTCGAATTCCATGGCGAGTTCATGTTCGGTCGGCAATCTTTCATCCGGCTTGTAGGCGCCGGATTTTATCGCCCGGTGCATCCTTTCGAAAATAATGTCCGGAAGTGCCTTGCGCGCCGTTTCTTTCATCAGCCCCATCTGGTCAGCTCTCTCCAGCATCTGTCGCGCCAAGCATCATTTTCGCGATACGTTTCAGTGTGTCAGCTTGCCCAAAACCGCCCGATTTCGCAATGATGCATTGGTTTCCCGCCCAGCCGACACCGAGGCCCGGCAGGCACTCGCCGGCAAGACGCAGCCGCAAAATGCCCATCGCGCGCAGCACCGCCTCGGCCGTTGCCCCACCCGACAGAAGCAGCCTGCCCGCGCCGGCCGTGAAGTGCGGAACGACCCCTTCCGCCAGCCGGTCTGAAACTTCAAGCGAAGAAAGATACTGATCCCCCTGGGTTGCCTGAATGAGGGAAAGGTCGACGTCTTCATCCGCGTCCCGAGGAACGGCACCGTTGGGCGCTTCAATGATCGACACCAGATCCGCGCTCTTGAGGACGTCAATCTGCTCCAATGTAATCGGATCGCGGGAACCGATGACAAAGATCCCCTTGCCAGGTGGAACGGTTGCAACATCGGGCAGGACGCGCGCCGCCATCACCGAAGCCAGCGTCTCTGCAAGACCACGCGCGCCAATGAAAAGATCAACCCCTTCAGCCTGCGCGGCAGAAAGGGCCTGCCTGATATCCTCAGTCGTTCGCGTATCGGGTATTGAACAACGCAGGGCATGTCTTCCCAGTTTTTCATCAATCGCGATGGCGGTTTCAACCCCAAAGCCCGAGACGGCGCCGCCGCTGACGATACGTCCGAAATCCGGAATTGCCGGCACGACAAGAGCGCGCCGGAAAGAAATTGCATCCATTTCAGCCGCAATATGTCCCTTCAGGCGGGAATCGATCTTTTTGAACAGGATCGTGTCGGCTGGAACCAGTGCCAGTAGTTCCTGTGTGCGACGTCGGGCCTCGTCCGCCTTCCCATCGCGGCATCCAAGATTGACGCTGAGAACGGCAGGGGCAGCGGCCAGCGCCGCATGCACGCCTTCCAGCCCCGTTGCCACCTCTGTCNCCATTCCGCGCCCGGCAAAGGGGGCGGCCGCGTCGAGCGCGCCGGTCAGATCATCGGCAAAAATCAACAGCACGGCATCGCCTTCAAAAAGTTGTAAGGTTTTACGTCGATAAATTTATTTATATTCAATAGATAAAGAGATGTGAATAACAAAATTGATCGCACGGACCTTTCAAGTCGCCGGAGAGAAATGGAAAGCAAGATCAGCCATGCCCACCGGTAGCGGGGTGCCAGCAAGGATGACNAACCCTCGCGTCGCTAAACGAANCGGAAAGGCAGACCGGAGATAAGGGCTTTGACGAAGCGCTTTTTCTGAAAGCGGCCGTTCAGTGAAACACGCGGCAAGAGTGTGGGCTTTTCGAGACTGCCGAGGCCGAGAACCCCCGCCTGTGTGGTGACTGCCGCGGAAAACCCTGCGTCCGATACCGCCTTCGCCTCGCGCTCGCCCACCGCCTTCGTCCAACCATAGGGATAAGAAAAGGAGCGCGGTGTATGGCCCGCATATTCCTCTACCCGGCGCTTCGATTCCGCAATCTCGTAAGCCAGGCGCTCAGCGTCGATCTTGCGCATATTCACATGGGTCATGGTATGGGCGCCGAGATGCACCAGAGGATCCTCCGACAGCGCCCTGAGTTCTGCCGCATCCATGATGAGTTCGTCCACGATGGCAACCGGATCGATTCCACACTGTCGAGCGGCGCGATCGATCCTCTCCACCGCTTCATCTTCGGCGGCACTTTGGACAAAATTTTCCAGCCGCGCGAATGCATCCGCTTTTTGCAGCGTTCCGCATGTCACGTGCTCCGGCCCTGCCCCGAAATCGAAATCGAACGACGCCGCCTTCTGCGTCAAGGCGGCGGCGGTCTCCCACCACAAGCCGCGTGTACGCTCGACAAAACCGGGCGTGATGAAGATCGTGTAGGGAACGTTATATTTGCGAAAGATCGGCGCGGCGTAGTCTGCGTTGTTGCGATAGCCATCATCAAGCGTGAAGGCACAAAACGACCGGTCTTCTCCGCTGCCGGCAAGCAGTGCCGGAAGATCATGCAGGTGAACGGGAACGAGACCCGATTCGAGCGCCGCCTGTATGGCCTCTTCGAGGAACTCCGGCGTGACGGACAATTGTACATTGGGCGCGAAAGCCGAAACAGCGCCGCCCGGACGCACGTGGTGAAGCGTGAAGATGACACCTCGCCCGGCAAGCGAAGGGAATGCCGAGCGGACAGCCGGAAGGGAACTCACCTCCAGCCCGGCCCTTATGACGGTGTATTTCACAAGGCGTTTTACCGGCTGCAGNAAAAGNNCCGCNGGTTGTCGCGACGACAGGCCGGGTAATATCCGCTTTTTCAACACCCTGAANGCTGTGAGCGGCAGGTCGATCAGGCCCGGCAGCGGGTCATTCAGCGCAAATGCAGCCCAACTGCGGACTTTGGCGAGGGACGCAAGATAGTCGGCAGCCCGCACCTCCCCTCTCCGCCCCAGGGTAAATGCGGCAACAAGATCACGGACAAGATAGGACCACGACGTGCCGTTGCGGGCCTTGACCGGCTCGCCGGTCGGCTCTTCGTTGGCGGCACGCCATAACAATGCGCCAAGATCAATGCCGGCAGCAGAACAGAGGCCGAACCACGACCAAGGACGCGGATTCACATCGAGAAGTTTCAGCGTCCCGTCCCGGTCATCGAACTTGAATTCCACCTCGACCATTCCGCTATGACCGGCGGACCTCAATATTGTCCGGGCGGCATCGATCGCCGACGGGTTGTCGACAATCTCGACGCGAGTGCTGGTGTAACCGAAATCGACGGGATACTGACGGACGCGCCGGGCGGTGAATTCCGCCACTGGTTCTCCGTTCAGCCACAGGGCAGCATAGGAGAACTGGTTTCGTCCGCCACCTGGAATGAGTTCCTGCACCACCACATTGCCGGCGCCGATCTCTTCGCTGGCCTCGGCAAAGGCGGCTTTCAGGGCCTGCCGATCTTCGGCGCGGACGACCTTGGCGCGGGCGATCGCAGTATCGCCGCCGCCCATATTTGGCTTGAGAATGACGGGAAACAGCACGTCAAGCGCATCGATATCAGCGGCTGATGCCAGCGCATAGGTCCTGGGAATGCTGACGCCGAGTTCCGCCGCACGCCTGTATAGCAGCGGTTTTTCACACAGCCATTGCAGCGCCGCCCAGTCCGGCAGAACGATCTTGTAGAGAGCCGAAAGTTCATCGTGATGCTGCGAAACGAGCTGAACCTCACCATCGCCGGATGGGACCAGCAGCCAACCCTTGAGATGATGCCTGTCGGCCATCTGCCGCAGGAAAGACATTGCCCCTGCGTCGTGCGGACCGGCCCAGCGTATTGTCTCCCGCACGAAACGCGACCAGCTAGGCAGGGGTGAGTCATGGGTGAGGTAATAAACAGGCACATTCAGGGCCCCGAGGCTGCGCGCGAGGGCGAGCGTGCCATGAGCGCCGCCGACAATAACAACACCTGGAATGGTCAAAGCCTGATCCCCGTCCTACTCCATATCTTGATCGCAAAAATTGATAAATAAATTCGATATTTCCGAAATATGGGGGTCGCGGAAAGGCCAAGGCGCTTGCGCTGCCGGTCTCTCCACGATGCGTTCCAGACAGCATCCGGAAGGAAAATCAACGCCTCATACGTCTTTCCGAACCGGGCGCGGCTCACCGTTCTCATCGACGGCGACCATGATGAAGACGGCCTCCGTCACCTTTTCACGCGAATCCCGATAGTGCCGGCGCGTCCAGGCTTCGATCTTCAGCGTGACGGAGGTGCGGCCAATCTTTTCGATGCGGGTATAGACGCACAATGTATCACCGATCTTGACCGGCTTCTTGAAGACGATCTCGTTGACTGCGACGGTGACGGTTCGGCCCCCGGCCACATCATTGGCGCGGACGAAAGCGGCAAGGTCCATCTGCGACATGACCCAGCCGCCGAAAATATCGCCGGCCGGATTGGCATCGGCAGGCATGGCAAGCGTTCTGAGCGTCAGTTCCATATCGGCGGGCGGCTGCTGATCCATCTGTCAAATTCCTTTCACAAACCTCCCGCTGCCGGACTTAAACAACCGCACCCCTTCCGCCAATAGCCGATTTGTCGCGGCAGCCCTTCCAAAACCGCAAGGAATCACAGGGGCATCGTAAGCTTCGGTTAACCATGATGGGGCACGATTCCAAAAAAAGTGCGGGGGCGTACAAATGGCCTATGACTGGAGTGGAAACAACACGATACAGCAGCGTTACGATCGTATAGTTCTGGCGGTCGCTAGCGTTGTCGCCATCAGCCTGGCAACAGGTACACTGGCTTTCCGCTCACAGGTGGAGCCGAACAACACCATAAGTATCGCCAAACAACAGCGGCTCAACTCTGAAAAATGGCATTTGCGGCTCTGATACGCCTCGATCGGCACACCCGGCAGCACGACCATTGAGCTATTGCNNGGCGCCNCCATCGCGCCTGTCNGTCCCGTCCTTCTGGGAGACGTGGTCTAGATGGGCGACCGCCGGAGAAAGAATCGACAGAAAAGTCTCGGACCGGCCGATATAAACAATCGCCGCGCCCTCGATCCCGNTCAAAACCCCGGCCAGCGTGTCCTGCGTCTGTTTTTCCAAGCCTTCCAGCAGATCGTCAATGACGATGAATTTCGGTTTCAGCAACAGCGCATTGGCAACCCGGATGCTGGCCTGTTCGTCCGAATCCAGTTTTTTGTCCCAACGGATGTTTTCATCAAGACGAGAGGCCATCTCGCCGAGACCCGATGCGGCGAGCGCCGAAACATAATCCTCATCCGCAAAGCGCTGGGGTGCACGCGGATAAGCCATGATTTCGCGCAGCGTTCCTGCCGGCAGATAACCGTGCTGAGCAATGAAAAGCGTGTCGGTTTGATCCGGCATCTCTATCCTGCCCTGGCCCCAGGGCCACAGCCCCGCCATAGCTGCGAACAAAAGCCGCCGGTTCACACCTTGCTCGCCATTGATCATCAGCCGTTCGCCCGGCCCGACCTCGACATCCGCCTCATGCAGCATGAACCCGCGTTCAATGTCCTGCCCGCCCGCATCGCGGCAGATCGTAACCGACTGAAGACGGATTCTGTCATTTTCCGCACTGCGTTGCAGATCGATCGTCAGGCCGTGCTGTTCCACGCTGTCCATCTGGATCAAAGCGTTCCGGAACACGGAGACACGCTGCAACGTCGCCTTCCAGCTGGCGATCGGCCCGAAATTGTCGATATACCAGCGTAGCGCCGTATTCACCTGATTGAAGGCGCCGACCGCCATCATCAGCCCGCCGAAAGTGAGATTGCCGGAAAAATAGACCGGAGCCGCGATCAGGATCGGGGCCACCACCGCCAGCCAGCCATACCCGCCGAGACCCAGGTCAGATGTGTCAGCGCCATGGCGAGTCCCCGGATGACACCGAGGACGGCATCGATATCGACGCCAATCCGCCGCCTCTCATTTTTTTCGCCACGCGCAAGGGCAATGGCGGCAAGATTTTCGCTCGCCCGCATTAACGAAAAGCGAAGCTCAGCCTCTTTGGAATAACGCTCCGCGTTCAGCCCCACCAGCCGATAACCGACGAGGTTGCTGAGCAGGGAAGCGGAACCGGCATAAAGGATTGCCGCCCAGACCATATAGCCGGGGATAGCATAGGTATCGCCGCTGATGGTAATGGCAAAGCCCGCCGAGAGCGACCAGAGAACGCCGATAAAGCTGACAAGCAGGATCGTCGCGTTCACAAGACCGATCGAAAGCGCCGTACTGCTTTCGGCGAGGTTGCGGACATCGTCATGGAGCCGCTGGTCCGGATTGATGGCTATCGTACCGAAACTGGCGAGGCGGGCGGCGCGACCCGGCTTCAGCCACTGGTCCACCATATCCTTGGCAAGACCCTCGCGCATGTTAAGCGCCGTCATCTGGTTGAGCCAGGTCTGAATGACGTTGAGGAGCAGCAACAGCCCGGCGATGACCGCGAAAACCTCGAGCTGATGAAGGAAGGCGTCGAGATCGCGCCGTTCCAGCGCGTTATAAAACGGCGCATTCCATTCATTGAGCCTGATCTGCCCGTAGGCCGTCAGCAATATCACCGTGAGAAGGGCCATCGACAGCAAGATCAGACGGTTGCGCACCGGCGATGTCCAGAAGGCGCGCCCCATCACGCGCAGCTGAGCCGGAAAATCGAGATCGAAGCCCGAAAGGTTAGCCGCGCCCTTGCGCTGATCGTCGCTTACCGATGTTGCCATTCATCCATTCCGAAACGTCAGTGGGCAAAGAAAGCCGGTCGCGATTCTGCGCCTTTCGATGCCAAGCAATAACACGCCGTTCGACCATGTCCACAATGCCGGCGAAATCTCCGCGGCGACAACCTGAAGGCCCGCGCAATTCTTCGTGCAGGCAAATGAAGCGGCTTCGACCAACAATGCGATTGCCCCAGGAAATGATCCTTGCTTTCTTTTCCTGCATTGCACAAAATCCGAGTAATTTCAGAGGGGCGGACAAACCGCATAAGCCGGAAAACCGGGCAAGGCAGATTAATGGCGATCAAAGCGAGCATCTATCATCTGACGCATTATAAATACGATAATCCGGTTCGCCTTGGACCACAGATCATAAGATTAAAGCCCGCCTCGCATTCCAGAACCCGCGTTATCAGCCATTCGCTCAAGGTTTCGCCCTCCAATCACTTCGTGAACCTTCAGCAGGATCCCTACGGCAATTACCTCGCCCGCTTCGTTTTTCCCGAGCCGGCGACGGAATTTAAGATCGAGGTCGATC
>Ga0058692_1000498_pt1 | contig 17446 bp, 15 predicted proteins | sample AgamicAtAmrz_FD_55216 | JGI IMG/M metagenome (GOLD analysis project Ga0058692, IMG submission 55216) | Agave microbial communities from Guanajuato, Mexico - At.Am.rz | ecosystem: Host-associated > Plants > Roots > Rhizosphere | place: Guanajato, Mexico | collected 2012-06-07 | reverse complement strand
ACGCGCAAACCGGTCGCACCCGTCGGCCTCGACAGCGTCAAGGCAAGACCCGTGCTCGCCTCGCATTTCGGCGTGCCGGTCACGGAAGGCGAAAGCCCTGTCATGGGCGTGCTTCCCGGCAAGATCATTACCGAGCATCGCCGNTACAGGCTGCCGACGGATGGCAACCAGACCACCGTCGATCTTGAGAACGACATCATCAAGGTCGCCGTNATCGAACGCCACGGCAAGAACGGCAACCATGCCAATGGTTTCGTTCAGGGCTTCGGCCTGAAAAAGGGCGCCATCGCCTCCACCGTCGGCCATGACAGCCACAATATCTGCGTCGTCGGCGTGAGCGAAGACGACATGGCGCTGGCNGCCAACCGTCTCGGCGAAATCAAGGGCGGCTTCGTGGTGGTGGAAGACGGCAGGGTGACGGGCGAGATCGCTTTGCCGGTCGCCGGGCTGATGAGCCTCGAACCCTATGAGACCGTTCGAGACACGCTGCACACGCTNAGAAAAGCNGCCTATGCGCTCGGCACGACNCTNGAAGAACCCTTCCTGCAGGTCGCCTTNCTNCCCCTGCCCGTCATCCCGCATCTGAAGATTTCCGATATGGGCATGGTGGATGTGGACCGGTTTGCGCTGATCTGACCGTGGCTTGCCGACCGGANGCAGCGGAAAACGCTCAATCCGCATTTTGAGGCCGCGAGAGCGGCCTCATGCTTTCGTCTCCGAAGGCCAGGTGACGTAATAATATTTGCCCGCGACCCTGCCAAAATAGGCTTGTTTTCCCGTCGCATTGTCGACATAGCTGCCGCTTCCATCCCTGGAAAGCGCACCGTCTTCGCTGCGCTTCAGCTGTGTGTTGAGGAAATCCACCCAGTTGGTCTTGGCAATGTCGGTGGCTGTCGTCGGCTTGGCGTTTTTCTGGTTCGGATCCCACGCATTGATCGTTTTGCCCTGGGTGGGGTTCGAAACCTGCAGGGCCCCACGCTCGAGAGCACTCATCATCGACCGGGCGCGCAGATATTGCGCCGAATCGTCCCCCGCCAGGGAAAGCTTGGCCCTCAGATTCCGCATGAAGTCGGGCGATGCGATATAGTCGGCTGACGAGGTTTTGGGGGCTGGCTTCGGTGTGGATGCGCGGGCTGCCGATTGTCCGGAAAGGAAGACCTCTCGGATGGATGGAGGGGCGGCCTTAGCTTTGGCGCGCGGCGAGGTGGAATTCGCGGTATTGGGCTGATTGAAATTCTTGATTGAAACGGACATGACAATCCCTGCTTCACTTTATGGGTGGAGACCGAAAAACCTGTAGGTTTCAATGATTAATACTGGAAGCTTGCCCAAGGCTCGCCAACAGCGAAGTAAATGTGAAAAAAATTACTGCATAACCATTATCAAAATGAATATATTCAATTTCCAATCATGAATTAATCCAATTTGAAAATGTTATAAATTTCATCAATACTTAAATAGTACTACTCACCCCCAAGACGCGATCATGGCAGCGCATTTGATCGCCGGAGGGCGTCTGCGAAGACTGACATCATCCGCTGACTGAACAACGCCGGGAGGTTATGAACCCAGAGGCAGAGACTTTCGAAAATAAACCACCCGCTGCGTTTCCTCAAATCCCAGCGCCGCATGCATGCGGTGTGAATCGACATTGGAAATATCGGCATCGGAAGCAAGCTCGCTCACACCCTTGCTGGTCGCCCAACGGGTTACTTCGGCAATCAAAGCAGCCGCAACGCCCTGTTTGCGAAATGCCTCCTCCACNTANACGCCTTCGAGAAACGCCACGGGNGAGGTGTCGCATCCGTTGACGTAATCGTGCCGCAGGCTGGCTTCGGCAAAACCGATGGCCATGCCCGCCGGATCATAGGCAATAAATCCAACCTCATTGTCGGAAACGTTCTGCAACTCCACCCGGTGTTCGGCGGGTGAAGCATCCGGCCACAAGCGGTGCCGCAGAAGCGACCACTCATCGAGCGATGCTTCGCCAGCTGTCTCGATGGCAAATTGCGCGCTCATGCAACGACCCCGCAAAACACATCCAGCCCATCGAGCTTCACGATCCCCGCATCGAATAGCGGTGCGAAACCCGGCATCGGCAGTATGTCGGTGACCCGCATGGCCTTCGGTATCGGGAACTCCACCGCCTCACGGGTGAGGTTGAAAACGAAGAGCAGTTTTTCATCGCCCTTCTGGCGCTTGAAGGCCAGCACATCGAGATTGGTCTTGATGAAATGCATATCACCGTCGCGCAGCGCGCCGTGACCTTTTCGGAAGGACAAAACGGCGCGGTAATGGTTCAGAACCGAGTCCGGCTTGCGCTCCTGCGCGTCCGCAGCCTGCATGGCATGAACATAGGGCACCGGCAACCAGGGCTTTTCAGCGCTTGAAAAACCGGCATTCGGCTTGCCGGTCTCCCACACCATCGGCGTGCGGCATCCGTCCCGCCCCTTGAAGGCGGGCCAGAAGCGGATGCCGTATGGATCGCGCAGATCCTCNAAGGCGAGTTCCGCCTCGGTCAGACCCAGNTCNTCGCCCTGATAGAGACATATGGAACCGCGCAGGCTGGCGAGAACGCAGATGGCAAGCTTCGCCACCCGCATCTGCTCCTCCGCACTTTCGGAAAAACGGCTGAGGTGGCGCACCACATCGTGGTTGGAAAAGGCCCAGCACACCCAGCCATCCGTCACCACCTTGCCGAAGGTCTCGACCGAGGCGCGCAGATGCTTCGCGCTGAAATCCGGCCCCAGCAGGTCGAAGGTGTAGCACATGTTGAGCTTGTCATTGCCGGACGTATAGGCCGCCACCGTCTTCAGCGACCGCGCCCCGTCTCCCACCTCGCCCACCGTGGCGCGGCCGTCATATTCATCGAGCAGCCCGCGAAAACGCTTCAGGAAAGCCACGTTTTCCGGCCGCGTCTTGTCGTAGAGATGGTCCTGCATNCCGTANGGATTGACGTCGGANGCATCGAGACCGAAACTTTCCTCNTCGAAAAGCGGCGGGTTGTCGCGCAAAAGCTTGTCATGGAAATAATGGTTGACGGTATCGAGCCGGAAACCGTCCACCCCGCGATCCAGCCAGAAACGCACGGTTTCGAGGAGCGCATCCTGAACCTCGCGATTGTGGAAATTGAGATCCGGCTGTGAGGCGAGGAAGCTGTGCATGTAATATTGCTTGCGCACGCCGTCCCATTCCCATGCCGGGCCGCCGAACACGGAAAGCCAGTTGGTGGGTGCCGTGCCATCCGGCTTGGGATTGGCCCAGACATACCAGTCGGCCTTGCTGTTGGTGCGGCTCGCCCGGCTGTCCACGAACCATGGATGCTGGTCCGACGTGTGCGAGATGACCTGATCGATGATGACCTTCAGCCCCAGCCGGTGCGCCTCTGCCATCAGCGCGTCGAAATCGGCAAGCGTGCCGAACATCGGATCGACATTGCAGTAATCGGAAACGTCATACCCCATATCGGCCATGGGCGAGGTGAAGAAGGGCGAGAGCCAGATGCCGTCGACACCGAGCGAGGCGATATAGGGCAGGCGTTTCGTCACCCCGGCAAGATCGCCGAAACCGTCGCCGGTCGTATCCTGAAACGAGCGCGGATAGACCTGATAGATCACCGCTCCCTTCCACCAGTCCGATTGCGCTTGGGGTTTGTGGACCGGGGCATGGGGCAGCGTCATCGGCAATCTCCTGATGGTGTCTGGCCGGAGAATATAAAGCTGTCGCGGCCGCGTAAACCGGAACTTCCCACATGCACAAACGGCCACAACCGCCCTTGTCAGCGGCGCGCACTCGTCGTAAGCCGCATGGCTGGAAAAAACGGGAGGATGACGGCGTGGGCGGACGGTTTCTGTCGATTGGCGAATGCATGGTGGAACTGTCGCAGGCCGGCAACGGGCTGCTGCGCAAGGGTTTTGCCGGCGATACGTTCAATACCGCCTGGTATGCCCGGGCCTGCCTGCCGGGCGACTGGTCGGTCGATTATTTCACCGCACTCGGCGACGATCCTCTCTCTGAAGACATGCTGGCCTTCATCGCGGAAGCCGGCATCGGCACGGAGAAAATCCGCCGCATAAAGGGCGGCACGCCCGGCCTTTACCTCATCAACCTGAAGGATGGCGAGCGCACCTTTAGCTACTGGCGCAACGCCGCCGCCGCAAGGCAGCTGGCCGCCGATGCGGACCACCTGCGCAGGACGGTGGAAAGCGCCGATGTGGTCTATTTCTCCGGCATCACGCTCGCCATTCTCGCCTCCGCCCATGATGTCGATACGTTCCTCGCCGAACTGCGCCGCGCCAGGGCAGCGGGCAAGCTGGTGGTCTTCGACCCCAACATCCGCCCGCGCCTGTGGGCGGATAAGGATACGATGCTTGAGACCATCTCCAACGGCGCACGCGCCGCAACGCTTGTCATGCCGAGCTTCGATGACGAGGCGAGCCATTTCGGCGATGTCTCCGTGGAAGCGACCATCGACCGCTACCGTTCACTTGGCGTCGAGAACATCGTCGTGAAAGACGGCGCCAAGGGCGCGACGCTCGATTTCGGCGGTAGTCGCAGTCACGCCCCGGCGGTGAAGGCTGTGGACGTGGTGGATACGACAAGCGCCGGCGACAGCTTCAACGGCGCTTTCCTCGCCCGCTATGTGACCGGCAGTTCGCCGGAGGAAGCGGCCACCTTCGCGGCAAGGGCGGCGGCAACCGTCATTGGTCACCACGGCGCGCTGATCAGCCCCGAGCTGCTGCCGCTGGTGGGATAAGGCTCCGTCGCACCGGGGGAGCGCCGTGAACAACCGCAACTTCTGCGCAAAAACCACGCTTCCCCGCCGTCACACACCCTGACATGATCCTGTAACACGCACGCCGCATATACGGGCAGAAGCCGGGCAATGGGGATTCGCCCGCGCGCAGATGAGCAGGATCAGTGTTTCATGACGAGAATCACGATTGTCACAGATGCCTGGCACCCGCAGGTCAACGGCGTGGTTCGCTCCATAGAAAACACCAATACCGAACTCGCGCGGCTCGGCGTCGATGTGCGCATGGTCACGCCGCAGAGTTTTTACAGCATCCCCTGCCCCACCTATCCGGAAATCCGCCTCTCGGTCGCGGGTTATCGTCGGGTGGCGGCGGAGATCGAAAAAAGCCAGCCTTCCTTCGTGCATATTGCGACGGAAGGGCCGCTGGGTTTCATGGCGCGNCGCTGGTGCGTGAAGAACCGCATGCGTTTTTCCACCAGCTATCACACCCGCTTTCCCGAATATGTNGCGGCGCGCTTCCCCGTGCCGGAAAGCTGGCTTTACGCCTTCGTGCGCTGGTTCCACAATGGCGGCAACACCTGCATGGTGGCGACGCCGAGCCTTGAGACCGAACTGGAAGCGCGCGGCGTGCGCAACCTGAAGCGCTGGAGCCGCGGCATCGACGCCGAGCTTTTCCATCCTCGCCCGAAAGCAAAACTGCCTTTCGACCTGCCGCGCCCGATCTTCATGACGGTGGGACGTGTGGCGGTGGAGAAGAACCTGCCGGAATTTCTGGAACTGGACCTGCCGGGTTCGAAGGTGGTCATCGGCGATGGCCCCGCCCGCCATGAATTGCAGGAGAAATATCCGGACGTTTTGTTCACCGGCGTCAAGACCGGTGAGGAGCTGGCCGANGCCTATGCGCAGGCCGATGTCTTCGTTTTCCCCTCNAAGACCGACACGTTCGGCAACACCATTCTGGAAGCGCTGGCAAGCGGCGTGCCCGTGGCCGCCTTCCCCGTCACCGGNCCGATCGATATTCTCGGCGGCAACCCGGCAGCCGGTGCGCTGGACGACAATCTTCGCGATGCCTGTCTCGCGGCGCTTCATTGTTCGCCGCAGGAGGCGCTGACGCTTTCCAGAAGCTACAGCTGGGAAAAAGCCTCGCGGCAATTCCTCGACAACGTCATCCACGCCGCCGGAAAATCCCTGCCGCTGCTATCCCGTTCTCAACCTGCATGAGGGCGATCCCCGAGATTCTGTTCGGGAACGGTGGACGAAACGAAGCGGGAATGTCACAAGGCAATCAGGACGCGACTGCCGTTATCTTTAGAACGGGGTCGGGCTGCTGATTGACGTCAGGCGGCTGCCGCGAGAACACGCTGGCCGTCCTCTGTTTCCGGATGATACCGCCATTTTCAGATGCTGCTTCAGGATAAGGGAAGAAGCTCTTTCTGCTGGGCTGCGCACCAGTGATTGATTTTCTCGATGATGTCCTTTGCAGCAATCGGCAGGGCGCTGTTGGGTATGACGGCCACCGTCCCGTGGAAAACCAGCACCAGACTGTCGGGCGGCGTGAGTGCGAGATGATAGCGCGCCCAGCTCAACTGCACGGTGTCCAGTCTTGTGACCTGCTTGTAGCCCTCGGGTCCTATCTCGACCTCCGTGTGAGGCGAGTACATTCGCTCATTGGCGATATTCCAGTGCGCCAGGACCTCGTAGTAGGATTTCATCTCCCGTCTGGCGCCTTGCCAGATAATGTACCAGATGGTGAGGGCCACAAACGGTGCGGGTGCAAACACCCAATAACCGACAACCGGCCAGACGCCCGGAAACCACGGCAGGCTTATGGAATAGATGAAACCGGCAGCCACTCCCGCAAATATCGACAGCTTCACTCTCGCCGAGGCAAAATGGCGAGCCCAGGCCTTGTCGAAAATCATGCTGTAATTTTCATAGGCCTGATGTTGATAGCCGTGGACATAGTCGGGCACATGTTTCGGATCGGGCGTGAAGCTTATTGAAATGGTGTCATCGGCCATAGGAACACGTCAATCCCGTCGCTGTTGAAGCCCAGTCTGCGTAGCAACATTGCCCTTATAAATCAAAAGACCTTTTGCTGACAAAACCTTCGGGATCGACGCCCTGTGCGGCCTAACCTGCCTTCACCATGCTCCGGTGAGCATCTGGCCGGAAAGCGGCACGGTCCGCGCCTTGCCGTCGCGATCCGTTACCGAAAGCGATGCGGCCATCTGTTTCGGCGACTTGCGGAACCAGTTGGCGGCAACGCTCGCCATATCGCCGATCATTGCCTGCCTGTGCCAGTCAGCAAAGCGCTTGGCCGTGGCTTCGGGTTCGGAGCGGTAGAAGAAATCGCCGGATTGTCCGAGATCGTTGATGGATGCCGCCATGGCGACAAGCGGCCGCTGGAACATTTTCGCCGGCACGGAAAGCCCATCGGCGCCTTCCGAAAATGCCGGGGCCATGAAATCGATCGCCCAGCCATCCGCCTCCACCCAGCAGTGGAAGTTCTCGCCCGCGCCCGTCACATAACCGTCTTCGCGGTGATCGGCGAACAGCAGCACGGTTCCACCGAGATTATAGGCCGCAAGCCCGCCCTTCGGCACCGCCTTCACCTTGTAATGCTGCTGCAGGATGAAGGCGCCGAAGGTGCTGAAATACATGGAGGCCGAGGCGGGATCGGCATTCTGGCTGATGAGCAGGCTGTTGATGACGCGGTAAATCCGGTGATAGTCGGTCTGCTTGATCAGCATGGTCTTTTACTCTTCAAAACCGTGAAATTGGGACGAGCGGATGCCCCTTGTTTCTTCTCCCCGAGGGGGAGAAGTCCGCGGCAGCGGGATGAGGGGGCGAGGCCAGCAGTATATGGAGAAGTTGCCCCCTCATCCGGCCCTTCGGGCCGCCTTCTCCCGATGGGGAGAAGAAAAAGGCCCCGACGCCCGCGTCAGATCATCGCCTCTTCTTCGCCTTGCTCTCGAACGGATTGTCAGACCCACGATAATGCACACGGATCGGCACGCCCGGCATGTCGAAATCCTTGCGCAGACCGTTCACCAGATAACGCGTATAGCTTTCCGGGATAGCTTCCGGCCGCGTGCAGGAAATCATGAAGGCCGGCGGGCGGGCCTTCACCTGCGTCATATATTTCAGCTTCAGGCGGCGGCCGGAAACGGCCGGCGGCGGATGCTGCGTGGTCTGCGAATCCAGCCAGCGGTTGAGCCTTGCGGTGGAGATGCGGCGGTTCCAGACCTTGTCGGTATCGATGATGTTCTGCATCAGCCGGTCGAGACCATAACCCGTCTGGCCGGAAATCGGCACGGCGCGGATGCCACGTGCCTGCGGCAGAAGCCGCTCGGTCTTTTCGCGCAGATCGGCCAGATAGGCCTGCGGGTCTTCCACCAGATCCCATTTGTTGAAGGCGAGCACGGCGGCGCGGCCTTCGCGGATGACAAGATCGACCAGCTGCAAATCCTGCTTTTCGAAGGGGATGGTGCTGTCGAACACGATCACCACGGTTTCGGCAAAACGGATGGAGCGCAGCGAATCCGCCACCGAAAGCTTTTCCAGCTTCTCCGTCACCTTGGCCTTGCGGCGCATGCCGGCCGTGTCGAACATCTTGATGGTGCGGCCGCGCCAGTCCCATTCGACCGAAATACTGTCGCGGGTAATGCCGGCTTCGGGGCCGGTCAACAGACGGTCTTCACCGAGGAAGCGGTTGATCAGCGTCGACTTGCCCGCATTCGGCCGGCCGATGATGGCGACGCGCAGCGGCTTGGTCTCATCGTAAACCGGCTCTTCGTCTTCTTCGTCCTCGCTGCCCGGCTCGCTGCGCGGCAGAACGATATCCGTTTCCGCCTCATCCACCTCAGGCGGGAAAGCGACGTCTTCGCCGATTGCCTCGACAATGGCGTCGCGCAGGTCGATCATGCCCTGACCGTGTTCGGCCGAGATCGGGCAAGGATCACCTAAACCGAGCGTGAAGGCGTCGTAGAAACCGGCGTCCGAGCCGCGCGCTTCGGACTTGTTGGCCACCAGCACCACCGGCTTGCCGCGACGGCGCAGCATCTCGGCCAGCGTCTCGTCGGNCGGCGTCAGGCCCGCCTTGGCGTCCACGACAAACAGCGTCACATCGGCATCGTCAATCGCCGCTTCNGTCTGCGCCCACATGCGNCCCTGAAGCGTTTCCGGCCCGGATTGCTCCAGACCNGCGGTATCGATGATGGTGAAACGCAGGTCGACAAGCTTNGCCTCGCCGGGGCGGCGGTCGCGGGTCACACCCGGCGTATCGTCCACCAGCGCCAGCTTCTTTCCGACGAGACGGTTGAAAAGCGTGGACTTGCCGACATTGGGGCGCCCGACTATGGCGACGGTGAAGCTCATTGATCCTGGTTCCTTAAAGCACGTCTGCCCAAAACGTTACCTGTTTTGGGCAAAGGACATGCGTAAAATAATGCGTTGGATCGCTTTGGCAATGCGAAGATTGTCGGCGCGATCTCGGGCGGGGCAGCGGCGTTAGGCAGCCTTGCCCGAAGCGGTGATGTTATCGAGCATGATCTGCGCGCGNTTGGTGACGTTNCGCGGCGCCTGCGTGTCGCCGACGATCTGCTCGAACCATTGCTTGGCCTTGGCGAAATCGCCAGCCTTATAGGCGGCAAGACCGAGCGCCTCGCGGGCGGAAGCGCGCATGGTCTGGCCGTCAGTGCTGAGCGGTTCGGCAAGCGCAGCCACCTGATCATAGGTGCCATTATCGACCAGCAGCCAGGCGGCGCGAACCTTGGCGGCATCACGGAAGACCTGCGGCGCGGAATTATCGTTGCCGATCGCGGTGAAGGCGGCGATCGCACCGGCCGCATCGCCCTTCTGTGANAGCAGCGTTGCCGAACGGAACTTCGCNAGAACGGGATAGTTGCCGTGACCGGAGGTTTCGAGATCGGCGAAGGCCTTCAGCGCCTCATCCGTCTTGTTTTCGGAAGCGAGCGTCAGGGCCGCCAGGAACTGATCGCCGGAATTGGAGGCACGGCTGGTGTTCCAGTATTCGTAGATGCCGGCACCGGCGGCACCGAGAACAACGAGGACGGCGGCACCCACGACCACGATACCGTAACGGCCCCAGAAGCGCGACAGCTGCTCGGAGCGGATCTGCTCGTTCACTTCGCGGATAAAGGTATCATTCTCGTTTGCCATCAAATTCTCCGTTACCCGCGCGGAGATCGTGTCCCGATCCATCCGTCCGCGGACATACCAAGCCGCTTACCCGGATCAGCAAAAGTAAGGCCAACCGGGTCATGGTCGGCCTTCTAGCCTATTTTGCCTGATATGTAAGGGGGAAACGTCGATTTCCTACATGGCGATGGGCTGAACGCCGATCAACCATTCGTGCAGTTTCAGGATGAAAGCCCCCCACAGAACGATGCCGCCGACGACCGCCACCAGATCGTAGCGGCTTGAAACGAAGTCCCGGACCACTTTTTCACCTGCCCGCTCCCGGCGCTTCAGCGAAATCCGCATCACCACGCCCCAGGCAAGGAACGACACGAAAAGCAGGATCGAAGACGTTTCGCCATTGGCGAGAAGATGCGCGAGCGCCCAGATTTTGACGGCCAGAATGAGCGGATGTTTGGTCTTCGTTGCGATATGGCCAGCCGGGATGAGGCTGGCCACGAGACAGATCATCGCCAGCAACATCAGGGTAATGGCGATGTGGCTCATCCAGACCGGCGGATACCACAGCATGCCCGTCTCCTGCCGCGCTTCGCCGAAAGCGTAAATGACAAGGCCGAGCGTGATGAGGCTGACGACGGAATAAACGCCCTTGAATGGCCCTTCACCCATCGTCGCGATCATGCGCGCGCGAAACTGCGGTGCGATCACCTTCAGGAGATGGGTGAGCAAAAACAAGGCAAGACAGAGTGCGAGAAAAAGCATGAACACGGCCCCCGGAGTGGAACGAAGCGGCTCAATCACCGCAGTCAAGAACAGGAATTAGGCTGAAAGTCATGAAAACGCCAGACTATTCAAAGCTTCGCCTTATTCCACCCGCAAAAGGCCACGGTGTTCATATGACGGAAGACTGATGTTTCGCCCCTTTGCCGCCTTTTCCCTGTCGCTTCTCGCCGCCCTTCCCGCTTTTGCGCAAGAGGTGCAGAAGCCGAAGCAGCTTGTCATCGTTTCCTTCGACGGTGCGGGCGACAATACNCTNTGGGAAAGAAGCCGGACGACGGCGAAAGAAGTCGGGGCGCATTTCACCTATTTTCTCGCCTGTACGCTGGTGATGGATCGCANGACCAGCGCCAAGACCTATCAGGGACCGGGCCAGAAGGCCGGCCGCTCCAATGTCGGCTTCGGCCAGTCGCCGGATGAGGTGGAGGCAAGGCTTAGAAACATCTGGGCCGCCTATCGCGAAGGNCACGAGATCGNCAACCACACCTGCGGCCATTTCGANGGCGGGCAATGGACNGCCGAACANTGGGACGGCGAATTCACCACCTTCACCAGCACGCTGGAAAACGCCTGGCAGATGATCGGCAAGAAGGGCGAGGAGCCCGAAGGCTGGCGCGACATGGTCAAAAAGATCAATGGTTTCCGTGCGCCCTATCTGTCGCAGGGTCCGGCGCTGACCGCCGCGCAGAAAAAGCACGGCTTCGTTTACGACGCCACCAGCATCACCAAGGGACCGGAATGGCCAGTGGAGCGGGAAGGCATCCTGCATTTTGGCCTGCCGCTGATACCCGAAGGCCCGGGCAACCGCCCGATCATTGCCATGGATTACAACCTCTTCATCCGCCACTCCGTCGGAGTCGAAACGCCCGATCGCTCGAGCGAGTTCGAAGAGCGCGCCTACACTGCCTTCCGCAACGCTTTCGACAGGCAGTACAATGGCGAACGCATTCCCCTGCAGATGGGCTTTCACTTCGTGAAAATGAATGGCGGCGCCTATTGGAACGCCTATGAAAGGCTGCTGCGCGAGGTTTGCCACAAGACCGATGTCACCTGTGTGAGCTATGCTGAATCCATGCCGATGATCGAGGCGCGCAAGAAGCTGAAGACCGAGGGCTGAAACCTCTTCATGAAAAAAGGCGGCCGATTGGCCGCCTTTTTGTTTGTCACGGACGGTTGGCCGCCAGTTCACCTTCCTCTGCCTCGCGGCGCAGGTAACGCTCGTCGATATCCGGAAGCGGCTTGTCGTCGATCGCAGCTTCGAAGGCGACGAGGCGTTTGTGGATGGACAGCAGCTCAATGATCGTCGACCAGTAGTTCACCAGATACTGAAAGGAGTTGCTGACCTCGCCGAAGGCCGTCGCAATCTGCTGCCAGATACCCATGGTGATGCGTCCGGCAACGAATGTCGGGATCAGGATGAAGTTCAGGAAGATGGCGTCAAGCTGGCCGTAGGAGTAACGCGCCACGTTGAAATAGAGATAGTGCCAGTACATACGGAAATAGTTCTTACGCACATTGGCGAACAGTTCCCGCACCGTGACGGGATCGGCGCGGTCGGCATGGTCTTCGCCATAGACTAGTTCCTTACGGTAGGCCGCTTCCACGCGCTGGTTGCGGAAGTTAAGCCCNGGCAGCTTGATACCAGCAAGCGCAAGCAGCGCGGTACCGAAAATCGACCAGACGATCGCCAGCCAGAAAAGCGCATGTGGAATGGCGCCGATGACAGGCAGGTCGCCCACATGTTCGGACATGCGGAACANAAGCGGCAGGAAGACCACCAGCGTCATCACCGAATTGATAAGCGTCACACCCAGCCCTTCGAGAATATTGGCAAACCGCATCGTATCCTCCTGGATACGCTGGGATGCACCCTCGATGTGCCGAAGCTTGTCCCATTTCGACATGTAGTAGTTGTTCATGGCGGTGCGCCAGCGGAATACATAGTGGTTGGTGAAGAAGGCGGTCACGACGTTCATCACCACCCCGACGGCGCCGATCTCAAGGAACTTGAGCTGATAATCGTAGAACTGCGCGGCGGTCACGTCGCCCTGCTTTGCAAGCGCGTTCTGTAGAAGATCGAAGAACGGGCCGCGCCAGTTGTTCAGCGCCACCGAAACCTGCACCGCAAAATAGGCGATGAAGATGATGAATGCCGAGCCCCAGATGGACCATGCGGTCCATGGGTGATCCTTGGCGATGATCTGCCATGTAACACCGAATATGGCGACGAAGATCGTGAAATAGAGATAGAACCAAAGATTGTCAGGCGAGAAGAAATAAGCAAGCCCGATCGGCGCGGTCTGTCCGGGCGCCAGTGGCGGCAGACCGATGGCCGCACCGATCTGCGGGCCGACACTGTACCAGACAACGATACACACGATTGTCCACAGCGCGGCCGACGTGAAGAACAATTTCGGTTTGGGAAAGAAGGAATGAAACACGTTTCGAACTCACGCGCGTTTGAAATCAGCCATTATTGGCGAAGCACTAGATTGCCCGAACCTAGGGCAGAAATTTGTGCACAGCAACGGCGAAGCGCTGACCTTAACAAGATGTAAGGCAGAGTCCGTGGACGATACCCAGCGGAAACGCAGGATGAAAGGGGAAGAGACGGCGGCCCGCGGCCTTAACCACGCCGCTCCGTGGCGAGCACCGGCAGCATCAGCAGAATGCTGACGACGAGCACGGCGGAGGCGAGAACGCTGGGCGCGGTAAAACTTCCCGTCGCCTCGGCAATCCAGCCGGCGGCAAGCGGCCCGACGATCTGGCCCGTCCCGAAAGCGGCCGTCATCAGCGCAAAGGCGCGACGCGGGCTCGGACCCGCAAATTCCCGGCCGAGCTGTAGCCCGTAAGCGGTGATGACCATGAAGGTCAGCCCCAGGAGCAGACCGCCCATGAGCACACCGGACACGGGCGGCAGCATCACGGAGGCGAAGACGCCGACGGCTTCCACGGCAAGAACGATCACGAAAGCACGTTTCAGCCCCTGCGCCCTCAATAGCGGCTTCCAGAGGAACAAGGATACCGCAGCGGCGCAGCCGGTGATGAACCAGGCGAGGAACTCCACGAAAACACCGGCTGCTGCCATGCGCGCTATCGCCACGATGAAGGTGGCTGTGATGACATAACCGAAGCCAAAAAGACCGTAGGCCAACGTCGTCAGGAAAAGCGGTCGTGTCCAGCTGAGCGGCGGTTCCGTCACCGCGGAAGCATGCCGCGGCGGGCCTGCCGGCAATATCCTGAAGACGAGCATAAAGGTCAGGAAGGAGAAGACGGCGCCGGCGATCCATTCCTCCCGCCACGAGGCGCCACCCCCATCGAACACGACACCGATGAGATAGACCGCAAGCGAGGAGATTGCGATCCCCGCGCCAACGCCACCATAATGCAACGCCTGGATATTGTCCCTGCCGGCCTTGACGGCATGGCCGATAACGATCTGCGAGGTGAAGATCATGGTCAGCGCACTGGCGATACCGGCGAGAAACCGGATGACTGTGAAAGCGGCGACGGAATTGAAAGCCGCCATCGCAAACAAAAGCGCTCCGGTTGCAAAAAGGCCGCTCAGCGCCACCAGCCTTTCCCGTCCCGAGCCCCATGAATAGGCCGCGAGAACCGCACCCGCCAGATAACCGGCAAAATTACCAGCCGCCACGATCCCCGCATCCCCCGCAGACAGGGGCACGTTCGCCATCATGCCGGGCAGGATCGGCGTAAAGGAAAAACGGCCGAAGCCCATGGCGGAGGCCATCATCAGNGCACCGGCGAAACCGAGCGCTGTCAGATGTCTGGCGGAAAGTGGCTTGTCGATGCTCATGCATGGCTTATCGCAACGGGGAGGATAAGGGACAAGCGAGTTATTTTGATCGGCGTTATAAGCGGTCGTTATCGGTCANGCGGTGAGCATCGAGGGTGCCACTTATTTCCTCTCCCCGCCGGGGAGAAGGTGGCTCGAAGGGTCGGATGAGGGGGCCAGGTTGCCCCCTCATCCCGCTGCCGCGAATTTCTCCCCTCGGGGAGAAGAAACAATCGGCACGCGCCCGCTCCGGCAGCGAAAACAAGGCGGCAAAGGAGGCGTCGTCAGTCCGCGAGCGTCAGCACCAGCGGCCCGTTCTTGGTCGCGACCACGGTGTGTTCATATTGCACCGTCGGCGCGCTCGGATCGCTATAGAGCGTCCACGGATCATCATCGCCGTCTTCCGCCCAGTAAGCCCCCGTCGAAAGAAATGGCTCGACAGTGAAGACCATGCCTTCCTGCATGATGCGNCGCTCATCCTTGTCCGGCCAGGTCGCCAGTTCCTTCGGCTCCTCGTGCAGCGAACGGCCAATGCCATGGCTCGCCAGATTGGTGATCAGCGTGTAGCGGTTTTTCTTGGCGAAAGCGCCGATGGCNTTACCGATATCGGCAAAGGGNCGGCCNGTCTTNACCTGCTGCAGGCCTGTCCACATGGCGCGCTTGCCATCGCGGCACAGCCGCTCGATTTCCTTTTTGACCGGCGGCACGGCGAAAGACGAACCCGTGTCGCCGAAAAAACCGTTTTTCACGGCCGAGACATCGATATTGACGAGGTCGCCCGCCTTGATAATGCGCGCTCCCGGAATGCCGTGGGCCACTTCCTCGTTGACGCTGATGCAGGTCGCACCGGGAAACTTGTAGCAGAACTCCGGCGCCGATTCCGCATCGTTATCCTCGAGCACCTTGCGGCCGATGGCATCCAGTTCGGCCGTGGTGATGCCCGGTTCCAGCGCATCCGCCATGGTCTGCATGGCAACGGCGCATATACGGCCGATATCCTTAAGCATGACCAGTTCTTCGTCGGTGGAGATAACCATATGTCTTTCCGTCATTGTGAATGGCGGGTCTCGTGGCGCCCGCCTTGGTAATCATGAGGCCGTGGCTTTCACCGGATCGGCGCTCCCCGTCAATTCTTTTCTGACGATCGGAGCGACTTTCGTACCATAAAGCTCGATGCCGCGCATGATCTGATCATGTGGCATCAGGCCGATGGCCATCTGCAGCAGGAAGCGATCATTCCTGAATACCCCATGCGCCTTGATGATCTTTTCTGCCACCAGCTCCGGCTCGCCGAGAAAAAGATTGCCTTCCGGGCCACGCGCTGCATCGAAATGGGCGCGGTTGGTCGGCCCCCAGCCGCGCTCGCGGCCGATGCGGTTCATCACCTCCGCCTGCGGACCGTAAAACTGATCGGCCGCCTTGTCGGTGGTATCGGCAATGAAGCCATGCACGTTGATGCTGGTGCGCAGTGTCGTCTTGTCCTGACCGGCCCGCCGGGCAGCCTCGTGGTAGAGATCGAAGAGCGGCGCGAACCGGCGATATTCGCCCCCGATAATGGCGAGCGCTACCGGCAGCCCCATGGCGCCGGCGCGGGCGACCGATTGCGGCGTGCCGCCAACGGCGATCCAGACAGGCAGACGTTCCTGCAGCGGTCGCGGATAAACGCCCCGACCGTTGATGGCCGGGTGCTTGGTGCCCGACCAGGTGACGATTTCCTGTTCGCGCAGCGCCAGCAGCAGATCGAGCTTTTCGGCAAACAGCACGTCGTAATCTTCCAGATCATAACCGAACAGCGGATAGGATTCGATGAAGGAGCCGCGCCCCGCCATGATCTCGGCACGGCCGTTCGACAGGAGATCGACGGTGGAAAACTGCTGGAACACGCGAACGGGATCATCCGAACTCAGCACCGAAACGGCGCTCGTCAGACGTATGTTCTTCGTCTTCACCGCCGCCGCAGCAAGCACGGTGGAGGGCGAGGACACAACATAGTCCGGGCGGTGATGTTCGCCGAGCCCGAACACATCGAGACCTACCTGGTCGGCAAGTTCGATTTCCTCCAGAAGCTCCCTGAGCCGGCGCGCGCCTTCCGGCCCCCGGCCATCGGCGGGGTTCGGGTTGACATCCGCGAAAGTGTAAAGACCGAGTTCCATGAACATACCTCTGTTTGCCTGTCCGAGAGATAGGGACTGAGGCCCCCGCAGACAAACGCATAATATGGAAGTTTAGCTTCGAAAAAATGGATGGGCGCCGCCGGATCCGTGTCCTGTGACCCCGGACAGAAATGGCGATTGCCAGCCTGCCTTCTTGGGCATACGCTGNTTAAATATGTGCGAAGTAATGCAAAAAGGGGAAAGCATGCATCGGACAGTTATCGTGACAGGCTCCACGAGCGGCATCGGCCTTGCCATTGCCCAGNGATTTGCAAGGGAGGGCGCAAATGTCGTGCTGAACGGTTTCGGCGACGAGGACGAGATCGAAAAACTCCGTCTGGTGCTGGAAGCCGAAAGCGGCGGGCGCGTGCTTTACCATCCCGCAGACATGACGAAACCGGACGAGATCGCCGATCTCATCCAGTCGTCGCACGATAAGCTCGGCTCGGTCGACGTGCTCATCAACAATGCCGGCATCCAGCATATCGCGCCCATCGAGGAGTTTCCGACGGAAAAATGGGACTGGATCATCGCCATCAATCTGACCAGTTCCTTCCATACCATGCGCGCCGCGATACCGCTGATGAAGAAGGCTGGCAAAGGCCGCATCATCAACATTTCCTCGGCCCATGGCCTCGTCGCCTCGCCGTTCAAATCGGCCTATGTGGCGGCCAAACACGGCATCATGGGCCTGACGAAGACGGCGGCGCTGGAGCTTGCGCAGACCGGGGTTACCGTCAACGCCATCTGTCCCGGTTATGTGCTCACCCCGCTGGTGGAAAAACAGATACCTGAGATGGC
>Ga0058692_1000496_pt1 | contig 17454 bp, 17 predicted proteins | sample AgamicAtAmrz_FD_55216 | JGI IMG/M metagenome (GOLD analysis project Ga0058692, IMG submission 55216) | Agave microbial communities from Guanajuato, Mexico - At.Am.rz | ecosystem: Host-associated > Plants > Roots > Rhizosphere | place: Guanajato, Mexico | collected 2012-06-07 | reverse complement strand
CTTATAAATACCATGGAAGCAGGAATGAATTTGCCCGATCAGATCTTCGCGGCGCGCTGATGGCCCCAGGTCAGGTAGTAGACATCATAAAAATCCACTTCCCCTTTCTGCTGCATCAGGCGATCGATGCCGCTGCGCACGCGCTCGGGCGTGCCCGGATTCTCCAGGATCTTGTCCAGCGCCTGCTGTGAGACCGGCTGCACGTAATACCACTCGCCGTTGTAGCACACGCGCAGATCCAGCGTATCGATGTCCTCGAAGCGGTATTTCGGGTTGATGTCGAGCAGCATCAGAAAACTCATCACCAGCACGAACACCGTGGCGAACCAGAAGGCCGGCCAGCCGAGCATCTCAGTCGAGAAAATCAGCGCCACGCACAGGCCGTAGCACAGGTACATCACGCCCCACAGCCCCGGATGGGTTTTCAGGAAGTTAAAGCTAAAACGCGGCAGATTATCGCGCCGCTCTTCGCGGTTGAGCGTGTCGATTTCATCGATCAGAATTTGTTTAATCGCGTCCATTATTCACCTCTGAATATCACTGCCTGCCAGTAAACCACATAACAGTGAAGGGCGGCAGAGACAGATCAGCGGTGTTTTTTTATAACAGTTTTCCGCAACGCATCAGCTCACCTGCCCGACAATCTGCAGATTGGCATCGTCCGGCACCTCGTTATACGACAGCACATTCAGCCCGCTGGCGAACAGCCGGGCGTAGCGCGCAATCAGCGGCCGCAGCTGCGGCGTCACCAGCAGCACCTGCGTCAGGTTCTGCGCTTTCAGCTGCTCCATCATCACCGGCAGCGTGCTCTGCAGCTGGGTGAGAATGTTAGGGTCGACCGGGAAGCTGTCCAGCGCCACTTTGCCGCCCTGCTGCGCCTGATTGAGCGCTGCCAGCAGCAGGTTTTCCAGGCTGTTATCCAGCGTATAGGCCGACAGCGGTTTGTTGTCCGGCGCAATCGCCGCCACCATGGCGCGGCGCAGCGCGTAACGCACGTCGGAGGTCAGCAGGATCGGATCTTTGGTGATCGCCACGCTCTCCAGCAGCGTGGTGGCGATGGTGGTGATGTCCTTGAGCGATACCTGATCGTTGAGCAGCAGACGATACACCTTGAGCTGCAGACTGTAGTTCACCGCGGCGTTGAGATCCTCTGACAGCTTCGGCGCCACGCTCGCCAGCCGCTGATGCAGCTGAGTAATATCATCGTAGTTGAACAGCTCCGGCAGGTTTTCGCGCACCACTTTGTTGACGTGCGTGGCCACCACGCTGGCGCAGTCGACTACCTGATACCCCAGATTCAGCGCTTTGGCTTTCTGCTCCGGCAGGATCCAGGTCACCGCCATACCGTACGCGGGATCGGTATCCAGCAGGCCGTCGATCTCGCCGTACTGATCCGGCGTCGGCAGCGCCATCAGGCGGTCGGCGTGCACTTCGCCCACCGCGGTGCGAACGCCGTTGATCTTGATGGCGTACTGCGACGGCTTTAAGTGAAAATCTTCACGCAGGGCGATCTCCGGCAGCAGCACGCCGCTGGTTTCCGACACCACCTGGCGCACGCCGCGCATACGCTGGGTCAGCGGCGCGCCTTTGCCTTTATCCACCAGCGTGACCAGCTTGTAGCCCAGGTTAAGGCCGATCGGCTCGACCAGCGGAATATTGTCCCAGCTGATGGTCGGCTGTTCGTCCGGCTGCGCCAGCGCCTGATTGATCGCCTCCATGTCGACATGGCTTTGCGTCGGCTTCTGCACCACGCGGCTCTGGCGCCACGCGGCGAACAGCAGCAGGGCGGTGAAGGCGAGGAACACCATGTGCGGCATGCCCGGCACAATCGCCAGCACAAACATCACGCCCGCGGCGGTATACAGCGTGGCCGGTTTCGCCAGCAGCTGCGACTTCACTTCCTCGCCCATGTCAGCGCCGTCGCTGATGCGCGTCACGATGATCGCCGCCGCCGTCGACAGCAACAGCGACGGGATCTGCGCCACCAGACCGTCACCGATGGTCAGCAGCACATACTGTTCGAACGCCTGGCCGGCCGGTAAACCGTGTTTGAATACGCCGATCAGGATGCCGCCCAGCACGTTGATCAGCAGGATCATGATGCCGGCGACGGCGTCACCGCGCACAAACTTGGAGGCACCGTCCATCGCGCCGTAGAAGTCCGCTTCGTTGGCCACATCCTGACGCCGCACCCGCGCCTGTTCCTGATTGATCAGCCCGGCGTTGAGATCGGCGTCGATCGCCATCTGTTTGCCCGGCAGCGCGTCGAGGGTAAAGCGCGCCGATACTTCAGAAATACGCTCGGCCCCTTTGGTCACCACCACAAAGTTGATCATTAAACGCGGCAGCAGAAAAGCGCATCACGGGGCTCACGGCGGCGCATGGAAGGTGGCCTTTGCCGACTTCACGCTGGCGATGATGGCGCTGTTTATGGTGCTGTGGATCATGGGCGCCGTCACCGAAGACGAGCGTAAGGAGATTGTCGCGCAGCTTAACGGCACCTCGGTGTTTAACGGTTCCGGCTTTAATCCGTTCGATGTCGAAACCGGACGCGGCTCCGCCATCATTGGTGAAACGCTGGCGATTGCGCCGCCGACCGAGGGCGCCACCGTCAGTGACACCAGCGCGGAAAACAGCGACAGCAACAGTAACGCCAGCCAGCCGCAGGAAGATCTGGACAGCGTGCTGTCGCGCTCCGACGCCGAGCTGGCGCAGCTGCGTCAGCAGATCCAGAGCATCATCAACAGCTATCACGCTCAGAACCTGCTGACGCTGGAAACCCTGCCGCAGGGGCTGCGTATCCTGATTCAGGATGACCAGGATCGCATGATGTTTCCGCGCGGCAGCGCGGTGCTGACGCCGTTTTATCAGCGCCTGCTGACCGAACTCGGTCCGGTGTTTAACCGTATCGACAACAAAATCATGATCAGCGGCCACACCGACGCCGCGCAGTACAGCGGCAACGCGGCGTACAACAACTGGAATCTCTCCGGTGACCGTGCGCTGGCGGCGCGGCGCGCGCTGGAGCGCGGCGGGCTGGAAAGCACGCGCGTGCTGCAGGTGAATGCCATGTCGTCCCGTATGCCGCTGGACAAAGCCGATCCGCTCAGCGCACGTAACCGCCGCATTGAAATCATGGTGCTCACCGAGGCGGCAGCCGAGACGCTGTTTCAGTTTTATGGTCGCGAAGGGGAGAACGTGGTGAAACCCATCGCTGACCGCCTGCGATAACCTGTCAGTGCCTTTGAATCAACTGTTGATTCTACCGGTGGCGAAATCCACCGGTTTTTTTTGCCTGTTTTTTGCTGCGGCAGACGCCGGGTAAACGAGGCGCGCCACGGCATGCCACGAAATGTTAAATATGTTAATAAGTAATTTGGCTTTAGTAAGCTAAATCATTCTTTTATGTGAATTTTGCCGGTGTGCGCACATTGCAATGCCCGGTGGCTTTGCCACAATTAGGCAACGTGGCTATCCGGAGAAAGAGTATGTCTGCCCAATCTTCCAGTCTGCTGTTACTGATGTCTTTCGCCGCCGGTACCTTTTCCGCGGGATCGTCAGGTAACCCGCAGCATTTAATGTTATCGCTGCCGTCCGGCGGTGTACCCAATAATCCGCTGCCGCTGATCATCTGGCCGTGCGTGGTGCCGGAAGAGGAGGAGGACAGCGCGGCCTGGTTTGAAAAAACCTTTAGCGCCAGCGGCTGGCCTGCGGCGTGGCGCGCGCCGATTTTTCCTTACACCCACTATCATCCCAATACCCATGAGGTACTGGGCGTCGGCGCGGGCTGGGCGGAAGTGCTGTTTGGCGGCGACAGCGGCCGCATGGTGACGCTGCGTGAGGGGGATGCGGTGCTGATCCCGGCCGGCGTGGGCCATAAACAGGTGTTTGCCTCCGACGACTTTTTCACCGTTGGCGCCTATCCTGAAGGAATGTCACCGGAAACCGTGCGCGACGAACCCTCCCGGCTGCGCGCGTCGAAAGAGCAGATCCAGCGCGTGCCGCTGCCGGATCGCGACCCGTTCACCGGCGGCGAAGGAGCAATGACCGAAATCTGGCTGCCAGTGGCGCAGCAGCTGATGCACCAGTAAGGTGCAAGGCAACGATTATCCGGCGCGGCTCCGCTTTCGGGGCGCGCGTGCCGTTGCGGCGGCGGGCCTCTGGCACACTTTGTGCAGGAGAGAAGTCAGGTCCTCTGACAAGCGCCGGGTAAATCATGAAAGCACGCGACCAGATAGCATCAACCTTCTACGATGAGATGTTGCAGAGCGACGGTCAGCACCGCGCTCACTATCAGCATTACTGGGAATGGTTACAACAGGCGGACAAAGAGGCGGTGGCGCGTAAACGTGAAGAGGCAGAACTGCTGTTTCATCGCGTTGGCATCACCTTCAACGTCTACGGTGACGATGGCGGTGCCGAGCGGCTAATTCCGTTCGACAGCGTGCCGCGCATCATTCCTGCCAGCGAGTGGGCGATGCTGGAACGCGGCATTCGCCAGCGCGTTCAGGCGCTCAACGCCTTCCTGCACGATATCTACCATCAGCAATATATTCTCAAAGCCGGCATCGTGCCGGCCGAGCAGGTGCTGGTTAACGATCAGTATCAGCCCTGTATGCAGGATGTCGATCTGCATCGCCAGATCTACGCGCACATTACCGGTGTCGATATGGTACGCAACAGCGACGGCGACTATTACGTGCTGGAGGATAATCTGCGCACGCCGTCCGGCGTCTCCTACATGCTGGAAAACCGCAAAATGATGATGCGCCTCTATCCGGAGCTGTTTGCCGCGCAGCATATCGCGCCGGTGGAGCGCTATCCGTCGCACCTGCTGCAGACGCTGCGCGAAAGCTCGCCGGTTAACGATCCGGTGGTGGTGGTGCTGACGCCGGGACGTTTCAACAGCGCCTACTTCGAACACAGTTTTCTCGCCCAGCAGATGGGCGTGGAGCTGGTGGAGAGCGCCGATCTGTTCGTCAAAGACGGCGCGGTGCTGATGCGTACCACCGCCGGGCCGTGCAAAGTGGATGTGATCTATCGCCGCGTGGATGACGCCTTTCTCGATCCGCTCGCCTTCCGGCCGGATTCGATGCTCGGCGTGCCGGGATTACTGTCGGTATACCGATCCGGCAATGTGGTGCTGGCCAATGCGATCGGCACCGGCGTCGCCGATGACAAGTCGATCTACCCGTACGTGCCGGAAATGATCCGCTACTACCTTGATGAAGATCCGATCCTCAACAATGTGCCCACCTGGCAGTGCCGCAAGCCGCAGGATCTGAGCTACGTGCTGGCCAATCTGGCGCAGATGGTGGTGAAAGAGGTGCACGGTGCCGGCGGTTACGGCATGTTGATTGGCCCGGTCGCCAGCCAGCAGCAGCTGAGCGAGTTTCGCGAGCGGCTGCTGGCGCGGCCGGATAATTACATCGCGCAGGATACGCTGTCGCTCTCCACCTGCCCGACCTTTATCGACAACGGTCTGGCGCCGCGCCATATCGATCTGCGGCCTTTTGCGCTTACGGCGCGGATATCCGGCTGGTGCCGGGCGGCCTGACGCGCGTGGCGCTGACCGAAGGCTCGCTGGTGGTGAACTCGTCGCAGGGCGGCGGCACCAAGGACACCTGGGTGCTGGAGGATGACACATCATGCTAAGCCGGACGGCCAGTGGCCTTTACTGGATGGCGCGCTATCTGGAGCGCGCAGAACAACTTGCCCGGGTGTTGGATGTGACCCATCGCCTGTCGCTGATGCCGGTGCGCAATCGCCAGGGCGACGAACTGCTGTTGCCGCTCAACCTGACCGGCACGCGTCAGCTGTTTGAAACCCTCAACGGGCGCTGCACCATGCCGCAGCTGTTTAACTTCTTCGCGCTGGATGAGCGTAACCCGAGCAGTATTTTCAGCTGCTGGCAGGCGGCGTGGAACAACGCGCACGCGGTGCGCGGCAGCCTGTCATCCGAAGTGTGGGAGAGCATTAACTCGACGTGGATTGAGATGCGCAACACGCGCCGCCGCGGTATCTCGCCGGCCGGTGCCGACAGCTTCTTCGACTGGGTGAAAGAGCGTTCGCATCTGTTTCGCGGCGCGATGTCCGGCACGCTGCTGCGCGGCGATGCGCTGCGTTTTATCCGGCTTGGCACGCTGATGGAGCGCAGCGACGGCACCGCGCGGCTGCTGAGCGTTAACCAGCAGCTGCTGGAGCAGCATCCCGACACGGTACGGGAATATTACTGCCTCGACAGCCTGCTGCGCGCGGTGTCGGCGCGCGAGGCCTACAACGCCATCTTTAAGCAGCAGCTGATGCCGCCGCTGGTCAACGAAATGCTGATCCTGCGCAGCGAAAGTCCGCGCTCGCTGCACTCCTGCATTGAAGAGATCGCCAGCCAGCTGGAGCAGATTGGCAGCAGCGGCGAGGATCGTCCGCGCTATCTCAGTACGGTCCTGCTGGCGGAGATGCGCTTCAGCACCTGGGAAAGCCTGACGCGCGACGGCCTGCAGCCGTGGCTGGACCATTTTCTCAGCCGCATCAACGCGCTGGCGGAGAGCATCAATCACACCTATCTGGAGGCGAAATGAGACTGAACATTGAGCATAAAACCTGGTACGCCTATGAGCAGCAGGTAAAACTCAGCACCCAGTATCTGCGCCTGACGCCGCAGAATTCGGTGCACCAGCAGGTGCTGTCGTGGCAGCTCGATCTGCCGTGTGAGGCGACGCGCACGCTGGATGCTTATGGCAACGTGCTGCACGTGCTGACGCTGGACAGGCCGCATCAGCTGCTGGAGATTGCCGCGCGCGGCGTGGTCGAGATTCTGGATGCCAGCGAGCTGGCGCCGGATCCGCANTCGACGCTGTCGCCGCTGGTGTTTCTGCGCGCCACGCCGCTGACNCAGCCNGACGGGGCAATCCGCGACTTCGCCCGGCGNTACTGGCAGGCGGANAAACCGCTCGCCAGCCTGGAAAAACTGATGGACGAGCTGCTGCTGAAAATGCCGTACCAGCCCGGCAGCACGCAGGTAAGCGACAGCGCGGCGAAAGTGTTTGCTGCCGGCAGCGGCGTTTGCCAGGATCACAGCCACGTGTTTCTCGCCTGCTGTCGCAGCCTGGGGATCCCGGCGCGCTACGTCAGTGGCTATCTGTATACTGACAACGTTGAACACGTTGCTACCCACGCCTGGGTTGAAGCCTGGCTGGATGGCAGTTGGCACAGCTTTGATATCACCAATAACACGCGCAGTACGCGGCAGCATTTGCGGCTGGCGGTGGGCGTCGACTATCTCGATGCCTGTCCGGTGCGCGGCATTCGTCTGGGCGGCGGCGGTGAAGATATGCTGGCGGTGGCTGCGGTGCAACAGGTGCACGGGCAGCAGTAATCGGAACAGGCGTAACTATGACTTATTGTGTGGCAATGCGTTTATCGGCCGGGATGATTTTTGTCTCGGATTCACGCACCAATGCGGGCGTGGATCATATCTCCTCGTTTCGCAAACTGCATGTGTTTCAGGTGGATGATGAGCGCACGCTGGTGCTGCAAAGCGCCGGCAATCTGGCGACGACGCAGAGCGTGATGAGCCTGCTGCGGCGCAACTGTAACGACAGCGAACAACCCAATCTGCTTAACGGGCGTTCGCTGTACGACATTGCGCTGCTGGTAGGCGCCACGCTGCGTGAAGTGATTGCGCGCGACGGCGAGGAGTTTGGCGGCACGCTGCTGCTGGGCGGGCAGATTCGCGGCGAAGAGCCGCGGCTGTTCCAGATCTATCCGCAGGGCAACTTTATTGAAGCCAGCGTCGACACGCCGTACTTCCAGATTGGTGAGAGCAAATACGGTAAGCCAATTATTGACCGCGTGCTGCGCTATGAGACCTCGCTCAGCCAGGCGATGCAGTGTGCGCTGATCTCCATGGATTCGACGCTGGCGAGTAACATCTCCGTCGGCCTGCCGCTCGACGCGATGGTTTACCACAGCGACAGCTTTAGCGACAGCGAGCAGTACCACATCACCGAACAGCATCCCTACTTTTCCCAGATCCGCCAGCTGTGGAGCAAAGGGTTGCTGAGCGTGTTCTCTCAGCTGCCGCCGCTCAAGCTCTGACCTGCTGCCCGGTCGTCACGCTGGCGGACCGGGCCGGGTTTGACTCACACCAGCTCATTGGCGCGCGCCGCCGTATTAATTCCGCTAATCCCTTTCAGGCCGAGCTTACGCAGAATTTTAATTTTATAAGTGCTGATGGTTTTACTGCTCAGCTGTAATTGCGAGGCGATCTCTTTATTACTCATCCCGGAGGCCAGTTTCACCAGCACAATCAATTCGCGGCGCGTTAAACTCATCAATTTCTCGCTTTCAATCAGCTCGGCGGCATCCGCCGCACTGTGCGTGACCGGATAAAAACGTTTTCCGCGCTCGACTTCTTTTATTGCTGTCAATAAAGTTTCCAAATCGCCGCGTTTACACACATAGCCTTCTACCCCTAACTGCAGGCAACAGCGTTGATAAAACAGGCTTTCTGAGGCGGTAAAAACAATGATTTTTTGCTGCGGCAAAATACGTTTAATGTCGGCAATCAGCGGAATGCCCGCGCGGCCGGGCATGGTCAGGTCCAGCAGCACCACGTCTGGCTGCGCATGATGTAATTCGCTAATCAATAAATCGCCTTTGTTGGCAATGCCTGCAACCGAATAGTCATAAGCGTGCAGCAGTGCCTGAATACCCGCACAGATTAATGGGTGGTCATCAACTATAAATACCGAATGAATCATATGTGTAGTCCAAAAATAAACAAAAAAAGAATGCAAGGAATAAACACCGATGAAAATTCATTAGCAGAGGTGTGACCAGATTAATTCACGGGTCTTAAGAATAAGATTTAAGTCCTGTCTGGAAAATTCTCATTTAAGGTTAAATTGACTTTTTTATGCGCCAGCACAAAGCGCGCCGATACTTTTTCCTGTCCGCATCTGCCGTGGTCATAAATCTGAAAACAAGCCGTTTTAACGTCAGGGGAATAAACCGCTGCGTATAAAAAGGTGCACCATGTTTTCCGTTGATCAGCTTCTCAATACTTACTGGCCAGGCCAGCAGCCGGCGCACTGGCAGAAAAGCCTGCTGAAGTGGGCGGTGCGTGAACAGGAGTTTCAGGACTTTGCCCAGCGCTATCCGCATCTGAAAGGGGTGGATATGGTGGAGCAGGTGCTGGAACACCTGGATGTGCGCTGTGAGCTCAGCGAACGCGACCTTGAACAGATCCCGACGCACGGGCCGGTAGTGATCGTCGCCAACCATCCGCTTGGCGCGCTGGACGGCCTGGCGCTGCTGGCGGCGGTATCGCAGGTGCGGCGCGACGTGAAAATCGTTGCCAACCGCATGCTGATGATGCTGGAGCCCATCAACAACCTGATGCTGCCGGTGGATAACATGGGCAACCGCACCAGCCGCGAGCAGCTGACGCGCATGCAGCAGCATCTCGACAACCAGGGCGCGCTGATTATCTTCCCGGCCGGTGAAGTCTCGCGCCTGTCCAGCCGCGGCGTGCGTGACCGTCACTGGCACCACAGTTTTCTGCGCCTGGCCGCCCGCGCCCGCGCGCCGCTGGTACCGGTGCACGTGGTAGGACGTAACAGCCTGGCGTTTTACGCCGCGGCGAAGGTGGCGGCACCGCTGGCGCTGCTGATGCTGGTGCGCGAAATGTTCCGCCAGCGCGGCACGCGCATCAAACTGCATATCGGCGAGCAGATTCCCTTCGCCAACTGGCACGATGGCCATACGCCGGGCAAAGAGCTGGCGAAGCGGCTGCGCAAGCATCTGTACCGCATCGGTCAGGGACGGCGCGGTCTGTTTCTTACCGAAGCCGCCATCGCCCGCCCGGAAGATCGCGCTGAGCTGAAAAAAGCGTTGCTGGAGAGTGAACGGCTCGGGACGCTGCCGGACGGCAAACAGATATTTGTGGCGGCGCAACGGGGCCAGCTGGGTGCCGCTGCTGCGTGAACTGGGCCGGCTGCGCGAAATCGCCTTCCGTGCGGTGGGCGAGGGCAGCGGCAGGCGGCGCGATCTCGACAAGTATGACGATGATTACTATCACCTGATTTTATGGGATGACGAGGCGCTGGAGATTGTCGGGGCCTACCGCTTTATTCCCGGCGCCGAGCAGCTGGCGCGGCGCGGGCTGCAGGGCATCTACAGCGACAGCCTGTTCCACTATGACGAGCGCATGCTGCCGATTATTCAGCAGGGGCTGGAACTGGGACGCAGCTTCATTCAGCCGGCCTACTGGGGCAAGCGCGGGCTGGATTATTTATGGATGGGCATCGGCGCTTACATTGCGCGCTATCCGCAGACGCGCTACCTGTTTGGCCCGGTATCAATCTCCGGCACCATGCCGCTGGCGGCGCGCGATCTGCTGGTGGCGTTTTACCGTCTCTACTTTCCGACCGATCTGCCGCTGGCGAAATCGCGCCGCCCTTATCCGGCGTCGCTGCCGGAGGTGCTGGCGCAGTTCACCGGCGATAACTACGCCGACGATTTGCGGCGTCTCAAGCATTTGCTGGCTAATCTCGGTACCGCGATTCCGACGCTGTACAAACAGTATTCGGAAGTGTGCGAGCCGGGCGGCGTGCAGTTTATCGATTTCGGCAGCGATCCGGATTTCAATCACTGTATTGATGGTCTGGTGCTGGTCGATCTGTCACGCGTAAAACCCGCGCGTTATGAACGCTATATCGGCATGCATTTAACCTGAACGCGCCAGATGACGTCAGTTAATGCCACCTGACAGCACGCCGCCGGAGAATCTCCGCGCGGCGTGCTGTCAACTTTGCGCAATAAATCCACTATCCCACTGAACATTTTCTCGCCACTGCCGATAACCACACTACCAACTTTTGTCTGCGGATGATTTGCGCTTGTAAGCGATGCGCTTTTGCGTTTAAGTCTGCCTGAAGATTAAGAATTATCTTAACTGCGCATCGAGACCAGGCCAGCATAGGCGAACAACAATGAACAATAACTCNGACGTAATGTACCGGCTACTGGTGCAGAGCGTGGTGGATTACGCCATCTACATGATTAAGCCGGATGGCACGGTGGCTAACTGGAACATCGGGGCGCAACGCGCCAAAGGCTATACCCCCGAAGAGATTGTCGGGAAGAATTTTGCGCTGTTTTACAGTGAAGAGGATCGGCGCAACGGCGCGCCGCAGCGCGGTCTGGCCATCGCCACCGCCACCGGGCGCTATGAAACCGAAGGCTGGCGCTATCGCAAGGACGGCAGCGCCTTCTGGGCGCACGTGGTGATCGACGCCATCCGCGATGAGTACGGCGAACTGCTGGGCTTTGCCAAAATCACCCGCGACTGCACCGAACAGCAGGCGCAGCAGCGTAAACAACAGGAACAGGAGCAGCGTTTCCGTTTATTGGTTGAAGGCGTAACGGACTACGCCATCTACATGCTCGACCTTGACGGCAACGTCGAAAACTGGAACGCCGGCGCGCAGCGCGCCAAAGGCTACGTGGCCGAAGAGATTGTCGGTCAGCACTTCTCGCGCTTCTACAGCGCACAGGATCGCCTGAACCATATCCCGGAACGCAACCTGACCACCGCGTTTAAAACCGGTCGCTTTGAAGACGAAGGCTGGCGCTATCGCAAAGATGGCAGCGCCTTTTGGGCGCATGTGATCATCGACGCGATTCGCGATGACGCCGGCAAACTGATCGGCTATGCCAAAATCACCCGCGACTGCACCGAACAGCAGGCGCTGCTGCGCAAGCAGCGTGAATACGAGAAAACCTTCCGCCTGTTAGTTGAAGGCGTGACGGATTACGCCATCTACATGCTGGATTTACAGGGCCGGGTGGTGAACTGGAACGCCGGCGCGCAGCGCGCCAAAGGCTACATGGCTGACGAGATCGTGGGCCAGCACTTCTCCGTGTTCTACGGCTCACCGGAACGTCAGGCGCGTACGCCGGATGCCAATCTGGGCATCGCGCTGAAAACCGGTCGCTTTGAGGACGAGGGCTGGCGCTACCGCAAAGACGGCTCCGCCTTCTGGGCGCATGTGGTGATTGACGCGATTCATGATGAAGAGGGCAAAATGATCGGCTTTGCCAAGATCACCCGCGACGTCACCGAGCGGCGTGAGCACGAGCAGCAGCTGCTGCGCGCGCGCGATCTGGCGCAGGCGCAGAGCGCCAAAATGTCGGAGCTTTCCGGCTTCCTCGACACCATCATCAGCAACATTCCCTCCTGCGTGATCGTCGAAGACGCCATCAGCCGCGAAATCCTGATGGTCAATGACAAAGCCGAGCAGCTGTTTGGCTTCAGTAAGTCGCTGATTATGCATAAGCGGCCGCACGAATGTATGTCGGCGGAACTGAGTGATTACTTCAACAGCCTGGCGGATATCGCGCTGCGCAGCGAGGGCATCCACGCGCGCGAGCAGCTGTTACTGACCGCTGGCGGTGAGCGGGTGCTGCACACGCGCGCCACCACCATCAGCGGCAAAGACATGCGGCAGAATTACGTGATGCTGATTGTGGAGGACGTCACCGATCAGCGCGAAGCCGATGCGCGCATTCGTCACATGGCGCATCACGATAATCTTACCAGCCTGCCGAACCGCATCCTGTTTCGCCAGAAGCTGAGCGAGGCGCTGCGCGTCGATCAGCAGCAGGGCCAGACCAGCGCCACGCTGTGTCTCGATCTGGATAACTTCAAGAACGTGAACGATGCGCTGGGGCATCAGATCGGTGACGATCTGCTGCGGGTAGTGGCGAAGCGGCTGCGCAGCGTACTGCGCGATCAGGACACGCTGGCGCGCATCGGCGGCGATGAGTTTGCCATCGTGCTGCCTAACGTGCGGAATGCCGATGAGGCTGCGATCGTGGCGCAGCGCCTGATCGAGGCGATCCGCCCGCCGGTGAATGTTGAAGGCCACAACCTGTCGGTCGGGCTGAGCGTCGGCATCGCGCTGACTTCGCAGGCCACCAATACGCCGGAACACATGCTGCGCTGCGCCGACATGGCGCTGTATGAAGCCAAGCGTAACGGCCGTAACCGCTATGAGCACTTTACGCTGGAGATGGATAATGTGGCGCGCAGCCGCCGGGTGATCGAGAACGATCTGCGCGAGGCGATCACCGGACGGCAGCTCAAGCTCTACTATCAGCCGATCACCAACGAGACCGGCATCATTGGCTATGAGGCGCTGATGCGCTGGCATCATCCGATCAAAGGATTGATCATGCCGAATGACTTCATTCCGATTGCCGAAGAGACCGGGCTGATCCATATGCTCGGCGCCTATGCGCTGTACGAAGCCTGCCGCGAGGCGCAGAGCTGGGAAACCGAACAGTCGGTCTCGGTCAACCTGTCGCCGCTGCAGTTTAAGAACAGCTCGCTGGTGTCGGTGGTGGAGGGCGCGCTGCGCGAATCCGGCCTGGCGCCGCATCGGCTGGAGGTGGAGATCACCGAATCGGTGCTGCTGGATGATACGCTCGGCAATATCCGCACGCTGCAGAGCCTGAAAACGCTGGGCGTGCAGATTGCGCTCGACGACTTCGGCACCGGCTACTCGTCGCTCAGCTATCTGCGTTCGTTCCCGTTCGATAAGATCAAAATCGACAAGTCATTTATCAATGATATGGGCGACAGCCGCGAGGCGCTGGCGATCATCCGCGCGATTACCGGCATGAGCCGCAGCCTGGATATTCAGATCACCGCAGAGGGCGTGGAGAGTAATGAGCAGTTTGTCCGCCTGCGCGAAGAGGGCTGTACGCTGTTTCAGGGCTACCTGTTTGGCCGGCCACAGCCGTCGGAGCTCAGACTGAAGGCGCTGGAGTAAGCACAAAAAAACGCCCGACAGGGTCGGGCGTTGTGCATGCTGCTGTGCATAATCTTTATTATTTTTACTGGCCGTGGCCTTCGACGTTCATGCGGCCCAGATCTTTGTCCACCAGGAACAGACCTTCGCCTTTGTTGCCCACCAGCGCCAGCTTGTCCAGCACGGTTTTGAACAGCTTCTCTTCTTCGTGCTGCTCGGCAACGTACCACTGCAGGAAGTTAAAGGTGGAGTAATCCTGCGAAGTCAGCGCGGCGTGCACCAGCTCGTTGATTTTGCTGGTGATCAGCTGCTCGTGCTTCAGCGCTTCTTCCAGTACGTCATTCAGCGAGTTCCAGCTTACCGCCGGCGCGGCGATGCTGCCCAGCACCGGCAGTGAACCGGCATCGCTGACGTAATCAAACAGCTTCTGCATATGCTGCATCTCTTCGCGCGAGTGCATTTTCAGGAAGGAGGCGGCACCTTCGAAGCCTTTGTCGCTGCACCAGGCACTCATCTGCAGATAGAGGTTGGCGGAGAAGAATTCGAGATTAAGCTGGTCGTTCAGGCGTGAGGTCATTTCAGCGGTTAACATGGCTGAGTCCTTTTTAATTTGTCAGGTGAAGTACGGCGAATTATGCATCAATCTATACTTTTTTGTGAAGGTTTTTTCGTAAAAAAGTTGAATTTATCTTATTGATTATAAATGGAATTATTCCGCTAGTTGAATGCGAAGAATTCTCAACTTTGACTAATTTTCATTCACAGTCCGCAGCACTGTTTTAGTGCAGTTGCGTTGCCTGCTGGCGGTGCAGCGCACAACCGCACCGATCACTTCTTCGCCAGTCAACCCGCCGATAAAATAAGCACTGGCGCGACCGGCAATAAACCTGGCACGGCGATATAAACGCTTATTCCGGCTGCTGCTTGTTACTGAACAAAATTAGCCATAGCGAAATTAAAGAAAGTGCGCATTGGCATAAATCCTGCTTGGTTAATAGTTCCGTATATTGCAACCACGTCTGGCAGAAATAGGGTCAGCAGGAGAAAAGATGTCTGAAGAAAAAATCATGGCCGCGCCACAAACGGTCACGGCGAGCGCCGGAAATTATCTCGCGCTGATACTGGCAATACTGTTTTTTTCCGGTTTGCTTTATAAGGTCGAAGGCTTTAGCTGGCTGGGCGCGTTTGATTTCACCACGCTGGGCGGCAGCTTTGGCACCATCAAAGAGTCAGGTTCCACCTTTCTCGGCGCCGGCGGCATCAGCGCCAAAGCCGGCTTCCTGTTCGCGCTGTCGCTGGCACCCACTGTGATGCTGGCGCTGGGCGTGCTGGAGATTTTCACCCACTACGGCGCGATTCGTGCCGCCCACACGCTGCTGACGCCACTGCTGAAACCGCTGATGGGGTTGCCGGGACGCTGCGGCCTGGCGCTGATTACCGATCTGCAAAGTACCGATGCCGGCGCGGCGCTCACCAAAGAGATGGCGGATCAGCAGCAAATCGGTAAAAAAGAGCTGGTGGTGATGAGCGCCTGGCAATATTCCGGTGCCGGACTGATCAATAATTATTTTGCCATTGGCTCGGCGCTATTTGCGTCCATGAGTGCACCAATCATTATTCCGCTGCTGCTGATGTTTGTGCTGAAATTCGTCGGTGCGGCATTTGTCCGTTTTGTGTTAAACAGTGTTTATAAGAAGGATTTTGCTGATGTCAAATAACGTACAGACGCGGGTCAATAATAATCCGTTTGATATTTTTATTGTCGGCGCGCGTAAAGGCTTCCATATTGCTATTCACAATCTGATGCCCAATGTGGTGATGGCCTATGTGCTGGCGGAAGTGCTGAATCTGCTCGGCATCATGCAGTTTCTTGGCCACGCGTTTGCACCGCTGATGGGGATTTTCGGTTTGCCCGGCGAGGCGATCACCGTGCTGCTGACCGCGTGGCTGTCATCCTCGGCCAGCGTCGGGGTGGCGGTGAGCCTGATGGCGAAAGGCCTGCTGAGCGGTACCGACATCACTATCCTCGCGCCGGCGATTTTTCTCATGGGTTCGCAGTTGCAGTACATGGGCCGCCTGCTGGGCGTCGCCGATGTGCCGAAAAAATACTGGCCGCTGCTGATGCTCACCAGCATTATCAATGCGGTTATCGCTATGTTCGTGATGCGTTTTTTTGTTTAGGAGCGAAACGGTGTCCAGAGTTCTCGATCACTACCATTTTCTGCATGAAATCCCCGAGCTGGGGTTTCAGGAAGTTAAAACCTCGGCCTACATCGCCGGCCAGCTGGAACAGGCTGGCATTAAGGTCACGCGCGGCATCAACCAGACCACCGGCATCGTGGCGGAGATCGACAGCGGCGTGCCGGGCCCGGTGCTGGCATTGCGCGCCGACATGGATGCGCTCGGGCACGTGATCGACGGCGTTGCCTGCGCCCGCCATACCTGCGGCCATGACGGCCACTCGTCGGTGGTGCTGACCGCCGCGCAGGAGCTGCTGCAGGAAGGCGCTATTAAAAAAGGGCGGCTGAAGCTGCTGTTCCAGCCGGCTGAAGAGCTGGGTGCCGGCGCGCTGGCGATGATTGAGGGCGGCGCGCTGGATGACGTGGAGATGATCTCGGCTTCCATTTGCGCCCGCTGGAGGAGTGCCAGGTCGGGCAGGCGACGCCTGCGGTGATCTATTCAGCGTGCAGCACGCTGGAGGCCACCATTAAAGGCGTTCCGGCCCATGCCGCGCGACCGCATCTCGGCGTCAACGCACTTGATGCAGCAGTCCAGGCGGTGCAGGCGGTGAACAGCATTCATCTGGCACCGGGCCTCACCTGGAGCGTAAAAGCGACGCGCTTCCTGTGCGACGCCGGCGTGACCAACTCGGTGCCGGACGAGGCGCGCGTGGTGTGGGATCTGCGTTCGCAGGAGAACGCGCCGATGGAACTGCTTAAAGAGAAAGTCAGCCAGGCGATTCAGCACAGCGTGGCCGCGCTGGGCGCAACCGCTGAAGTGGTGGTGCTGAAAGAGATGCCGGCGGCGGAAATTGATGCCGATGCCACCGCGCTGCTGAGCGCCGCGATTGTCGATGTGCTCGGCGAGCAGGGATTACTGGCGGCGAAAACCACGCCGGGCAGCGAGGATTTCTTCTACTATCCGGTGAAAAATCCGCAGGTGAAAGCCGGTTTCTGGGGGCTGGGAACCAATCTGGTGCCGGGACTGCACCATCCGCAGATGCGCTTTGAGCTGAGTTCGCTGGAGATCGGCGTGAAGATCTTCAAGGCGGCAGTGGTGCGCATGCTGGGGTAACGCGCCTCAGCGCGCGCCCGCGCCCACGGTCTGATTCCACACCATCTCATCGAGCAAAATCGAACTGTGCTGGCTGGTCTCAATCACCAGTGAGACCGGCTTCATGCCGGCGAAGCAGAACACTTCGTGGCGCTTTTTGCTGGCGTTCAGGCGACGAAACGCCACGATGCGTCCGGCACGGTTGTAGAAGCGCACTTCGCTAAAGTAGGTGTTGAGACCGATGTAGCTCAGCACCAAATCGTGCAGCGGCGGCAAATCAAACTTCACCAGCGTCTGCCGCTCAATCACCAGCGCGCACTTGTCACTGTCGGCGTGATACGGTGCTAACGACACCGCGCCCCGG
>Ga0058692_1000491_pt1 | contig 17650 bp, 16 predicted proteins | sample AgamicAtAmrz_FD_55216 | JGI IMG/M metagenome (GOLD analysis project Ga0058692, IMG submission 55216) | Agave microbial communities from Guanajuato, Mexico - At.Am.rz | ecosystem: Host-associated > Plants > Roots > Rhizosphere | place: Guanajato, Mexico | collected 2012-06-07 | reverse complement strand
CCGCGCAGCGGCGGGTGGGGCTGGCGCAGGGCCGGGGAGTGCAGAGGGCGCGGCCTGGCGCCCTCTGCTCGGTCGCCGCAACGCGGCAAAGGCACCTGCCAGTGCCTGGCGAACGAAAGTTGCACCGTGCTAGCGCCAGCGAGAAAGCACCTGCCGCTGCCTGCGGCATAAGCCCGCCACTGCAAGTGGCAAAGGCACCTGCCTGTGCCATTGGCGAACGAAAGTTGCACCGTGCTAGCGCCAGCGAGAAAGCACCGAGCCGCTGCCTGCGGCATAAGCCCGCCACTGCAAGTGGCAAAGGCACCTGCCTGTGCCATTGGCGAACGAAATTTGCATCGTGCCAGCGCCAGCGAGAAAGCACCTGCCGCTGCCTGCGGCATAAGCCCGCCACTGCAAGTGGCAAAGGCACCCGCCTGTGCCATTGGCGAACGAAAGTCGCACCGTGCTAGCGCCAGCGAGAAAGCACCTGCCGCTGCCTGCGGCATAAGCCCGCCACAGCCCGTGGCTAAAGCACCCTGCCGCTGCCTGCGGCCAAAAGGCGCGGCCAGGCGCCCTCATCGCGCGATTCCGATACCCTGTTTGCCCTGCCGCTTAACCTGATACATCGTCTCATCGGCACGCGTGAGCGCATCGTCAAAGCGTACTTTGCCCTGCACCGCTGCGATACCCATTGACGCACCGATTTGCGCATAACCGTTGTCAAGTTCAAAGGGTTCCTGCGCGGCGTCCAGCACCCCCTGCGCGATCTTGCCCACCAGCGGATTGTCGAGGTCAAACGGCATCAGCAGCATAAACTCATCGCCGCCCAAACGGCCAATCACCACGCTGGGTGGGAGGGCGTCACGGATACGCTGACTAAACTGTGTCAGCACCTTATCGCCGCTGCGGTGCCCCAGCGTATCGTTAACGTGCTTGAAGTTGTCCAGATCGATAAACGCGATGCACAGCGGACCTGCGGTGCGCAGGCTGAGAAAATGGGCATGCAGCGCATGTCGATTCGCCAGGCCGGTGAGCGGATCGTGGTGGGCAAGCAGAGAAAGCTGCGCTTCGTACTCTTTCTCTTTGGTCATATCGATATGCGTACCGGTCACTTTTAGCGGCAGGCCATTATCGTCCCACGCCGTGACGCGTCCGCGATCCAGCACCCAGGTAATCTTGTCATCTTTTCCCAGCATGCGGTGCAGCGCTTCATAATAAGGCGCGCGCCCTTCGATATGATCATAAAACGCGTTGAGAACCTCCGCGGCATCATCAGGGTGCAGGTGCGCGCGCCAGGCGTCAAAACGGGCTTCGGACGCGTTGGGCTGAAAACCCAGCATCGCCCCCCAGCGCCGATTGAAAATCACCAGCTTGCCGCTGGGGATATCTAACTGCCACAAGCAGAGGCCCGTGCCATCTAACGCCGCACTGAGCTTGTTACGCGCGTCGTGCGCGATGCGCTTTAAGCGCGCATTATGCTTTTTAAGCAGCGCAATCTGCTGACGTAACGCTTCTTCGGACATGGCTTGCGGCAGGCGAGGAAATAAGGGCTATTTTGCCTGCCGCAGCGCATCTGTAAACCACACGAACAAAAATCAGATTAGTCACCATGAATTGCACGCAACGAAGCGATAAACGCGTAGACCGCGACAAAATCCAGCGTAAAACGCGACGGCGCTGCGCAACCACATTTTAAGAAAAATCTCAAATCGGCGTTAAATTTGCCCGATGCGCTGTCGCTCTCCTATCAAGCTGACCCTGAGTTAGCAGGAAGCGTCGCCCCGGCGGCGTGAAGGTTTTCTTTCTCTAAACTGAGAGACTCATGATGTGGGAAAGCACGCTGGACGCGGTGTTATTGTGGAAGAGCGCTTTTCCTGTTCTCGAAGCGTTAGATTTTGTCTGGGCGCTGCATGGCGTCACCGCAATGGGGCTCTTCGGCTTATGCGGGCACACCCTGCGGCTGCGCGCACAGCTGAGGCGCCAGCAGCAGCAGGTGCATACTCGGCAGCGCCGCATAAACCAACTTGTCTGTCGCTTGCGTAACTTACGCCAGGCGCACCGTATCGTACTGCGGGCCAGTGAGGCGAAAAGCGCCTTTTTATCACATACCTGTCACGACATTCGCACCCCGCTGGCCGCGCTGGTCGGTCTGCTGGCACTCGAGCGCCGCAACCACCGTGATGCCCAGCAGCGCCAGCGCAATCTCACGGCGGCATGGCGCATGTCATGTACGCTGCTGGATCTGCTGGGCAAGCAACTCGATCTGGCCAAGATTGAGTCCGGAGCACATTTGTCACCGCCTCAACCTATTGTGCTGAGCAATGTATTGCACGATGTCGACGCGCTGTTTCGCCCGGCGGCGCAGGCGAAAGGATTGGCGCTCAGCGTGACGCTGCGCGTGCACCACACCTGCGTATTGTTCAATCCTACGGCGTTAAAGCAGATTTTGTGCAACCTGCTCAGTAACGCCATTAAATTTACCGCGCGCGGCGCGATTACGGTCACGCTACAGCAAAGCGATAGCCAGCAGAGCCGCTATACGCTGTGCGTGAGCGACAGCGGCCCGGGGCTCACGCCGGAACAGCAGCAGCGCATGTTTGACCCTTTCGTGCAGTTTCACACCTCGCATACGCAAGCCCGCGGCAGCGGCTTGGGGCTGGCGATTTGCCAACGACTGGCAGAGCAGCTCGATTGCGACCTGCAGGTAGAGAGCACGCCGCAACAAGGCTGTACGTTTACCCTGCACTTCACGGCGCCGCCAGCGGTGGCTGTCGCAGCGCACCCGCCGATAGCCGCAAGCGCGATCCCCGCCCCCGCACTGCGCCTGCTGGTGGTGGATGATAACGCGATACAGCGTCAGCTGCTGTCACAGCAGCTTATGCAGGCGGGACATCAGGTGCTGCTGGCGGAAAATGCACGCACGGCGCTGGCGCTGTGGCGTCAGTACCAGCCGGACTGCATCCTGACCGACTGCCGCATGCCCGAGATTGATGGCGTCCGCTTTGCCCGCCTGCTGCGCGCCGAAGAGCAGCAACGCCAGTGGCCGCGCGCACTGCTATTTGGTCTGACGGCAAACGCGGAGACGCAAGAGAGGCAGCGGGCACTCGCTGCGGGAATGGATGACTGCCTGGTCAAACCGCTGGCGTTAGCGGATTTTCTGCCACGCGTGAACGCCGCGTTAGCCGCCAGGCAGGAAGCAACGCTGCACACGCTTAACCTGTTCACGGCGCACAATACCGCTGCCCTTCACACGCTCCTGGCGCTGGCGCGAAAGCAAAACGCGCACGATTTTAAGCGTTTGCAGCAGGCCGTAACGCGCAATGATTTTGCCGTCGCCCGTCACGCCGCCCATCAATTAAAGGGCAGCGCACTGATACTGCGCGCATCGCGCCTACAGCAGAGCTGCCTCGCGGCGGAGCAGGCCGCTGAGTGTGGCGATGCCCAACAATTACAGCGGGTCATGCCCGCTGTCACCGCGGCGCTCGCCGAGCTGGAGCACCTTTTCCAGCAGCTCAACGGCACAGCCTCCCCCTTCACAAATGAGATAACGTCATGAACAGCCCATCGCCGTTGCACCTCGTCGTTCTGGACGATCATCCTCTTATTGGTAAAGCCATTGAATATCGCCTGGCTGAAGAAACGGATTTCATCTGGGCGGGCGCGTTTACGCAGCGCCAGCAGCTGCTGGCATTTATACAGCACCACCCGGTGGATATCCTGATTCTTGACTACATGCTCAACGAGCAGGATCTGGATGGCATCGCGCTGGTAAACCAGCTGTTAAGGCACCTGCCTGCGCTGCGTATTTTAGTGTATTCCGCCGTGGAGAAGCCCGCGATTGTTCAGCTTTTGGTGAAAGCGGGCGTACTCGGTTTCGTGGGGAAGAGTCACACGTCAGAAGTCTTACTGGCGGGACTGCGCCAGGTTGCGCGGCGCGAACTGTTTCTCACGGCCGACATGCTGCTGGAGCTGGATCGCCTTAATGAGTCGGCGCAAGAGATGCACGACTATTTGCCGCCGCGCGAAGACGGCAGCGTGGATAAAGTCATGCTGCGTAGCTTAAGTCCGCGTGAGCTGGAAGTGCTGCGCTGCTACCTTGACGGCTTAAGCATTACCCAAATTGCCAGTAAATACGCGCGCAGCCGTAAAACCATCAGCGGGCACAAGCAGACGGCATTGCGCAAGCTGGGGCTGCGTTCGGATCGGGAGTTGTTTAAGTACAGCGAACACTTTTCGCATTTGAATTAATCTACCTGCCTGCGGCAAGGCATCTGCACCGATCAAGGCGTTCAAGCTTGAGCAAAGCGAAGCCCCCGGCTACGCGCAGGACGCTTGGTGCCCCAAGTGCCCGTTAGCCCTTTGGCTGGTGCGTTCAACACGATGAAATTTATTGCCCGTTGCCCCTACGCGCCGCTTACCCTGTTCAACACCCCATTGCGCGTTATTTAACACAGTTGCACACAAAATCATTAATGATATTTATCATCAGCTTAACGGGATAGGCAACATTATTTTTGTCGCATGAAGATTTTTTTAAAAAGCGGAAAAAACGTTTCCCGGTGCGAGTGAAAAGGACAAAACGCAACCCCTTCTACAAAGAGGCCTTTTTAATAGGGAGAAGGAGATAAAAAACAGAGATAAACGCTAATGTAAATGGTGTAGCGTGAAACCATTACATTAATTGACATAAAAATAACGAGCATATAGGTTAGGTATCTTAATGATTTCTACCCTACACGCCTTGTATGACAATTTCATGACAAGGCTCAAAAGGAAGGTGGTCGCCATGGAAGAACGTGCACTGCAAGCCCCATCGCCGGTATGGACAAGTCGGTTGATATGGGCGGTAAACCTCTGCTCTATCAGCGCTTCAACCTTATGTTATATCTATCTCTCCTGGTACATTTACCATGCCACCGGCAATATTATTCTGTCGCAGGCCGTGCTTTATGCGCCCATGATTTTGCCCGTGCTGTTTGTTAATCAGGTGCAGAGCATTGCGGAAAAAACCTCGCCGCGAAAATTATTAATGGTCAGCAATATCGCGGCCGCCGTCTGCACCCTTTTTATCTTTAGCTTGCTTCCTGCGCTTCCTACGCTGGCGCTGTTAGGCGGACTGCTCATCGGCTCCATTGACGCCCTGCAACGCGTAGGCCGCATTGTCGCGATAAAACATTATTTCAGCGGCGATAAAATTGAGACCACCGTTCCCCTTACGCTTACTGCCCAATTTATTGCAGGGGGGCTTGCGGGGATGCTAATGGGCAGTATCAAGGGCGAGATGTCACCGCACCTTGCCATGACAATGATTTCGGTGTTGTTTGTGGTTTCGGTGGTATCCGCTTACCTATTGCCTAAACTCAATCTCCACCCGCAAGGGCAAAAACAGACGCGATCGCTTAAGTCGTTTATTGCGCTGTTAGCCGCCCATGCCCCCTTGAAAAAAGCCTTTCTCAATTTCGTGCTGTTTATTACGTTCTTCCAGGGTTTTTTTAACGTCTCGCGCGTGACCCTGCCCTCTCACGTATTGAACCTGACTGAAAACTACGTGGGTTACCTGCAATTAATTAACAGCGGTGCCGCCCTGGCTGGCGCACTTTTTTACTATGTTTATAATCGTCGCGGAGTAAAGTTTAATCCGCTTTACATGGCCATAATCAGCGCCCTGTTCATGCTGCTCACCTCACTCGGCATCAGCGTTTACACCAGCTTCACCGCTTATTTTTTCTATATCTTCTTTTTCGAACTGGCCTTTTTTAAGTTACAAGCCGATATCGTGTTGCAAAGCGATATCAAAGATATGCCGATGATTGCCGCCATGCAGTACGCTGGTGTTTACATTGGTATGATCTCATCCATATTTACCGGTTCACTGCTCACGCAATATTCTCATCTTTACGTGGTCGCCGTGGTCTTTGCTGCCGCTTATTTTGTTGGCTACTGCTTACTGAGCAAAACGAAAGCATGATTCTGCCCGCGCCACAGGCGCGGGCAATTAGTAAAAACCTCAAGGAAAATATATGGGCGTATTAACGTCGGTCTTCCCGTTCGTAAAACTCATGGACTTGGCAAATTCACTCACCAGCATAAATATCGCAATATCTTTTATCGCTATATATTTTGCATGGACGGATCATATTTATTTTTCAGCCATCTCAATTTGTGCAGCAGCAGTGTTAGATTTTTTAGATGGCTATATAGCTCGCACATGGCTTTATAACAGAAAAGACAACCGTTCCTTTGGCAAACAGCTCGATAGCCTTGCTGACCTGTTAAATTTCAGCGTCGCTCCGGCGATGATTATTTTTCATCTTAATAACGATGGGGCTGCCTTTTTCTCGGGGCTACTATTATTGCTTTCGGGATGCCTGAGACTTTCACTGTTCAGCGTCATTAGCGGTAGTCATCCTGGCAGCTATAGCGGTTTACCCACCACCTACGCAGGCGTGATTTACGCGTTATTTTTGCAGTGCGTTGCTTATGACAATATTAGTGCAAGCACGCTTATTTACCTCAATCTGTGTATTGCAGTCGTGCAGGTCATTAATATCAAGATTCCTAAATATTCCGCTATTCCTACGGTAGTGGTATTTATTGCGCTTTTTTTATCCGTCCGTTTTTTTATTCATTAACAAGGAATCGCTTACATGAAGCATGTAGTATTTGTTGATAGTACTGTCAGCGGGTTGCTGGCTTTTCAAGCCGCAAAGAGAATGGGCTGCTATGTGACGTTTATTCGCCAGCAGGATGCCTCTTTTTTAACCATTTCAATCGGCAACGATGAGAGTAAGCTCACGCCGCATCTGGCCTATGTCGATCAGTTCTTAGAGGTTGACTCGCTGGACGGTAACAGTTTTCACGATCTGCTTGTGCGCATCCACGCTGAGCGCCCAATTAACGCCCTGCTTAGTACCTCAGAGGCGGGCATCGTGCCAGTCGCGCGTGAAGCTGAGCATTTCGGGCTACGCTATCCGAGCCTTGCCGCGTTGACCAATGCCGTACAAAAAAACCAACTGCGCGAAACCTTGAAACAACACGGTATCCGTTCACCCGGCTTTCAAGTATTGAGCGAAGCGCAGTTAGCCGCGGGGGTAGAGCCTGAGATTGCGCTGCCCTTCGTCGTGAAGCCCACGCGCGGTTTCGCAAAACAATTCTCTGCGATCTGTTTTAACGCGGAGGATTTTGCGCAATTCATTAAAACACTGCGCGAAGGGCGTGCCGAGTCCGATCGTATGATCGACAGTCTGGTTAGCCGCGATTATCTGGTGGAAGAGTATATTCAGGGCAGCCTGCACTCTGCTGAAGTGATCGTCCAAAACGGTATCGTCCAGGTTTACGCCACCACGGTACGCTTCCGCTCGGTCTACAGCGAAATGCTGGAAATGACTGCCACCATGCCGTCAGGACTGAGTGTTGATGAGCGCGATGAGATTAAAGCCTATGTGCAGTCCGTTTTTTCCGCGCTGAAGCTGGATGTTGGTCTTTATCACGTCGAACTTTTAAAAGATGCCAAAGGCCCCTGCCTGGTTGAGATCAATGCACGCATGATGGGCAGCGTAGCACCGCAAATGTACCGCATGCTCACTGATATCGATCCCTTCGAATTGCTGATCCGTCTCCATCTGGATGAGCCTATCGCCATCAATGACAGCGTGCTGACGCGTGCCGGCACGGTGGTCACCATCGCCTCACGCCACGGCGGGGAAATCAGCCCAAGCTATCAGCAAGGGCGTTTTGAGAAATTACTAAAGGCTTACGACATCAACTTTTGCTCCGCGTGGGTGAAACCAGAGCAGAAGGTCAATGTTTACACGGGCAATATTGGCACCATTGGTCACGTGATTGTGCTGGGTGATGATCCATGGGAAGTGGCGCGTAAAGGACACCGCTTCTTATGCGAATTAGATGAAATATACGGTCTTGAACTTGCCAAATATTTTTAATCGTTGGTGAACCGTTATTTCCCTCCCTCTTGCGTGCACGATTAAACTAAAAGGATGTAGACATGGAGCCAACCCGATTAACCCCGTTTTCTTTTGACGGTAAAGCTGGGACGCTGGCGCTACTTTCGCCAATGCTCAGTAGCGCCAAAATAATGCCCTTATACCGTTTTACCGTCAGTCAGTGGCAGGCTAGCGCTGACGGGGTGATGACGCACATCGTTAATCATTTGGGGAGGGAAAATCTGATCGTACGGTCAAGCTGCCGCCATGAGGATAATGCGGAGCAATCCGGGGCTGGGGCGTATGAATCCATCGCGAACGTTAACGGTGAGAATGCCCTGCGCGCTGCGGTTGTCGCGGTCATCGCGTCTTACCAGGCTGCCGATGCGAATGATGAAATTTTAGTGCAGCATATGGCCTCATCAGTCATGGCGTGCGGCGTTGCCATGACGCGCGATCCTGAAACGGGCTTGCCGTATTACGTTGTTAACTACACGGCAGATGGCCGTACCGATGGTGTCACGTCAGGCAGCGAAAACGTCCTGTCATGGATCGCCCTTAAAGATCGGCCAGGCCCTGAACCTGAGCAGCTTAACGGGATCGTTGCCTTGGCGGAGGAGTTGCAGCAGATCACCCAGCAAACCGCCCTTGATATCGAATTTGCTATCACTGCGCAGGGTCCGGTGCTGTTCCAGGTTCGTCCGATGACGGCAATCGACACACCAGGATCGGACAGCGAGTTTCGCGAATTAGTGCGGCAAGAATCGCTGCGCTTAAAGGTAGCCTGCGAAAGCGTAAAGGCTTGCTCTGACGAAAAGCTGGCGCTGTTTGGTCTGATGCCTGACTGGAATCCAGCAGAGATTATTGGCGTTAAGCCCCGTGCGTTGGCGTATGATTTGTATCGCTATTTAATTACCGATCTCAACTGGGCTTCGGCGCGTTTCCGCTATGGTTATCGTGACATGCGCGGCCACAAACTGATGTCGGCCTTTGCCGGCACGCCCTATATCGCCATTCCTTATAGCATTGAGTCATTTATTCCGGCATCAATGCCACAAGAAATTGTCTCTGCGGTGGTCAAAGCTAGCTGCCGTTATCTGGCGCTGCATCCGGCGCTGCACGATAAAATTGAGTTCGCCATTGTCCCCACCTGTTTTACCCCCTCTCTCACGGTCGCGCGCGCGTCTGCCCAACCGGCTTTCAGCACATTAAGTGAGCAAGAGGTTTCGCTCTATTTGGATCAACTGCTGACCTTAACTGAACATATCATTTCGGAAAATGGTCCTTTTGCTAACGATCTGCGGTTGTTACCTAGAATTGAACAGACCCTTAATGAGCTGAAAGCCAAAGATCTCAACCTTACCGATCCGTTGCAACATTTCCGCGTGGCATTAAGCAACGCCAGCGTGATTGGTGAAATTTTTGCCGGATCGGCACGCGCGGCTTTTATCGCCACCAGCCTGTTGAAATCCCTTGAGCAGGAACGCGTGGTTCCAGCGGGGTATACGGATCACTTTTTATCGCGGGCGCGAACGGTCGGACAGGAATTATCGGACGACTTTTGTCTGTTAGACAAAGCGGCTTTTTTAAGGAAACACGGGCACATTCGTCCAGGAACTTATGATATTCGCGTCGCGCGCTATGATGAAAATCCCGATGCCTACTTTGACTGGCAAACGCCACCCGCAAGACCGCAGCGCACAGCAGACCACCATCCCGATCCGCGTAATGTGGTGGTCGATATTCAAAAAGCGTTTCACCGCTGTGGCATGGATATCAACGTTAAACAGTTCTTCAGCTTCGCGATTAACGCCGTCGAGGCCCGGGAAAAGGTCAAGTACCTCTATGGCGCCTTTGTCTCCGAAGCGCTGACCGCTCTTACCGCATGGGGCGCGCATCATCGCATCGACAGAGACATCCTGAGCCACAGCTCACTGACCTATTTTATCCATGAGCACTATTTAGACGTCGCCAGCATTACCGCGCTTGCCAGAGAAAATAAGCAACGCTGGCAATCCACCCTGTGTCTACGTTCGCCATCCATTATTGACTCACCCGATGCGCTTTTTGCGCATGAAGTGACGGTGCCGAAACCCAACTACATCACCCGGGAAAGAGCGGAAGCCAACGTACGCGTATTAAAAGCGGGCAGCCCCCACGCCGACGATATCGAAGGCACCATCGTGCTGATTGAGAATGCCGATCCCGGTTTTGACTGGATTTTTACACGCCGCATTCGCGGGTTTATCACCGCCTACGGTGGAGAAAATTCTCACATGTCGATTCGCGCGCGTGAATTTGGCATTCCTGCCGTGATTGGTGTCGGTGAAAGCGCCTTGAATCGGCTTGCGGCGGCGCAGCGTCTGCTGATGGACTGCGCAGCGAATCGCGTGGAAATTTTGCAGTGAAGATCGTCGCCATCACAATGATGCGCCTCTATGAACCAACCCGCCAGGAATGGCGGGATGCCCTGGACCAGCGCTGGGCCGCCCTGCTGCAGGCCTGTGGCCTGCTGCCGCTTTATCTTCCCAATCAGGCTGACGTGGCGGAAGTCCTGTTACGTCAGGCTAACCCGGCTGGCGTGATTTTCAGCGGCGGCGGTGACTGCAGCGCAATTAGCGGTCAGCAGGATGCGCGGGATTTGACCGAGGCGCGAGCGCTAGGCTGGGCGTTAGAACAGGCGAAACCTGTCTACGGCGTGTGTCGCGGCATGCAGGCTGTTCTCGGCCATTTTGGTGCGGTGCCGCTGCCGGTGTCCGGCCATGTTGCCACCCGCCATCCGGTATCCCTTAACCACAGCGCGGTCAACGTTAACTCATTTCATCACTACGGTTATCGTGACATCCCACCCGGATTTTCAGCCACCGGACTGACGGCAGACGGTTTTATTGAAGCGGTCAGCGATGCGCAAAGAGATGTGCATCTGGTGATGTGGCACCCGGAACGCGAGGAGCGCGCCATGGCGCACGACATCCAAATGATTAAACACATTTTCGGAGCAGAATAATATGAATGCGATTTTATTAGTGGCAGGCCGAGGCAGCCGCCTCGGTACATTAACCGATAACAAACCGAAATCCCTGGTGGAACTGAACGGTCAGCCACTTTTGTACCGGGCCATTTCTTCCTTGAAAACGGCGGGTATCAATAAGGTCGCGGCGGTAGGCGGCTATCGTAGCGAGATGATTGCCCCTTATGCCGATACGCTTTTCATCAATGAAAACTGGGCGCAAACCAGCATCTTCAGTTCGTTACTGTGCGCACGCGCCTGGCTTGAGGCAGAAACCTGCCTGGTGAGTTACGGTGATATCTTCTATTCACCTGAACTGGTTAGCGCCCTGCTTGAAAGCCCCGGAGAAATTAACCTCGCCTGGGATCCTGATGCCGTCTCCCTGTGGCAAAAGCGAAATGAAGATCCGCTTGCCGATTTGGAAAGTTTCCGTATCGATAACGATAGGATTGTAGACATTGGCGAAAAAATTACGCGGATCGAAGAGGTGCAAGGGCAATATATGGGGGTATTTAAATTGACCCCGACGGCGTGGGGCTGGATCGAACAGCTGTTGTCATCACTCAGTAACGAAGAGATTGCACATCTGGATATGACCCGCCTCTTTTCAACCTTGATTCAGCGCGGACACGATGTATTCGGCACGCGAAATACCACGCCGTGGGGCGAGATTGATACGCCATCTGATATCGACGTCTATCATCGCCTCTACCCCGCTCTTTAAGTGATGTTACGCCATCGGCCCCTGTACAAGGGGCCGAAAGTAGCCGAATCCGTATCTCCAGTATCAAGTACGAATCCGCAAGCGCGCTTCGATCATATCCGCCACCTTGGTCACCACATAGGCGATGACCATGTAAAACAGCGCGGCAATCAGGAAGGCTTCCAGGTAGTAGAAATTCAGCGCGGCGGTGAGCTGCGCCTGGGCAAAAATGTCCACCACTTCAATGGCAAACGCCAGCGAGAGCGCTTTCATGATCACCATAAAGGCGTTCGCCAAATCGGGAATCGCCGCCACGATAATCTGCGGAAACATCACCCGGCGAAACAGCTGCCCGCCGCTGTAGCCCAGCGACAACGCGGCGTCAGACTGACCGCTGTCAAACGAGTTGAGCGCCCCTTTCCACACTTCGGCCTGAAAGGCCGCCACGCAGGCGCTGAGCGCCACCACGATAATCACCCAATTGGGCAACAGGTGGGCATTAATCTGCACGCCCAGCAGCGTTGCCAGGCCGTGCAATCCCGCAGGCAGTCCGTAGTAGGCAAGGAAAATCACCACCACCATCGGCACGCCTTTGAAAGCCACTTTATAGGCGATCACCAGCTGGCGCAGCACCGGCAGGCGGCGATGCTCAATAAATGCAAACAGCCCGCCGAGCAGCGTGGAGCAGATAAAAATGGTCACCGCCATCAGCAACGTAACCGGAACGGCATCGAGAATGCTCCAGAAATCCGGTAGCAGAACGTCCGCATCAAACATGGTTTTCTCCTTGCGATCACACGCCGGTAAAGGTCACGCGCGTGGCTGATTTCGCACTGTATTTCGCGTGCCGTTGTTCAAAGAAGCGGATAATCAGCCAGGCCACCAGACACAGCAGTGAATAGAGCACCGCCAGCACCAGGTAAGTACCAAATTGATACTGGTTATAGTCACGCTCCATGATCAGGTGCGCGGTCGCCATTACGTCAGCCGCACCGATGTACATCACCAGCGCCACGTTATGAATGAGATAGATAATCGCATTGCCGTAGCCGGGCAGCGCAAAATGCACCGCCTGCGGGCCGACGATGCGCAGCAATTTTTGGCGAAAGCTGTAGCCCATGCTGTCGGCCGCGTCGTGCTGGCCGCGCTCCACGGCCAGATAGGCCGGTCGCATCACTTCCGACAGGTAGCCGCCGTGATACAGGCTCAAGCCAATCATCGCCGCGACGTTGGCGGTGAAGACGTCGCTCAGGCCGAAACGATCGACGATCAGCGGCAGGCCGTAAAATGCCACAAACAGCTGTAGCACCACTGGCACGCTTCGCGCATAAGAGACATACAGATCGGCCAACTGGCTGAGCAGTACGATACGGCGCACGCGAAACAGCGTGGCGATCAGCGCCAACACAAAGCCGACCAGCATAGCGACCAACATTATGCCGAGCGTCAGCGGCAGCGCTGACAACAATTCGGGAATCATGGCGGTGAGATTCACGATAAAACACTCCTGCTAACGGTGACAGCAGACGCCGCGACCCGCGCGGCGCCGTAAATCCCTTACTTCATATATTGAGTGACATCTTCGCCAAACCACTTCTGCGAGAGCTTATCCAGCGTACCGTCGCTCTTCAGCTCTTTCAGTACGCGGGCAATGTCGTCGTTGAGCGCCTGATTGTCCGCCGAGCGATGGATCAGCACATAGGTGTTATTCACCGCCACCGGCTCGCTGGCTTTGATCGCCAGTTTCTGGTTATCGATCACCGTCTGTTCGCCGAGATTTGACGGCAGGATCAGCGCGTCATATTTGCCGTTCTGCACTTCTTTCAAACGATCCGGATAAGGCACGCCTGCACTGGAAGCTTTGATGTCTATCTTCTCGCTGGGATTCTCCTGCTGCCACTGCATCACAAACTTGTAGACGCCGCCGCCTGCGGTAACCGGCACGATTTTTTTGCCAACCAGATCCTTCATGCCATTAATCGCGCTATCGCTGCGGCTGTAGATCTTCATCAGACTGGCGCCCATTGGGGCATCCGGGATCAGGAACTGTTTGCTGCGCGCTGGCGCTTTGTAATAACCACCGGTGGCCATGTCATATTTCCCGGTCGCCAGCCCGGTTTCCTGGGCGATATCCGCCGCGCCTTCCATCACGAATTTATACTGCGGCAGCTTGGCGTTAATGGCTTTGAGCACGTCCGGCTCATAGCCCTGCGGCTCGTGACCGATCGCGCCCCAGGAGAGCGGTTTGGACTCGGCAGCGGTGGCAATTTTTATGGTGCGCACCGCGTCAGCGACGCTGCTGCCGCTAAACAGGGCCAGTGCGATGATGCCGGGCGCGGCCAGGCGGCGTAAGGTGGTTTTGAGTGCAGGCATGTCTTTGCTTCCTTTTCTGATTAGAAGACGCGTTCTGAATTGAGGAACTGTGCAAGGCGCGGCAGGGTTGGGTGGTCAAATATCTCTGTCGGGCTGCCCTGCGCGGCCACGACGCCCTGATCCATAAATACAATGCGATTTGAGACGCTTTTAGCGAACTGCATTTCATGCGTCACCAGCAGCGAGGTGATCCCGGACGAAGTGACGTCTTTGATCACTTTCAGCACCTCGCCGACCAATTCGGGATCGAGCGACGACGTCGGCTCATCAAACAGCATCACATCCGGGCGTACCGCCAGGGCGCGCGCAATGCCGGTGCGCTGTAACTGACCGCCAGAAAGCTGAGAGGGATAGTGATCGCATTTTGCGCCCAGCCCCACCCGCTCCAGCTCCTGCAGGGCGATCGTCCGCGCCTCGGCTTTGCTTTTGCCCTGGATCACCCGCAGCGGATCCATGACGTTTTCCAGCACCGTCATGTTTTTAAAGACGTTGAACTGTTGAAATACCATGGCGGTGCGTAGCCGGATCGCCTGGATCGCCGCCTTATTTGGCGCGGCATAATCCATGTGGATCTGATCGAGCTGGATGGTGCCTGCGGAGGGTTTCGCCAGCGCGTTAATGCAGCGCAGCAGCGTGGTTTTGCCCGTGCCGCTTGGCCCAATGATCGACACCACATCGCCGCGTTTTACCGACAAATTGACGCCTTTCAGGATGGGATTATCGCCATAGGCGAGCGTGATATTGTTGAGTTCTAACATCGTTCGCGCCCTTATTTGTTCAGGTCGGCATGGCCGAGCACGTGCATGAGACGGTTGGCCCAGCCAAAAATGGCAATGGCGTGGATAAGGTCGAGAATTTCCGCGTCATCCATACCTTCGGCGCGTAACGCGGCGATATCCTCGGGCGTCGCCTCCGACGGCGTGACCGACAGACGGCGTGCGAAGCGATAGATCGCCGCGTCGCGGGATGACAGCGCGTCCGCACGGTCAAAATAAATCGCGCTGACCACGGCATCACTGCCCGCCAGCTGCGCATGGCGCCGCGCGTGCACCACCGCGCAGTAGCGGCAGCCGTTGACGATTGACGCACCCAGCGCGCCCAGCTCGCGATCGGCGCGATCGAGCCCGCCTTCCACATACATAATCGCGTTGAACAACACGGTGCGTGCGGTGTAACTCTCGGGATCGTGCACCAGCGTGCGCACATATTCGGAGATTTTCTTGTTCGACGGCGTGACTTTCATCGCTTCGCGCTGTGCGGGGGTGGCGTCATCCACCTCAACCGGGGCGATCCACGGGTGCCAATGCAGCGGTTTGAGATTAACGGACGGAATCATGCAGACCTCAACAGGCGAAGACCCGCAGTGACGCGCGTCTGAAAATTCACAAAGGCCACCAGCTCTGAGAGCGCCACAATCTGTGGATGGCTAAAGCCCGCCTGCTCCAGCAGGCGAATATGCTGCTCCGTGGCCTGCGTCGGGTTCAGCGTGACCCAGTCGGCGTGACGCGCCAGCGTTGCCAGTGGCTCATCCGAGACCGGCTCGCCCGCCGCCAGCGCCAGCAGCGCCGCGCTGGGCTGATGCGCCGCCAGCTGTGTCTGGTAATCCTGCACCAAGGCGGCATCGCGGTTAAGCAGGGCCATGCGCTGCGCCAGCGCCAGACGCACGTCCGTGGATAAGCCTTGATCCGTCTCCGGCGTTAGCACCGAGGCCTGGCACTGCGCTGCGCCCTCGACGAATTCAGGCCGCAGGCGGCGCGTCTGGTAAAGCGCATCGTCTGGCGCCAGTCCGGCGGCTTTATCAATAGCGTCACTCACAACGCATTCTCCTGTTTCAGTAACGGGGTGGAATCAACCCATTCATCGCCCTGTAATTCAGGGGTGTCGAACGCCTCTAAACGGGCGTAGTGCTGCTCAACGTCCTCAGCAAACAGCGAGGCGGTAATCCCACGCACCAGGCGTTCTGCCCCGGCGCTCACGGCGGGGATATCGCCGGATACTTTGCCGTGCGTCAGCATCGCCGCATCGTTAAAGCAGTGGATGTGCGCCAGTATCGGGCAGGCGCCCGCTACCCGCTCGCGAAACTCAAAGGTCGGGCCCAGATCCGGCGCGTCGATCATGCCCGGCCGGGGCGCGCCCATTTCCGGCTGCCAGCGCCCATCCGCCCAGGTGCGAATGTGCGGCGCGAGCTCGGCGAATTCGGACCGACCGTGGAAGTTATTGGTAAAACCGGTGGCGGCAATCAGATAGTCGTAGCGCAGCGGCCCTTGAGTGGTATCCAGCAGCAGCCCCTGCGGCTCCTGCGTGACGCCCTTGATGGCGCAGTCCAGCAGGAAGCGCGCGTTGGCATGACGCGAGACGCGCAGCGTTGACGCGCGCGGCGGCGGCGTTTGCGTGGTGGCGGTGTAAGCGACAAATTTCCACTTCCACACGTCTGGCAGATGATGCATGCCATGCACCACGCCCTGGCTGCCGATACCGGTCATTTTGTTGATGCGCGGCATCGCTTTGCGGCGGATCAGCAGATCCACCGCCGCCGCGCCCTGCTCCAGCGCCGTGGCGGCGTTGTCCATGGAGGATGCGCCAGCGCCAATGACCGCGACGCGCTTACCGCGGAGCGCGGTGAAATCGATGTCATCGGCGGAGTGCGCCCAAAATTGCCGATCGATGCCCTGCAAGAAGGCGGGCACCGCCACGCCGCCCAGTCCAGAACGGCCGGTGGCCAGCACCAGACGTCGCGTATAAATGCGCCCGGTCTCTGCGCCGTCGAGATCCAGCGCAATCAGATCATCCGCCTGGCTAATCTGGCTGACGCGGACGTCATTACGCACCGGCAGATTGAGCACGCGACGATACCAAATGAGATAATCCATCCACTGCGCTTTGGGAATTTTGTCCAACGCGTCCCACGCCGCGCGGCCCCACTGCGCGGTAAACCATGCGCGAAAGGTGAGCTGCGGCAATCCCAGCGCCGGACCGTGCAGGCTTTTCGGCGAGCGCAGCGTTTCCATCCGCGCAAAGGTCACCCATGGTCCCTCTTTGCCAGCGGGTGCCGCATCGTAGGCAACGACGTTGCTGATGCCGGTGAGGGTGAGCTTTGCCAGCGCCGCCAGTCCGCACATGCCCGCGCCAATGACCACCACATCGCGCACGGCGCGGCCCTGGTACTGACGTTCAGGTACCCAAGGTTTAGCCGGGAGTTCAAGGTACTCCAAATCCTGCTGAAGCTGCGCTTCGAGCGCCGCGAGGCCATTGGCTGCATTGGTCATAGCAATTTCCCTGAGGGTGAATACGTCGGCATGCACGCACACATGACGTGCAGCAGCCGAGCCGCTCCAACCATTCAATTAACACATACTAAAAGATTAATTATTTACACCGCGCATAATGGCGCCGAAGTTTTCGCATAATCCTCCCGCCCCGTCAGCGAGTCAATCGCTGCGCTCAGCTTTTAACCAATGGATTTCTTATATGTTATGCAGGAATTGTTATAAGGGTGATGCCGCAGGCAGCGGCTCGGTGCTTTTCCGCTAGCACGGTGCTGCTTTCGTTCGCCATGGCACTGGCAGGTGCCTTTGCCGCGCTGCGGCGACCGAGCAGAGGGCGCCAGGCCGCGCCCTCTGCACTCCCCGGCCCTGCGCCAGC
>Ga0058692_1000490_pt1 | contig 17685 bp, 15 predicted proteins | sample AgamicAtAmrz_FD_55216 | JGI IMG/M metagenome (GOLD analysis project Ga0058692, IMG submission 55216) | Agave microbial communities from Guanajuato, Mexico - At.Am.rz | ecosystem: Host-associated > Plants > Roots > Rhizosphere | place: Guanajato, Mexico | collected 2012-06-07 | reverse complement strand
TAAGGAACCAGCTTTTTGCCTGGGTTCTCGGCAACAACTTCTTCGGTTTTTTCGCGCGAGCGGTTGAAGATAGAAACGGTATAGCCACGGCTTTCGATGTTGAGCGCCAGGTTGCGCCCCATCACGGCCATACCAACAACGCCGATTTGTTGCTTGGACATTACATACTCCTGTCAGGTGTGGATATCCTGCCGCAGATAGGACTGGCAGGCAAAAGTGAATCGTATGTTAACTCAGGTTGGAAACCCAGAGGTAGCAATTGATGTCGGCTTCAGCCAACCTCAATTGCTATCAATAGTAAGGTTAGTAAGCGCCATCACGGTGCAAAACCACTTTGATAGTTTTAAACAAAATAGCGATGTCGTTCCACAGCGACCAGTTTTTCACATACCAGGAATCAAAGTAGACACGCGTATCGTAATCGACGTCATTACGTCCGCTTACTTGCCACAAACCGGTCATGCCCGGCTTAGCCATTAGGTAATAATCAACATTATCATCATACCGGCTGAGCTCTTCGGAAATAATAGGGCGCGGGCCAACCAGGCTCATTTGGCCTTTGAGCACATTGAATAATTGTGGCAGTTCATCAAGGCTTGTCCGGCGAATGAAGTGACCAACACGCGTAATGCGGGGATCGTTCTTTAGTTTGAAATCACGATCCCACTCCGCTTTGGCTTCCGGGTCGGTACTTAGAAGCTGCTGTAACACTTCTTGTGAATTCATCACCATAGAACGGAATTTGTAACAGGGGAAAAGCTTCCCATGGCGGCCTACCCGCATATGTCCATAAATAGCTGGGCCACCATCACGTGTGACTTTGTACCACAGGTAGATCATTAGTGGTGAACTGATAAGGATGATGAGGAGCGAACAAACGATATCGAATGTTCGTTTGATGAAGCGCGAAGTGCGTTTCGCCAGATTGTTATTGACCCGAAATATCATTACTTCATGGCTAAACAGAAAAGCCATGTCGGTGCCGTACAGGGGTAAACCGCGGGTTGTTGGAATTACCGATACGTGGCGAAAACCATGCTTCGACAGCGTTTTTAACCAGTAATCACGAACGTCCGCCTCGTCAGATTCGACGGCAATGACAAATTGCGCAACTTTGTCTTTAAAATGCGAAATAAGCCAGGCTTCATCAGTAATAAAGGCAACACCTTCAACCTTATCGGCGTAACCAGGTGAGGTTCCGAACATGTACTGGACGTCGAAACCCAGGCTCTCTTCGCTGCGCAATGCGCTGCAAGCGTCAACCGCATTCTTGCCAGTGCCAATGATAATGGTCGTCTTTTTCCAGTAGCCGAAGCGATCCAGAATACGACGCGCCACGGTACGCCCAACAGGCACCATGATCATCGTCAGCGTCCAGGTCATTACCCAAAGATAGCGCGATGACTGCCATTTCGAAAAAGCGATAACGGATAATTCAATGATGGCAAAGATAAATAGCGTGCGCAGAATCTCTTTAAGTTCAAACCAAAAAGGTTTGCGGTATGAGTAATGCCTCAAGCGTAACCAAAACCATGCAGTACAGATTAAACTCAAAGAAATATGCGTAATGATTCGATCGTCAAATTCACGCTGAGGAATGAACCTCGGCAAATTACCTGTAATATAATCAATTATTCCTAATGATAAGAAAAAAGGTAGTATCACATTAATTGTGTCAACAATTGCCACCGTGCATTTGCTAACAAAAAAGGTCCGTAATGATGTCATATTATTATTCACATGATACCTTATTTCCAATATGCTTTATGCATGCTTAATTTTTTGCACATTGACGCAGGAAGTTTTTTATAATTCTTGCCGATCTTATAACCTAAGATTTTCATAAAGTTATTTAATGACGCATTAATTATCAGCAAGGGTTTAGTCTTAAGCAAAAATTTAAATTCCGAGATCAGGAATTTTTTACCTTCACCACCTGCCCCACCAAAATGTTTTCCGATCCATGGCTCCTCCGCGTGGAAAACGCCAATATCAAAATAGCGTTTAAACTCATCTATAGGGGAATAATTGTGCGAATGCTTAACTGCTATATCAGCGCAGTAAGCAATTGCGTATCCATTTTTAATTGATGTTGCAGCGTAAAACATATCTTCACAGAGAATAGTGTTCTCAGGAAAGCCGTTGAGCTGAACAAAAGCATCAACACTATAGACAGCAAAAGAGTTAGATAAGAAGACGGCTTTTAAACCCATATCTTTATGATTTTCAGGCGTAGCTTTATAACCGCTCTTTTTATAATTGTAATATCGGGCATGTTGCGCAATGGCATTCGCATCATCATGAGGTAACTGACGGCCATACATTGCTGAGAGTTTAGGGTCTGCGGCGAAAGCGCTAGTAATTTTTGCGATTGCTGTTTCGGCAGACTGTAGAATCGCATCCTGCGTCAGGAAAATAAGCAGGCCGGCATTGAGTTTCTCGATGCAATATTGCGCCGCTAAATTGCGGGTACCGCCATGGTTAAAATCTGTTCTCTTGACGTCAAGAACGTCGAAACCATGATCGACAGCCACGCTTCTGGTTGAGTCGTTAGACTCAGAATCAACAACCACAACTTTTACACTATCATTTTGCAGTTTCGCCAGTTCTGCTGCAGATTGTTTCCATATAGCTCCTCCATTGCACGTAGGAACAATGACGCAAATATTTTTAAACATTCAGCTTACTCTTCCTCAACAAGATGACTTTGTAAAAGCATAAGAAAATTACAGCCAGCAACTGACCAGCGGCAACACCATACAGGCCATAATAATAAGCTCCAGCAGGCATTGCGATTGCACCAACTACCGCGGCCCATAGCGATGAGAATATAATTTTTTTATCTTCATCACGCGCATAGAGTTCGTAGTGGGGCAAAAGAGCAAAACAATAGATGATGCACGCAGCCATCAGTAGGGCCAGCACGGCAAAGTAGGAAAAGTATTCTGGTTTATTCATCCATTTTAACAGGACATATACTCCGACTGGCAGGCTAATAAAAAGAATCAAGCTTAATAAGGCTACAGATTTAATAAATTTCTTTTTATATACAGCCAGATTTATAGCATCGCTTTGTTTTACTGCGCTGACTATTTTCGGATAAAGTTGCATGACTACAACGGCATCAACGAAAGCTAATAGCGCATTTGCAAAACTGGAATAGAACGAATAAATACCAACTGCAGTGTAATCACCGAAGTAGCTCAAAGAGTATCTGTCAACAATATACAGAGAGCGCAATGCAAGCGTGCCAACCAGCAGTGGCACTGCAACTTTTACGCCTTTCCACATCCAGCTAATATCTATTCTGCTCACGCCAACGGCACATCTGCGCAAACGGATGAGTTCAGGAAAAATAAATAACACAGAAGTAAGCGAACCTGTCAGCCACAGTGCCAGAATGACCGAAACCTGTCGTAAATCGACGTCAAAAAACATAATAACAACCGCGATATAAACCCATATCCCGGAGCGAATAAATAACGATAAGTTTGCTTTAAATGACCGATCAAGCACTACCAGTAAACGCATGGATTCTTGCGATAAGTGCTCGGCCACAAGGATTAAGTAAAACCAGACAATATACTCTTGTGAAAGAAACCCGAAGTAAAAAAGCAGGTAGGTCAGCGGGAAACTTAAGAGATAAAAAGCAAAATAAAAGGAGAACTGGTTTTTAACTATGCCAAACCAGTTACTTTTCTCCACAGACAATATTTCGCGGGAGGAAAAAGTGTAAAAATCCATCCCGACAAAAAAAAGCGCATAGCTAATTGAAGCAGCAAAAAGTGAATAAATGCCAAGTTCCTCGGCAGAGAGGAACTTGGCAATAAATATAACCAATATAAAGCGGCTTGCTAACGTAGCGCCGCGAATAAGAAGATTATAAATTTTCACGATTAAAACTGTCTTTCGATAACTTTTTTGGTGACATCAAGGAATGTCATGCCCATCTTCTCATCGGGCTCAAGATGGCAGCCTTCCGCCCACTCGTTCCAGGCGTTAATGAATACAAACTGCTGCTCATTGTCATAAGCGCTGGTTGACGTGATAGCATACTCAAGCCACTTGCGATAATCCTCAGGATCATTGTTTTGAATAACCGTAGGCGTTTTACGGCGAGCGGTATTGTCCCATGAGGGGAAGACGGCTGGATATTTTACGTAATCCTTAGGCCATTCCTGAGCAGTTTTTTCAGCAACCAGTTGCTTATAATCGATGCGGTTAACTGCTGAAACGTTGCCTTTAAGTGCCTGATATACTGCATTCGGCAGCACTTTACGCGCGATGTCGACAAGTTGCTGAGAGGATGATTTGTTTTGTTTTGGAAAATCAGCGCGATTAGGCTGGAAATCCATGATGGCATCGAAACCCAGCGATAATATTTCAGCGTCTGGCAGCTCAACAAAACCGTTTTTCACCGCCACCAGATGCAGGGCAGGAACACCGTTTTCTGCTGCGTAATTCCGTAAGGACTGAATATAGTTTTTTGGATCAGGGATATTATCCACTCGATAGATCAAAAAGAGAGGTTTGTCGCCTACGCGGATGTGGCGCTTATCTTTAAAATAGGGGGCGAGGTATTTCATATGGGAAATCGCATCTTCAGCAGTGTAATCCTGCTTGATTAACACTTCTCGCTCCATACCATCCCAGGCGCGGGTCCAGTTCTCGTTTGCCCAGCAAAGACAAAACGGAAAATCGGGATCCTGAGAATTCAGCATCGCCTCAACGGGCTGCTCAAGCAGTAATTCACCGTTGAACCAATAGTGGTAATAGCAAAAACCATGAATGCCATGCTCTTTGGCCATCTTTGCCTGATGATTGCGCGTCTCTGCAAGGCGGAGATCATAATAGCCTAAATCAGCCGGTAACTGCGGTTGATGGTGCCCAGGGAAACGCGGTTTTGCTTTAACAACATTACGCCACTCCGTGAAACCCTCACCCCACCACTCGTTATTTCGCTTGACCGGATGGAATTGAGGCAGGTACATGGCTACCAATTTGTGCATTTTTTAACCTTAATTCAGAAAAGAAGAGCAACAGTATGAAATAAGCAAAGAATTTTATATCCAGAATGTTATAGATATTTCCCATATTGAACGCATGCGTTTCAATTAGCAGAACTTTAGCAGAGAGGAATAGTGAAATAACATTCGGGAACTCAATAGATTTTTTAATCAGAAAGAGAGTTACGCCTACCAGTGCAGCAAACAGAAGGTTGAAAACATAACCTAATAAGTAACCAGCAGTCGGTAATAGGATCGCAGGATATCCCATAGTAAACGTAATACCACGCTGACAATATGAATCGACCATGCTTGCTGGCGCTATTTGATACATTAGATAGTAAAGGCCACCAGTCTCGGTGCAATCACTACTGTATTTGTAGAGGTATGAGAGAGCACTTACGTTATGATCCTTACGATCTATTGCCCACCAAACTTCGCCTTGCAGGTTAAGCACGCGACTTTCTATGAAAGAAAAAATACTCCCGGGCAATTGGTGGATATACTTGTATTGATAATAGATCAAACCGTACAACAATAACCCTACAATCAAAACAAATATAATATTTTTCCCATTTACTACATTAATTTTTTTGTAGAGTACCAGCGCACCAAAGAATCCCACAAAGAAATAGAGCAGGGTTAAGAAAACGCCAGTAAACTTCTCACCATAGACAATGTTAAACAAGCAAAAACATAAAACTAAAAATATATATTTCCAGCTTTTTTGTTGCGTGATAAGTTTTGATTTTGTTATGTAAACCCCAAGAATAAAAGACAGTAAGTAGCCCTGGTAAAGCAAATTTCTGAAAGACGGGTAAGGGTGTGCAGTCCAATAATCGAAACGCTGAACGCCTTTTAATAGTGGACTACCCCATATCATTGCGTTTACCGTCAGTGCCAAAAATATTAGACCGGCTACAATAAAAATTAATTGCCGCTCTAATTTTGAATAATCACCGCGAAGAATGAAAAAAAATCGATTCACTCTGTACTTGTCAATAAATCGAAACACGACCAACGCAACAAAGAAAAAGGAGAGTACAAAAAAGACCAGCCTTGTTGCTCCACCTGTTGCATATGATGTTACCTTTAGCTCTTCAATAAAAGCGCCCGTTTCGAGAGAAAAATTCGAGACTATCGCTGTAAATTGTGGAAAAAGGAAAGGCAGCACCAAAAAGAAAAAGTATTGCTGCCTTTTATAAATAGCGATACAAAAAGCAAAGAAAAGAACGAGACTTATGCTACCCGTAAGGATAAATAAGTCCGAACTTACGTTAGCGGCTATTACACATGTTAAAGATAATATTATTATGAATATCGAGTAAACTTGTTTTCCCGAATTTTCACTCACAGTATCACCTTAGTTAATGATTTAACTTGGTTAACCAAGCAGTCGAAGGACGGCAACTCTAATGGATAAGGCGTGTACCGTAATAAAGTGGGAATATATTTCTTTAACTCGTCACTCTTGACAGTGTAAGCATAGCCAAGACTTTCAAAGTTATCACAGGCGAATAAGTCATCATAAATTTGAATTGCGACTTTACCTGCCATCGTAACTTCTAATAAAGCAGTTGAGGTGAAAGAAAAAAACACATCGTAACGTTCGATTGCTTCTTGCATGCTTCCCATAAAGACATCGCTCATATTTTTAAGATACTCAGCGTCCTTTTCCCAAGGATGAGGCTTAAAGTAAAAATGAGTTTCAGGCGTGCCAAGAGAGGAGCTAAGAACATTTACAATATGCTGATATTTATTTTTATAAACATCTCCATACTTAAACCATGGCTGCCCTAAAAAACAGACTTTAAGCGGAAAGTTTTTGGAATATGTCCTAGCTTGAATAATAGGTTCATAGAATCCACCTATCATCACTTTATGACCATCTATACCTAAACCTGAAAGCACTTCTTTTTGTTTGTCATCGTAACAAATGAAGTAATCGCATTTCCAACCATCGATTGTTTTAGGGTCTGTTTTCGACTGAAAGAGGCCATGCTGAATACAGACCGTTTTAATATGCGATTCGGCTGCTATATTACAATATAAGCGTTGAATAGGAAGTGAGTCATTTTCAACGATCATGAGTGCTTGCTGGGTATCGTCATGAATTTTCCCGAGCAATTTACTGTGTTTATATGCAGTCTGTTTTATTTTCCCGATATTATCGACCATAAAGCCTTTACTTAATAATGTCCAAAACACTCCATTAGGAATGTAGTCGATATTATTTCTAAGGCAATACAATAACTGTTTTGGACCGCCAATGATACAAACTTCCTCTGCAGAAAGGGCAGCGATAAGATGCGTAAATCGTGTTCCAAGGAAGAAGTATTTCTTTTTCTTAGTTGGACGCAACCAGAAAAAAATTATTGAAGAGAGAATATCATAAAACGGAAATATCCATTTTGCATTATTCAGATATAAACTTCTGATATTACTCTTGAAATTCTTATCTTTTAAATCTCTTTCTTCAACATAGGCATAAAGATCATCAAAATTCGACATACTGCTCTCTGTCAACTATTCGATAAAATCGAATTTCAGTGGCTCACCACGTTTAATGTCACACGTTGCTGCCTTACCAACAAAATGATCATAGTACTTAGGCGCAACACCGAAACCTGGACGTATACTTTTAATATTTTCCGTAGTGAACAGCTCACCTTTTTTAATGTCTTTGACAACATAAAGTGAGCGTCGGAATTTCGCATTGCCCTTCTCGCTCTCCTTACGCTCATAATTGACATGCCCAAGCGCTTCCCACGCTGTTTTAGCATCACGGCATAAAGCGTGCAGCTCTGCGGGTTCCAATGAAAAACTATCGTCAGGACCGCCGCCGTTACGATCGAGCGTTACGTGCTTCTCAATCACACTGGCACCCAAAACTACGGCTGCAATAGCGGTGGTGTTGTCGATGGTATGGTCAGACAGGCCAGGAATCACATTAAACCGCTGCGCCATATCCGGAATAGTGGCGAGATTATACTCTGCTGCGGGAGCCGGATAGCCACTCACACAGTGTAAAACCACCAGTTCACGGCAGCCGCCTTCGTAAGCTGCGTCGATAGCTTCCTGAATCTCTGCCTCATCAGCCATGCCGGTTGAAATAATCATCGGCTTACCCGTTTTAGCGACATACTTAATTAACGGCAGATCGATAGCTTCGAAAGAGGCAATTTTATATGCCGGAGCATCTAATTTTTCGAGCAGGTCAACGGCGGTAAAATCAAACGGGCTACTGAAAATAGTAATGCCTAGCTCTTTCGCTTTTGCAAACAACGGCTCGTGCCATTCCCATGGCATTTGCGCACCTTTATAGAGGTTGAATAACGTTTGCCCATCCCACAATCCACCATGGATCTGGAAATCTTCACTATCGTGGTCAATCGTAATGGTATCGGCGCGATAGGTTTGTAATTTGATTGCATCTGCGCCTGCGGCTTTGGCTTCTTCCATAATTTTAAATGCGCGATTGATATCGCCATTATGGTTGGCCGAAAGCTCTGCAATAATATACGGCGAATAATCTTTGCCGATTTTGCGTCCATTGATAGTGATAAAATTATTCATTACTTCACTCACTTAAGTATTCGCTATTGGAAATTTTAGTAAAACCTAATCGTTGGAATAGCAGGTGCGATGCGGTATTTTCTGCCAGCACGGTTGCAAGCAGTTTGACGCCATTATTTAGCATCATGGCTCGCTTAATAGCGGCACTTGCAATGCCTTTCCCCTGACTTTTTTCAGTCATGAAAATGGATATTTCAACATCTGCACCGCAATGCTCAATAGGATCGAGGCGTAAAACTCCGCAAGGAATTTCGCACTCAATAATGTAGAACTTTACCCGTTCGTCGTTGAGTTTGCGCTTCATCCATGCGACATGATCATCATAAGCGGGAATTTCAGGAGTTCTGGCAAACTTTCTGGTCTGCGGCTCGCACTGTAATTTATAAACAAAATCGATATCATTTTCCGTCGCGGGTCTGAGCATCACATTTATCCCCTCTCTGGCAGGTTGCGGAAGAATGTTTTGTACGACTCGCGACATGCCATGCCCATCACAAATATTCATAGCCAATAGCATATGTTCTTTGTAATGCGTTATCAGGTCGATCAGTGCCAACGTAAAGGTCTGAGGTTGAAGCGAGTTTGCGTATAAAACAATTGCGCCACTGCTGCGTAACGATTCTGCGATGGTCATTTGGTTATCCGCTATCGCGATGTTTACTGCAGGCAACCCCATCACACAACGCTCCCATGTCGTTCCACCAAGAGCTCCAATAGCAAGATCATGCTCAAGCATGAGTTCAGGCATGATATCGACATCGACAAGCACCTCAACAGGGAAACGCGCGTGTTTCGCAGCCTCACGCACCGCAGATTGATGCGGTGAAGCGCGCCCCATTACAACGGTGACTTTCTCGAAACAGGTAAATTCAAATACATCAAGCCAGGTAAGGATCGTCTCAGTCACATTTTGTGCATCAACGCCGCCCATCGTAATCAAGACTGACTTCGGTTCTTGCAGCGCTTTTTTTCTTGTAATCGATTTTGCGCTTAATGCAACGAACGCAGGATTAATTAGTGCATATGGTGTGCCCGATAATATCAGACCATGTGCTTTATTTAGCGCCCCATACTCTTCAGGCGTGCGCTTAAATGTTTGATCAATAATTATATCGGCACAATGCGGCCTATTACACAGATCGTCAATAACCACTAATCGGGCCGAAGGATACTGCTTTTTGATGGCGTATTCCCACTCATAATCAAGTGAGTAGTGATCAACAATAATAACGTCAGGTTTTACCGCCGCCTGCTCAACCAGAGTAATAAATTCATGGGCGTCTTGAGGTTGGGTACCGTTAAGCCAGGACTTTTCATCAACAATATAACCTTCAGACTCTGGTTCGCCCGGAATAATGCTGACAATAAAATCCTGAGACTCGATTTTGGGAATGATGTGGCCGGTATGCTGCTTGGTAATAAAATGACATTCAGCCCCGGTATTACGGAGCGCCTTCGCCAGATTCAGGCTTCTGATGATATGACCCGTACCAATTGATAATGAGGAGTCAACTCGCAGAAAAATGTTCATTCTTGAATTCCATGGCTTTGTACAACCACTCCGCTACGCGCCAGTCCTCGGGTGTATCAATATCTTGTACACGCTCAGCTGGAAGGATGACGGGGTAAGAGTTTGAGGTGAAAATCGGCTTTTCTTGCTCCCAGGCCATACGCGTACCCCAGTAAAACTGCCCTGCATCGTGCCAGGACTCCTCCAAATCCTGAGATCGAACGTGAAACATCTCCGGATTGAACATTCCTATTTTGTCGTGCTGGTCGATTTTCAGCGCTCGTTGAATAGGATAAGGGTAACGGGTGACGGTAAAAGCATAGTCTGCTGTATGGTTTTCCAGGATATCCAGCCCGCGGACAATATCTTCATGCGTAATGAAAGGAGCAGTAGCATAGATACAACAAACGTTTGCAACGTTATAACCCTGTTCTATAAGCCAACAGGTTGCGTGTCGAATGACAGGGATCGTCCCGGCATAATCATTTGACAGCTCTTCCGGCCGTACAAAAGGTACTTCTGCTCCAAAGCGTTTCGCTACTGTCGCGATCTCTTCATCATCGGTCGACACGATGACGCGGTCAAAAACGCCGCTCTTATGAGCGGCTTCAATTGACCAGGCAATCATTGGTTTCCCACAAAACGTTTTAATATTTTTTCGCGGTATGCGCTTACTACCACCACGCGCAGGAATGATTGCCACGTTCATTTAGAAAAACTCCCGAATACATTTAATAACGAAATCCTGATCTTCTTCCGACAGAGTCGAGTACATCGGAATACTAATTGCACGAGAGTAATACTCTTCTGATACAGGATAATCCCCAACTTTATGGCCTAGCTGCTGATAATAAGGCTGTGTATGTACAGGGATATAATGTACGTTCACGCCGATGCCTTTTTCGCGCAGATAATCAAAAAGCGGTTTACGTTTTGCAGAATCGTTAACCATTATCGGGTAGAGGTGCAGTGCGCTATAACCGCTCTCCGCCTGATGAGGAAGCGTCACAGGTACGCCAGCAAGCTGCGCGTCGTAACGCTTCGCTAAACGGTGGCGTGCAGCAACGAACTCATCAATACGATTTAATTGGCTAACACCGAGCGCAGCTTGCAGTTCGGTCATCCGGTAATTAAGACCCAGATCTACCTGCTGATAATACCAGCCGCCTTCTGCCTCTTTTGTCATTTTGTCCGCATCACGGGTGATACCATGGCTACGCAGCAACGCAAGTTTTTCAGCCAGCTCATCATTATTGGTTAACGCCATTCCGCCTTCAGCGGTAGTGATGATTTTGACCGGGTGAAAACTGAGAATAGTGATATCGGCATATTTTGAATTACCGATTTGTTCGTCCTGAAACTTGCCGCCAATGGCATGCGAAGCATCTTCGATAATGGCAAAACCGTATTCACGTGAAAGTTCGTGAATCTCTTCCATTTCGCAGGACTGGCCGGCAAATGCAACGGGTACCACAACTTTAGGTAAGGTACCTTCTGCTTTTGCGTTGCGCAGTTTATTTTCCAGCGCGGGAACGCTCATGTTATAGGTCGCGGGATCAATATCCACGAAGCTAACATTTGCATTGCAATAGCGTGCGCAGTTGGCAGATGCAACAAACGTGTTCGGAGTCGTCCACAGCCAGTCGCCCTCTTTTACCCCCAGTGCCATACAGGCAATGTGGAGGGCTGAGGTTGCGCTGTTGACGGCAAGCGCATGTTTTACACCAACATAATTTGCGATTGCCTTCTCAAACTGCGGAACACAGGGTCCCTGCGTTAAAAAGTCAGATTGCAGTACATCAATGACGGCCTGAATATCTTCACCAGAAATATCCTGGCGTCCATAGGGAATAAATTTCATCAGATGTTGCCTACTTTATCGCGGTTCACATCGATCCACTGGCGCAGCTCTTCAACGCTCATCCATTCGTTGTTGCTGTCGCTTTCATAAACAAAGCCTTCCGGCACGCGCTTACCATCCTTAATACGCTCAGGTGAATCGCACCAGTTGTGAATAGCAGGCAGGATTTTAAAGTGTTCCGGATATTCATAGGTGTAGTGCGCATCTTCTGCGCTGATCATCTGCTCATGCAGCTTTTCGCCGGGACGAATACCAACGACTTTCTGCGTCGCTTCTGGCGCTACGGCTGTTGCAACATCCGTTACTTTCATGGATGGGATTTTTTTCACATAGATCTCACCGCCAACCATGTCCTGGAAGGCATGCCACACTAACTCGACCCCTTGTTCGAGGGTGATCATAAAGCGGGTCATACGATCGTCAGTAATAGGTAATTCGCCTTTCTCTTTAATTGAGAGGAAGAAAGGAATAACGGAACCGCGCGAACCCATTACGTTACCGTAACGTACAACGGCGAAGCGGGTTTTATATGCGCCAGAGTAGGAGTTTCCGGCAACAAACAGCTTGTCGGAAGCCAGTTTAGTGGCACCATAAAGATTGGCAGGGCTACTTGCTTTATCTGTTGAAAGGGCAACCACACGTTCAATGCCTTTATCAATACAGGCATCAATAACATTCATCGCACCATTGATATTAGTTTTGACACACTCAAATGGATTATATTCGGCAGTAGGGACAATCTTAGTCGCAGCGGCGTGCACGACAAAATCGACGCCATCCAGCGCGCGGTAAAGGCGCTCTTTATCACGAACATCACCAATGAAAAAGCGAATGCGGCTTTCATCTTTAAAATGTTTAGCCATTTCCCACTGTTTCATTTCGTCACGAGAGTAAATGATAATTTTTTTCGGATTATATTTCTCAAGCGTCATGCGAACAAATTTATTACCAAACGACCCAGTACCGCCAGTTACAAGAATTACTTTATCATTAAACATATGAATATACTCTAAAGAAAATGTTAGACGTGTCTGTAGTAATTTCAGTCAAAATACTGAATGCTATTCCAGAGGGGTTGCGCTTTATCTTTTTCTGACAGGCTTAATTCGCCAGCGTCTGGCCAATTGATATCTAAATGATGATCGTCCCATTTGATGCCACGATCGAATTCCGGCGCATAATAATTTGTAGTTTTGTAGAGAAACTCTGCCGTCTCGCTGAGCACAAGGAAGCCGTGAGCAAAACCTTCCGGGAGCCAAAGTTGACGTTTATTTTCTGCTGAAAGATGGACTCCAACCCATTTACCAAAAGTTGGAGAGCTTTTGCGAATATCCACCGCGACATCAAAAACTTCACCGACGGCGCAACGCACAAGCTTACCCTGCGCAAAAGGCTCAAGCTGATAATGCAATCCGCGCAATACCCCTTTTGCTGACTTCGAGTGGTTGTCTTGTACAAACTCAACCTTTCGTCCGACAGCTTCCTCGAATACTTTTTGGCTAAAGCTTTCGAAGAAAAAACCCCGCTCATCGCCGAAGACTTTCGGCTCAAAAATCAATACATCGGGGATATCCGTCTTGATCACATTCATGCTTAATAACCTTTAATCATTTTTAGCAGATACTGGCCATAGGCATTCTTCTTCAGCGGCTCAGCCAGTTTTTTTACCTGCTCGGCATCAATAAAACCTTTGCGAAACGCGATCTCTTCCGGGCAAGAGACCTTTAACCCCTGGCGCTCTTCAATAGTGGCAATAAAGTTACTAGCTTCAATCAGGCTTTGGTGCGTACCGGTGTCCAGCCAGGCATAACCACGCCCCATCATCGCAACAGAAAGATTACCTTGTTCCAGGTATAGACGATTTATATCCGTAATTTCCAGTTCACCACGGGCAGAAGGTTTCAGGCTTTTCGCCATCTCAACCACTCGGTTGTCATAGAAGTAGAGCCCGGTTACAGCGTAATTACTTTTTGGCTCAAGCGGTTTTTCTTCAAGGCTAATCGCCGTGCCCTGCTTGTCAAACTCAACGACGCCATAACGCTCGGGATCGTTAACATGGTAAGCGAAGACCGTTGCCCCCCCCTCCTGATTGACAGCATCATCCAGCAGTTTCGGCAAATCATGGCCGTAGAAAATGTTATCGCCGAGAACCAGCGCGCAATCATCATAACCAATGAACTCTTCACCAATAATAAACGCCTGTGCTAGTCCATCCGGGCTTGGCTGCACTTTATAATGCAGGTTAAGCCCCCACTGGCTGCCATCGCCAAGCAGTTGCTCAAAACGCGGCGTGTCTTGCGGCGTACTGATGATCAAAATATCGCGAATACCCGCAAGCATTAGCGTAGATAACGGATAGTAGATCATGGGCTTGTCGAAAATAGGCAGTAGCTGTTTACTGACGGCCATCGTCACCGGATAGAGGCGCGTACCAGAGCCACCAGCAAGAATAATCCCTTTACGTGTTTTCATTTCGTTTTCTCACGCTAAAACACCTCCCCAGAGGTATTTCAAATTAATTAAACCGAGCCCGTCGCAAATAACTCCGCCAGCATACGTTTCACCCCACTCTCCCAATGTGGAAGCACGAGATTAAATTCACGGGAAAATTTTTCTGTATTGAGTCGTGAATTAAGGGGACGTTTTGCCGGTGTCGGATACGCTTCTGTCGCAATAGCATTCACATTTTTTACCACCAGCGAGATGCCGGCAGCACGCGCCTCGGCAAACACCAGTTGGGCAAAAGCATGCCAGCTGGTCGTGCCGGAGGCTACGAGATGATAAAGACCGGCGACCTCCGGTTTGTGCAGAGCAGTGCGAATAGCATGGGCCGTGCAGTCCGCCAGCAGCTCTGCCCCCGTTGGCGCGCCAAACTGATCGCCGATAATTGAGAGCGTTTCGCGCTCTTTTGCCAGTTTAAGCATCGTTTTAGCGAAGTTATTGCCCTTCGCCGCAAAGACCCAACTGGTGCGGAAAATCAGATGCTTCGGGCAATATTGTTGAATCGCCTTCTCACCCGCCAGCTTGGTTTCGCCATAAACATTAAGCGGCGAAGGCTCGTCGGTTTCGCACCACGGCGTTTCGCCGCTTCCCGGGAAAACATAATCTGTTGAGTAGTGCACCAGCCAGGCATTAATCGCTGCCGCTTCGCGCGCGATCGCTTCAACACTGGTTGCGTTGAGCAACTGGGCAAAATCCCGTTCTGATTCTGCTTTATCAACCGCCGTGTGGGCAGCAGCATTCACGATAACGTCGGGACGCACGCGACGTACCGTTTCGGCTACGCCTTCCGGATTACTGAAATCGCCACAATAGTCAGTGGAGTGGACATCGACAGCGATCACATGGCCTAAGGGGGCCAACGCACGCTGTAGTTCCCAGCCTACCTGCCCGGTTTTACCGAACAACAAAATATTCATCATTAACGTTTCTCGTAATTTTGCTCGATCCAGGTTTTGTAAGCACCGCTTTTGACGTTCTCAACCCAACGCTGATTATCCAGATACCACTGCACGGTTTTACGAATGCCGGACTCGAAGGTCTCTTGCGGCTTCCAGCCCAATTCCCGGCTGATTTTATCTGCGTCGATAGCGTAACGTCGATCGTGTCCCGGGCGGTCAGTCACGTAGGTGATTTGATCGCGGTAAGAGCCAGTTTTCGGCACGATTTCATCAAGCAGATCGCAGATGGTATGCACAACATCGAGGTTCTGTTTCTCGTTATGACCGCCGATGTTATAGGTCTCACCAGCAACGCCTTGCTTCACAACGATATAAAGCGCACGAGCGTGATCTTCAACATAGAGCCAGTCACGGATTTGATCGCCTTTGCCATAAATAGGCAACGGTTTACCTTCAAGTGCATTGAGGATCACCAGCGGGATCAATTTTTCCGGGAAATGATAAGGACCGTAATTGTTGGAGCAGTTAGTCACAAGAGTCGGCATGCCGTAAGTACGCAGCCAGGCGCGAACCAGATGGTCGCTCGACGCTTTTGACGCAGAATAAGGGCTGCTTGGCGCATAAGCGGTTTTTTCGGTGAAGAGCGGAAGCGGCTCACCGGCTTGCGCTTCATCCGGATGCGGCAGATCGCCATACACTTCATCCGTCGAAATATGGTGGAAACGAAAGGTCTTTTTATCGGCTTCGTCCAGCGCCATCCAGTAGGCGCGCGCAGCTTCAAGCAGAACATAAGTGCCGACGATATTGGTTTCAATAAAATCCGCAGGCCCGGTGATTGAACGGTCAACGTGGCTCTCTGCTGCCAAGTGCATTACTGCGTCCGGTTTATGCTCGCCGAATATACGCGCCATCGCGGCAGCGTCACAGATATCAGCCTGTTCGAAAAAATAACGTTGGCTTTCGCTGACATCGCTAAGCGACTCAAGATTTCCTGCATAGGTTAATTTATCAACGTTAACCACAGAGTCCTGGGTGTTATTTATGATATGACGTACAACTGCAGAGCCAATAAAGCCTGCGCCACCGGTGACCAGTATTTTCACGAGAATTATCCGTACTTGCTTGGCAATGTTTAGAACGCGTTCAACGGGCAAAAGAAAAAGAGTAAGTAAACAAAAGGCACGCTACCGCCCCAGGCTTTCCAGCTACCCGTACGCTGTGTGAAACAGTTGACATAAATTTTGTACGCGCCCGACAGTTGCGTATTGCAGCTAACACAGGCACAAAAGGCTAAGCGGCTATTCTCCGCTGAAAAAGCCCTGGAAACAAGGGAAAATCTTTTGCTCGTAAGCCCAAAAAATGAACGTATCTACCTTTTTTAACTGTTGATTTCCAAGGTTAAAAAAATAAAGGGCAGTAAGAATAACCCGAGATCAATTTCTCTCAGCGCCACTCTTTACTGCCCTTGTAATCAGGTTTGCAGGCCTTGGTGTAACTATTTGATTATTGTGCCAGCAATTTCTGAATGCTATCGCGGAATTTCTGACCTTCTTTCAGGTTGCGCAGACCATAGTTTACGAATGCCTGCATATACCCCATCTTCTTACCGCAGTCGTAGCTGTCACCCGTCATCAGCATGGCATCAACGGACTGTTTCTCCGCCAGACGCGCGATAGCATCAGTCAGCTGAATACGTCCCCATGCACCCGGCTCGGTATTTTCCAGTTCTGCCCAGATATCCGCAGAGAGCACATAACGCCCTACTGCCATCAGATCGGAATCGAGAGTCTGCGGCTGATCCGGCTTCTCGATAAACTGAACAATGCGGCTCACTTTGCCTTCGCTATCCAGCGGCTCTTTGGTCTGGATAACCGAGTACTCAGAGAGATCGCCCTTCATACGTTTCGCCAGCACCTGGCTGCGGCCGGTTTCGCCAAAGCGCGCAACCATTGCGGCGAGGTTGTAGCGCAGCGGATCGGCGGTTGCCGTATCCAGCACGATATCTGGCAGGACGACGATAAAAGGGTTATCACCGACAATCGGACGCGCGCAGAGAATGGAGTGGCCCAGGCCCAGCGGCTGTGCCTGACGCACGTTCATGATGGTTACGCCCGGTGGGCAGATAGACTGAACTTCTGCCAGCAGCTGGCGTTTAACACGCTGCTCAAGCAGTGCTTCAAGTTCATAGGAGGTGTCGAAGTGGTTTTCTACCGCGTTTTTTGACGAATGGGTGACCAGAACAATCTCTTTGATCCCCGCCGCGACAATCTCGTCGACAATGTATTGAATCATCGGCTTGTCGACAATCGGCAGCATCTCTTTTGGAATCGC
>Ga0058692_1000486_pt1 | contig 17772 bp, 15 predicted proteins | sample AgamicAtAmrz_FD_55216 | JGI IMG/M metagenome (GOLD analysis project Ga0058692, IMG submission 55216) | Agave microbial communities from Guanajuato, Mexico - At.Am.rz | ecosystem: Host-associated > Plants > Roots > Rhizosphere | place: Guanajato, Mexico | collected 2012-06-07 | reverse complement strand
TCCCCCTCAGTATTTAAATGCGCACTTCTGACCGCAACCATAACCTCTCCTGCACAACGACATACATCGCTTATGTTTTTCTGAACAGCACCATGGATTCGAGATGACGGGTATGAGGGAACATATCCAGCATCGCGACCCTTTCCAATTGGTAGCCTGCCGACAGCAAGACCTGACTGTCGCGGGCGAGTGTTGTTGGATTACACGACACATAGACCACGCGTTCTGGCGCAAGTTTAACCACATGTGCCATCACGCCCGCAGCCCCGGCGCGTGCCGGATCGAGTAATACCTTGTTAAATCCCTGTGCCGCCCATGGCTGGCGCGACACCGTCTCTTCCAGATTATGCTGAAAAAAACTGACGTTTTTAAGATTATTCGAATCAGCATTATACGCTGCCTGCCGCACTAATGCTGCAACCCCCTCCACACCAACCACATTTTGTACGAAGATTCCTATAGGAAGTGTGAAGTTTCCCATGCCGCAAAAGAGATCCAGAACCCGGTCTTCCGGTTGCAGATCGAGCCAGGCTATCGCCTTTGCCACCATCTGCTGATTCACCGCATCGTTAACCTGAATAAAGTCCTGTGGACTGAAGGTTAGCTTAAGCTGGTGAGAGTGATAAAAAGGTGTCTGGGTGGTTAACGACGTTAACCCTTCATCACCCGCATCCAGGAAGAGCATCAGCTGATGCTTATGCGAAAACTGTTCCAGTTTTTCACGGTCGTCCGGGTGCAGCGCATCAAGATGGCGCAGGATCATCAGCGGGCCGTTATCCGCCAGCACCAGTTCCACATGACCGAGACGCCTGACGGCGCGCAGTGCACTCAGGCAGTGGTGCAGCGGCACCAGCAATGCCTCAAGTTCGGGCACTAAAACGGGGCAGTGCTGAATATCGACCAGATCGTTGCTCGCCTCCTGGCGGAACCCCATCTGCAGCCGCTGCGCTTTATTCTGCCACTGCAGACCCAGACGGGCGCGACGCCGGTAGCCCCAGGGTTCACCGGCGATCACCTCCTCCACCGCGATCGTCTGCGCGGCGGCCTGGCTCAGCATCCGGCTCAGCGCCTGAGCTTTGCTCTGCTGCTGCAGCTCCACCTCTGCATGCTGCTGCTGGCAGCCACCGCAGCGATCAAAGTGGGGACAGCGCGGTGCGACACGTGCCGGACTGCGGCTGAGCAGCCGTTTCACTTTCCCCCGGGCAAACTGGCGTTTATCCTCTGTCAGCGTGATCTCCGCCTGCTCACCCGGCAAGGCACCGGCGACAAAAATCGTTTTGCCTTTGTGACGCGCCACGCCCTGACCGAACGGATCGAGCTCATCGATGGTGACGGTGATCCGCTGTTGTGTCGCCACGCGCTGTTTTGCAACGTAAAATTGCGCCATAGTGTTATCAGTTCTCTTTATCGAAACGACCTGCACGGTGCTGTCGACAGGATGTGCAGGGAGGTTAATGCCGGAGTAGCCAGGCGACTATTATGACCAAATACAGCCTGCGGGCGCGAATGATGATTTTAATTCTGGCACCCACGCTGATGGTTGGCCTGCTGCTCAGCTCATTTTTTGTGGTCCATCGCTACAATGAACTGCAGCGCCAGGTAATCGATGCCGGGGCGAATATCATCGAACCGCTGGCGATCTCCAGCGAATACAGCATGACCTGGGACGATCGCGATGCGATGCGGGAGCTGGTGAGTTTACTGCACCGCCGCCACTCCGGCATCGTCCGGGCGATCTCGGTGTTCGATAATCATAACCAGCTCTACGTCACCTCCAATAACCGGCAGAATCTCAGCCTGCTGCAGCAGGAGGATATCCACGCCCTGCCCGATGATGTCTCCATGGAGCGTCACGGTAATCTGTTGATTCTGCGCACGCCGATCACGGCCGAGCGTTACGATCTGGATGAATTGCCCGATGAAAAGGTCAAACCCTCGGGCAACCCCCTGGGCTATGTGGCGATTGAACTCGATCTGCAGTCGGTGCGCCTGCAGCAGTATAAAGAGGTGTTTGTCGCGACCCTGATGCTGCTCTTCTGCCTCTGCCTTGCGATGCTGTTTGCCTATCGGCTGATGCGTGATGTCACCGGCCCGATCCGCAACATGGTGACCACCGTTGACCGCATCCGTCGCGGTCAGCTCGACAGCCGCGTTGAGGGGTACATGCTGGGCGAACTCAGCACGCTGAAAAACGGCATCAACGCCATGGCGATGTCGCTGACCGCCTATCACGAAGAGATGCAGCACAACATCGACCAGGCGACGTACGATCTGCGGGAAACGCTGGAGCAGCTGGAGATTCAGAACGTCGAACTGGATCTGGCGAAGAAGCGCGCTCAGGAAGCGGCGCGCATCAAATCGGAGTTCCTGGCAAACATGTCGCACGAGCTGCGAACGCCGCTTAATGGCGTGCTGGGCTTTACCCGCCAGATGCTGAAAACTCAGCTGCGCACGACCCAGCGCGACTACATGCAGACCATCGAGCGCTCGGCCAACAACCTGCTCAGNATCATTAACGACGTGCTCGATTTTTCGAAGCTGGAAGCGGGCAAGCTGATGCTGGAGGCGATCCCCTTCCCTCTGCGTGCCACCCTGGATGAGACCCTGGTGCTGCTGGCCCCGTCGGCGCATGACAAGGGGCTGGAGCTGACGGTGGTGTGCGACAGCAGCGTGCCGGACAACGTCATCGGCGATGCGCTGCGCCTGCAGCAGATTCTGATCAACCTGATTGGCAACGCCATCAAGTTTACTGAACAGGGCCATATCGGCCTGCGCGTCACGCAGCGCGTTATGACCCAGACGCGCGTCGAGCTGGAGATTCAGGTAGAGGATAGCGGCATCGGTATCTCTGAGCAGCAGCAGACGCAGCTGTTTCAGGCGTTCCGCCAGGCNGACGCCAGTATTTCGCGCCGTCATGGCGGCACCGGGCTGGGGCTGGTCATCACCCAGAAACTGGTGCGGGAGATGGGCGGGGATATCACCTTCAGCAGCCAGCCGGATCAGGGNTCNACCTTTGNGATTCGCGTGCAGCTGGATCTCAACCCCAACGCGCCCGGTATGCCGCGCGTGCTGGAAGCGCTGTCACAGTCCCGCATCGCCTATGTCGAGGCGGATGCCACCGTNGCCCGCGCGGCGCTGGAGATGCTGAGCGCCACGCCGTTGCAGATCGACTACAGCGAAACGCTGGAGGGCCTGCCGGCGTCCCACTATCCGCTGCTGCTGATGGCGATGCCGGTCAGCATCAGCCAGCCCGAGCTGCTGAACGAGGGGAGGATCAATGCGCTGCTGGATCGGGCAGATAATGTGCTGATGGCCCTGCCCAGCCCGATGATGCTGCTGGCTGATGAACTGAAGGTGCGCGGCATTGACGGCTGCATTGCGAAGCCAATCTCCCTGACGCGACTCCTGCCGATGCTGCTGGATCTGCACACCCGCCAGATCAGCGAGCTGCCCTTCTCCCCGCGCCTGCCGCTGACGGTGATGGCAGTGGATGATAACCCTGCCAACCTCAAGCTGATTGGTGCGCTGCTGGAGGAGCAGGTGCAGAATATCCTGCTGTGCAGCAGCGCCGAACACGCTATCCGCGAGGCGCGCCAGCAGTCGCTGGATGTGATTCTGATGGATATTCAGATGCCTGACATCGATGGCATTCGCGCCAGCGAAATCATCCGTGGTCTGCCGCTGCACGCCACGACCCCCATCGTGGCGGTGACCGCTCACGCCATTGATGGCGAACGCGAGCAGCTCATCAAAGCGGGCATGAATGACTATCTTGCCAAACCGATTGATGAGAGCAAGTTAAGGCAGCTGCTGGCGCGCTATACACCCGCACCGGTGGTCGCCGTGCCGGAACTGCCGCCGATACTGCCGACGCTCGACTGGCAGCTGGCACTGCGGCAGGCGGCGAATAAACCCGACCTGGCACGGGATCTGCTGCGGATGCTGCTGGAGTTTTTACCGGAAGTTCACGCGAAGATGGCACAGTTTATGGCCGCCAATGAGGTCACGGCCCTGCGGGAGATCATTCACAAGCTGCACGGCAGTGCCAGCTACAGCGGCGTGCCGCGCATGAAGCAGCTCTGCCACCAGCTGGAGAGAGAGCTGCTGCAGGCCAGCGATATCGCCGCCCTGGAGCCGGAACTGCTGGAGCTACAGGATGAGATGGAGAACGTGGCGCGTGAAGCCCGGCAGCTGCTGGGCATCGGGTAATCCGGGGCTGGCCGCAGGATCAGTGAAAGCCGGCCAGCTTTAGCGTGGCGGCGACGTTACGCGCCGTCATCGTTACATTTTTGCCGGCCGTGGCGAGCGCCTCATCCAGCGTGCAGATGCTGTAGAGCACGCTGAACACCGCATCGATACCATGCTGATGCACCACCCCCACATCCGCCGTCAGGCTGCCGGCGATGCCTATCACCGGCTTGTTGAAGCGCTTTGCTACGCTCGCGACCCCCACCGGCACCTTGCCATTGATACTCTGGCTGTCGATGCGGCCTTCCCCAGTGATCACGAGGTCGGCATCTTTTACCTGCTCTGCCAGCCCCAGCGCCTCCGTGACAATTTCGATGCCGCGCCGCAGTTCTGCCTGGCAAAAGGCGTGCAGCGCCGCCCCCATGCCGCCCGCCGCACCGCCGCCGGGGATATGCAGCACGTCGATATCAAGGTCGCGCTGAATAATCGCGGCGTAATGGGTCAGCGCCTGATCGAGCTGCTGCACCAGTGCCGGTGTCGCCCCTTTCTGCGGACCGAAAACAGCCGAAGCGCCCTCTTTTCCGGTCAGCGGATTGGTGACGTCACACGCCACCTCAATGCGGCACTGCCGAAGACGGGCATCCAGTGCATCAATCTCAATGGAAGCGAGGTCAGGCAGCGACCCGCCGCCGTAACCAATCTGCTGGCCGCGATCATCCAGCAGCCGGGCGCCCAGCGCCTGCATCATCCCGGCGCCGCCATCGTTGGTCGCACTACCGCCAATGCCAATAATGATGTGGCCGACGCCTTTATCCAGCGCATGCCGGATCAGCTCGCCGGTGCCGAACGAGGTGGTGATCAGCGGATCGCGCTGGGCGGCGGGCACCCGCTCCAGTCCGCTGGCTGCCGCCATTTCGATATAGGCGGTGGACGCATCGCCGGAGAGGCCATAGAAAGCCTCGACCTGTGTGCCCAGTGGCCCGGTCACCTTCAGCCTGACGATGTTTCCTTTCGTCGCCGCGACCATCGCTTCTACCGTTCCTTCGCCGCCATCGGCGACCGGTATTTTCACGTAGTGGGCATCGGGAAAGATGTCACGGAATCCCGCTTCAATCGCCGATGCCACCTCCAGGGCGGATAAACTCTCTTTATATGAATCCGGTGCGATTACGATTTTCATAGGCAATCCGAGCACAGTTGAGTCATTGAAACGGCGCTGAACCCGGCCGGTTTCCGTGGAGACCGGCACCGGGATTTAGCGGGCGATTTCAACCTTCGCTAACTTCTCATAATAGCAGGCCAGCGCACTGTGGTCGGACGTTCCCTGGCCATCATTACGCAGCGCCTGCATCATCTCCATCACCGCCGCCGTCAGCGGCAGATGCGCGCCCAGCGTGTGCGAGGTATCCAGAGCGTTCGCCAGATCCTTGATATGCAGGTCGATGCGGAAGCCCGGTCTGAAGTTGCGATCCATCACCATCGGCGCTTTCGCCTCCAGCACCGTGCTGCCCGCCAGGCCGCCACGAATCGCCTGGAACACCAGCTCCGGACTGACCCCCGCTTTGGTCGCCAGCGACAGGGCTTCGGACATCGCCGCGATGTTCAGCGCACAATCACCTGATTGGCCAGCTTGGTGACGTTGCCCGCGCCGATGTCACCAGTGTGCACTACCGATCCCGCCATCGCCTTCATGATGTCATAACAGCGATCAAACACCGCTTTCTCTCCGCCGGCCATGACGGAAAGCGTGCCTTCAATCGCTTTCGGCTCCCCGCCGCTGACCGGGGCGTCCAGCATGCTGATCCCTTTCTCTGCCAGCGCATCGTGCACTTCCCGGCTCGCCAGCGGCGCAATCGAGCTCATGTCGATCACCACCAGGCCCGGCTTCGCGCCTTCGATAATGCCGCCCTCTCCCAGACAGACCGCTTTCACCTGCGGCGAGTTGGGCACCATGGTAATGACCACCTCGCACTGCTCAGCCACCTCTTTCGGCGAGGTCGCCACGGTCGCGCCCAGTTCAGCCAGTTCAGCTTCATTGCTGGCGTGGTGATCGCGCACCACCAGTGAATAGCCCGCTTTCAGCAGATTTTTGCTCATGGGTTTACCCATGATGCCCAGGCCAATAAATCCAATCTTCATTGCATGTCTCCTTGCTGCTTAGCGCTTAAATTTGTCGCACAACGCCTGGGTGGCGCTGCGGAATACCCCGAGATCGCTGCCGACCGCCACAAAGGTGGCTCCCCACTCCAGATAACGACGGGCGTCCGCCTCCACCGGGGCCAGAATGCCCGCCGGCTTCCCGGCTGCTCTGGCACGGTCAAAAATGTGTTTAATCACGTCCAGCACCTCCGGGTGGGCGGGCTGGCCAAGGTAGCCCAGCGCCGCAGAGAGATCGCCCGGCCCGACAAAGATGCCGTCCACGCCGTCGACCGCGGCTATGGCGTCGATGTGGTCAACCGCCTGGCGGGTTTCAATCTGCACCAGCACGGTGATGTTGTCATTGATGCTCTGGTTGTAATCCGGCAGGGTGCCGTACATGTTGCTGCGATGGGAGACCGACACGCCGCGAATACCGGCGGGCGGGTAGCGGGTTGAGGCGACCGCGCGCCGCGCCTCCTCTTCTGTCTCAACAAAGGGCACGAGGAAGTTGTTAAACCCGATATCCAGCAGGCGCTTGATGATCACCGGCTCGTTGCAGGGCGGCCGTACGACCGGCGCACTGTGGCTCCCTTTCAGCGCCATCAGCTGTGGCACAAACGTGGTGATATCGTTGGGCGCATGCTCTCCATCCAGCACCAGCCAGTCAAAACCGGCCAGCCCCAGGATTTCTGTAGAGATCGGACTGGCCAGCGCGCACCAGCTGCCAATCAGGGTTTCACCCGCTAACAGGCGACGACGAAATCCGTTGGGCCAGGCTGCATTACTCATGGTTGAACTCCTGTGACGACGGCTCCGCGTGAGCCAGAAAGATTAACGAACCAGGCACGGACGTTTGTTATCGAAAGTCCAGCCTGGCACCAGGAACTGCATCGCTTCGGCATCGTCACGCGCGCCCAGCCCCTGCTTCTGATAGAGCGCGTGGGCCTGCATCACCTGATCCATATCCAGCTCGATACCGAGACCGGGCTTCTGCGGCACCTGCACCATGCCACCTTTGATCAGGAACGGCTCTCTGGTGAGACGCTGATTCCCCTCCTGCCAGATCCAGTGGGTATCGATGGCGGTGATCGCGCCCGGCGCGGCCGCGGCAACGTGGGTAAACATCGCCAGCGAAATGTCGAAGTGATTATTGGAGTGGGAGCCCCAGGTCAGGCCGAAGTCGTGGCACATCTGTGCGACCCGCACCGAACCCTGCATCGTCCAGAAATGGGGGTCGGCCAGCGGAATGTCGACCGACTGCAGCGACAGGGTGTGTCCCATCTGTCGCCAGTCGGTGGCGATCATATTGGTGGCGGTAGGCATGCCGGTCGCGCGGCGGAACTCCGCCATCACTTCCCGCCCGGAGTAGCCCTGCTCCGCGCCACAGGGATCTTCTGCGTAGGCGAGCACGCCCTTGAGCTGTTTGCCGAGCAGGATCGCCTCATTGAGCGACCAGGCTCCATTGGGATCGAGGGTAATACGCGCCGTGGGAAAGCGTTTTGCCAGCGCCGTCACCGCTTCGGCCTCTTCGCCGCCGCGCAGCACACCGCCTTTGAGTTTGAAGTCGTTGAAGCCATATTTTTCATAGGCGGCCTCCGCCAGGCGCACCACGGCCTCGGGGGTCAGCGCCTCTTCATGACGCAGGCGATACCAGTCGCACGGATCGTCCGGCTGGCTCTGATATGGCAGGGCGGTTTTTCTGCGGTCGCCGATATAGAAGAGGTAGCCGAGCATCTCCACGCGGTCGCGCTGTTGCCCGTCACCCAGCAGCGAGGCGACGTTAACGCCCAGGTGCTGACCCAGCAGATCCAGCAGTGCTGCCTCAATGCCGGTGACCACATGGATTGTGGTGCGCAGATCAAAGGTCTGGTTGCCGCGACCGGCCGCATCCCGATCGGCAAAGGTCGTGCGCACCAGGCTGAGGGTATTTTTATATTCGCCCAGCGTTTTGCCGACCACCAGCGAGGCGGCATCTTCCAGCGTCTGACGAATTTTCTCCCCGCCGGGGATTTCACCGACGCCGGTATGTCCGGCGTTATCTTTGATAATGACAATGTTGCGGGTGAAGAATGGCGAGTGCGCGCCGCTGAGATTCAGCAGCATGCTGTCGTAGCCGGCAACCGGGATCACCTGCATGGCGGTCACTTTGGGTGTTGAACTCATCTCCTGCTCCTTATGCTGTTGCACGGCCAAATGCCGGGCGCTTGCGATCAAATGTCCAGCCGGGGATCAGATACTGCATCGCCGTGGCGTCGTTGCGCGCACCGGCGGGCAGTGACTGATAGAGCTGACTGGCTTTGTGCACCTGGTCCCAGTCGAGCTCGATCCCCAGACCCGGCGCATCCGGCACGGCAATCTTTCCGTTGCGGATTTGCAGCGGGTTTTTCGTCAGGCGCTGATCGCCCTCCTGCCAGATCCAGTGGGTGTCAATCGCGGTCGGGTTACCTGGCGCGGCCGCACCGACATGGGTGAACATCGCCAGCGAAATATCGAAGTGATTATTGGAATGGCAGCCCCACGTCAGGCCCCACTCATCGCACAGCTGGGCGACCCGCACGGCCCCGCTCAGCGTCCAGAAGTGCGGGTCCGCCAGCGGGATGTCGACCGCGTTAACCATCACCGCGTGGTTCATCTCCCGCCAGTTGGTGGCGATCATATTGGTGGCGACCGGCAGGCCGGTCGCGCGCCGGAACTCGGCCATCACTTCACGTCCTGAATAGCCCTGCTCCGCCCCGCAGGGGTCTTCGGCGTAGCTCAGCACATCCTGCATCCCCTTACAGAGGGCGATGGCCTCATCCAGCCGCCATGCCCCGTTGGGGTCCACCGTGATGCGCGCGCCGGGAAAACGCTGCTTCAGCGCCACCGCGGTGGCGATCTCCTGCTCGCCCGGCAGCACGCCCCCTTTAAGTTTGAAATCTTTAAAGCCATAGCGATCTGCCGCCGCCTCCGCCAGCCGCACTACCGCTTCGCTGGTGAGCGCCTCCTGATGACGCAGGTGATACCAGTCGTGGCTGGCCTGCTCGCCACTCTGATAGGGCAGATCGGTTTTGCGGCGGTCACCGAGATAGAAGAGATAGCCCAGCACCGTGACTTCATCCCGCTGTTTGCCCGGCCCCAGCAGTTCCGCCACCGGCACGCCCAGACACTGTCCCAGCAGGTCGAGCAGCGCCGCTTCCAGCGCGGCCACGGCGTTGACCCGCAGCTCAAAGGTCCAGGCACCGTTGCCAAAGGTGGTGAAGTCAGCCGACGCATTCCCTTTGTGCACCTGCTGCACCAGACGATTCATGCGGGCAATCTGCTGGCCTTCGACCTGCGGAATGGCCGCCACCAGGGTCTGATAGATGGTGTCGCCGCCGGGCGCTTCACCCACGCCGGTGTGTCCGGCGCTGTCGGTGAGCACCACGATATTGCGGGTAAAACAGGCGTTGTGCGCGCCGCCAATGTTGAGCAGCATACTGTCGTAACCGGCGACCGGGATAACCTGCATCGCCGTAATCACGGGTGAACTTTGCGTCGTCATGAGGCGTCCTTAACCGGCCGGGTTTTCAGTTCAACACGTTTGATATCACCGGCGATCACCAGGAAGCTGAAGGCGGCGACGAAGGCATGGATACCGACATAGATCAGCGCACCCTCAAAGGAGCCGCTGGTGGCGATGATGTAGCCGATGGCGATGGGCGTCACGATGCCGGAGAAGTTGCCGAACATGTTGAACAGGCCGCCGCTCAGGCCACTGATCTCTTTGGGGGCGGTATCCGCCATCACCGCCCATCCCAGCGCGCCGATCCCTTTACCGAAGAACGCCAGCGCCATGAAGAAGACCACCAGCCACTCGGTTTCGGTGTAGTTACACATCACCATCGAGATAGAGAGCAGCATGCCGAGCACAATCGGCGTTTTACGTGCAATATTCAGCGAGCCGGTTTTGCGCATCAGCCAGTCGGAGATCACCCCACCCAGCACCCCGCCGAGGAAGCCACACACCGCCGGCACCGAAGCGATAAAGCCCGCTTTGAGAATCGACATGCCGCGCGCCTGCACCAGATAGACCGGAAACCAGGTGATAAAAAAGTAGGTTAAGGCGTTAACACAATACTGGCCGAGGTAGATGCCGAGCATCATGCGGGAGGTCAGCAGCTGTTTAATCTGGAACCACTTTTCGCTCCAGCTCACCCTGCGGCTCTCCTTTTTGACATCCATATTGATCAGCGCCCCGCCCTGTTCCATATAGGCCAGTTCGGCTTTGTTTACGCCGGGGTGGTCGGTGGGATCGTGGATCACTTTCAGCCAGATGAAGCTCAGGATGATCCCCAGTCCGCCCATGAACCAGAAGACGTGTGCCCAGCCCACTTCTGACACCAGCCAGCCCATGATGGGCGCAAAGATCACCGTGGCGAAATATTGCGCTGAATTGAAGATCGCCACCGCGGTGCCACGCTCCTGCGCCGGAAACCAGGCGGCCACGATGCGGCTGTTGCCAGGGAAAGAGGGGGCTTCAGCCAGCCCCACCAGGAAGCGCAGCAGAAAGAGTGACACGATGATGCCGAAGCCGCTGAAGATATCGACAAAGCCCTGCAGCAGGGTAAACAGCGACCAGGTAAAAATACTCCAGAAGTAGACGCGCTTTGAGCCAAAACGATCGAGCAGCCAGCCGCCTGGGATCTGACCAATCACGTACGCCCATGAGAAAGCAGAGAAGATGTAGCCCAGTCCGACCGAATCGAGGCCGATATCTTTGGACATCGCCGAACCGGCTATCGAAATGGTGGCGCGGTCGCCGTAGTTGAATGAGGTGACGATAAATAACATCACCACAATCCAGTAACGGGCGTTGGTGCGCTTCTGCACCGCTTCCGCTGTCTGGCTGAAACTATTCATGATGCACTCCTGAAATATAGCGTGAGCTACATTCGCTCTGACTGCATACACATCGCGTTGGGTATCAGAGAGAAGTTGGGTTAAACACGGCGATCTCTTTGGTTCAGGACGGGCTAATACGTCGTGACAGATAACCTGACTTTGGCTAACGGCGCTCAGTATAAAAACAGCCTGTGGCGAGCACATTGGCGTATCGCCCTGGAATAACGGCCGTTATGAAGTGATTGTCTGGCGGATGCACGAAACCCTGCGGCATGGCTCACGAAAGCGGCAAATAGCGCGGCCGAAACCGTGCCGGGTCGCCCTTTCCCCTCCGCTTTGTGAGGCGTTTCACTTGCTTCTGGAGAATCGACCCAAAACAGCGCGGCAGATCGGCGTAATAGTGGTCAGTTGCACAATGTGTGGCCTGCTTCCCCTCTTTATACTGAAGCTGGCTAATACACCGCAGGTAACAGGTCAGATTATGCGAGCCGGACAAGCCGGTGCGCCCGACAGGAGATGAGCGATGAACCCCACAACAGATGAACAGCCGCTCTGCATCAGAGTCCATGAGCATGACAACGTGGCGATTGTGGTCAACACGCTGGGTCTGCCCGCTGGCACGCAGTTTGCGGATGGCCTGACGCTGACGGAACATGTGCCGCAGGGGCATAAAGTCGCGCTGCAGGCGATTCACCAGGGAGGGGCGATCGTGCGTTATGGCGAAGTGATCGGCTATGCCGTGCGGGATATTGCCTGCGGCAGCTGGATCGATGAGTCACTGGTGGCGCTGCCGGAGGCGCCGCCGCTGGCGAGCCTGCCGTTAGCCACCCAGGTCCCGCCCGACCTGCCGCCGCTGGAGGGCTACACCTTTGAGGGCTACCGCAATGCAGATGGCAGCGTGGGCACCCGTAACCTGCTCGGCATCACCACCAGCGTCCACTGTGTGGCGGGTGTGGTGGATCATGTGGTGCAGATCATCGAACGGGAGTTACTGCCGCGCTATCCGAATGTGGATGGCGTGGTCGCGCTGAATCACCTCTACGGCTGCGGCGTGGCAATCAACGCCCCCGCAGCGGTGGTGCCGATTCGCACGATTCACAACCTGGCGCTGAATGCGAATTTCGGCGGTGAAGTGATGGTCATCAGCCTCGGCTGCGAAAAGTTACAGCCGGAGCGTCTGCTGACCGGCACCCCCGACGTGCAGGCGATTTCACTGGATGATGATGACATCGTGCGTTTGCAGGATGAAAAGCTGGTGGGGTTTGGTGCGATGGTAAAGGCGATTCTGCAGGTGGCAGAGCGTCATCTTCAGCGTCTGAATCAGCGTCAGCGCGAAACCTGTCCCGCCTCGGAACTGATTGTCGGCATGCAGTGCGGCGGCAGCGATGCGTTTTCCGGCGTGACGGCGAATCCGGCGGTGGGGTTCGCCTCGGATCTGCTGGTGCGCTGCGGGGCNACCGTGATGTTTTCTGAGGTCACGGAGGTGCGGGATGCCATTCATCTGCTGACGCCGCGGGTCATTAATGAGGAGGTCGGAAGGCGTTTACTTGAAGAGATGGCCTGGTATGACAATTACCTCGACCAGGGCAACACCGACCGCAGCGCCAATCCGTCACCGGGCAATAAAAAAGGGGGACTGGCGAACGTGGTGGAGAAAGCGCTCGGCTCCATCGCCAAATCAGGACGCAGCGCCATTGTGGAAGTGCTGTCCCCCGGTCAGCGCCCCACCCGCCGCGGACTGATCTACGCGGCAACGCCCGCCAGCGATTTTGTCTGCGGCACCCAGCAGCTCGCCTCCGGCATTACGCTGCAGGTCTTCACCACCGGTCGCGGCACCCCGTACGGGCTGGCGGCCATTCCGGTCATCAAGATGGCAACCCGTAACGCGCTGGCCGAACGCTGGCACGATCTGATGGATATCAATGCCGGCACGATTGCCACCGGAGAAGAGAGTATTGAGCAGGTAGGCTGGCGGCTGTTTGCGTTGATTCTTGATATCGCCAGTGGCAGGAAGCAGACCTGGTCCGATCGCTGGGGCATCCGTAATCAGCTGGCGGTCTTTAATCCGGCACCGGTGACGTGAGCCGTGCCCGGCGTCTCCCTGCCGTCGGCTGGCAGAGAGAGCCCGGGCGAGGCGATCAGAGCAGCGCACCCCAGGCATCGACCCAGGGCGAGGTCACCGCTTCCGGTTCTGGATTTTCGGTGGCATCCACCAGCAGCACCTCACCGACCCGCTGTGCGCCCTGCTCCTGCAGCAGCGCATCAAAGGCTTTGCCCGCGCCACAGAAGTGGTCGTAACTGCTGTCGCCCAGCGCAATGACGCCATAGCGCAGCGCGGGCTGGTGCCCCAGCTGATCCTTTATCGCGTGGAACAGACCGGAAATGGTGTCAGGAAAATCGCCCTGACCGGTGGTTGAGGTGACGATTAACGCCACATCACCAGCAAAGGCCTGCCAGTCCGCCAGCGTCGGGTCATTAAAAAGGGTCACGCTGTGCCCCTGCTGCTGCAGAACCGGCTCGGCCTCTTCCGCCACCAGCAGCGCATTGCCGTAAACCGTCCCCACAAAAATGCCAATCTTTGCCATCTGATCTCTTCCTTATTCTGAAACGTTATCCTGTCCTGGCGCGGCGTCAAACTCAACCCGCGGCACCTCAGGAATGCAATCCTGCCAGCCAAACTGCGTCATCAGCCTCTGCCAGACGCTATCCAGCCCGGCGCGCAGCACCAGTGGCTCGCCGGTCACCGGGTGGGTCAGGGCCAGACTGCTGGCGTGCAGCATCAGCCGGTCAGCGCCAAAATGTTGCGCGGCGCCCCGGTTCTGACGCAGGTCGCCATGCGCCGAATCGCCAATAATCGGATGACGCAGGTGGGACATATGACGGCGCAGCTGATGTTTGCGACCGGTTTTAGGTGAGAGCTCAACCAGACTGTAGCGCGAGGTGGGGTAACGGCTGATGGCGACCGGCATCTCGACCGTGGCCAGCGACTGATAGTCGGTGACCGCGGGCTGCGCGGCGCGTGCTTCAGTGGCGTGCTTGTCCGCGATTTTGTCCCGCTCTTCAACCAGCGGATAGTCCAGCGTCCCGCTGCTCTCCAGCCAGCCACGCACCACGGCGTGATAGGTTTTCTGCATCTGATGCTGTTCAAACTGCTGAGAAAGCTGGCGGCCAACCTCACTCGAGAGCCCCATCAGCAGCACCCCGGAGGTCGGCTTGTCCAGACGATGGGCGGTAAAAACATGCTGGCCGATCTGATCACGCACGGTCTGCATCACAAACACGGTTTCATGCCGATCCAGCCAGCTGCGATGCACCAGCCAGCCGCTGGGCTTGTTGACCGCAACCAGCCACGCATCCTGATAGAGTATCTCCAGCATCAGTGGGCCGCATCCCTGAGCAACGCATCCAGCTGACGCAGCGTGAGCAGCAGCGGCGCAATGCCGGGCTGGTCAGGCACCAGCGCAACCTCATAATAGGGCGCGACGGCAAAGTTTTGCGGCAGCGGATGACCGGCCGCCATCAGGGCGTGCATCCGCGGAATCAGCACCCACTGAAGCCATTGCAGCGGCTCAAGCGTATCGAGGCAGAAGGGTTCACGACTCTCCAGTGCCTCCACGGCAGGCGGCGTGCTCTGCCAGAGCTGGTACTCACGCATCACCGCTTCCAGCTGCTCCAGCCGCTGCGTAATCAATTGTTCAGGCGTCATGCGCCACCTCCGGCTAGCCGTCAAAAAATGGGCGGCAAGCATATCACTTGTTGGCACAGGCACAAAAAAAGGGAGCACTGTATAAACAGTGCTCCCGGTTCGTTTGCAGCCATCCTGCTACGTTAATGCTCCCTGCTCTTCCGTGACAACTTGTCCAGTGCGAACTCCTGTCGCGCATCGTCCTGATGATTCCTAAGCATCCTGGCCCGCCACCTCGTCCGAGGGGCTCCCGTTCTCCATCCTGGAGGTGTCCCTGACTCAATCCTGAGCGATCCTGTTTCATCCTGAAACCTTCCGTGTGCCGTAAGCTCCGTTACGTTCCTGCCTCATGGCTTATCATCATCCTGACGATATCTTTTTCCTGAGCATCCTGCAGTGGGAAATATTTTGACAGAACTCGTTACGCGCACAAGTGACTTACAGCTGAACTTTACAAAATGTGCGGCACAAATTCAGATAATCGCCATTAAGTTGATGATTCACAATATTTTTACATTGCAGCCTTCCGGATGGCTCAGATTTTATATAGCGATCTCTCACACCACATGTAAGAGATCTCTCACAAGCGAGGCGGCAAATCACTGCAATTCAGATGATAACCGGTTGTAATGACTTAAGAAACATCTCAAGATTTTCCGCAATAATCTGGCGCTGTTTACGGCCAGGCTGTTCCAGAATTACCTCGCCAGTCAGGTTAGAGAGGGAGACGATCTCCTCGTCTGACGCCGTCGTGGCGATAAACAGCGTCGGTGACTGTCGGAGGCGGCGCTGCATAACCAGATGCCCAATCAGGTTCTCCTGAAGCCGCAGGAAATCCTCTTCACTCCACACCTGCAACAGCGTCAGCTGATTCTCACCATGACGCGCCGGCATGTCGCCGGCAAACTGCGTGGTATAGAAGGCGGTGACTGACGGCTGCAGCTGCAGATCCACGGCCCGCTCTACTCCATCCAGTGTCGGCGGCAGACTAAAAGGCTGCGGCTGCCAGATGACCTGCTCCTCGCGCTCCTCCAGCGCGCAGGGCGACGCGACGCCAGCGAGATCGCGGCTGGCCGGAGCATGACCCCTCTGCGCCAGCCAGTGCTGGCAGTAACGGGTGGTAAAGTCGCGCAACGCGGCGGCAGTTTGCTGCATCATTCATATTCTCACTTCTGATGGGTTACACTTAGCCACTTTGATGAATTCTGGTGGTAACCGCAATGACTACACACGAACAGGATCAGGCACTCAGCAACCTGACGCTGGGCAAGCCCACAGCCTATCACGATCGCTATGACAATGGCTTATTGCAGGCGGTGCCGCGCAGCCTGAACCGCGAACCTCTTGGCCTGTTTCCTGAAAGTCTGCCGTTTACCGGCGGCGATATCTGGACGCTGTATGAGCTCTCCTGGCTGAACAGCAAGGGGCTGCCGCAGGTTGCCGTGGGCGAAGTGGTGCTGGATGCGCATAGTCGCAACCTCATCGAGTCGAAAAGCTTCAAGCTCTATCTCAACAGCTTCAACCAGACCCGCTTTGCCGACTGGGGTGAGGTGCGTCAGACGCTGGAGCGCGATCTCCGCGCCTGTGCTGAAGGTGACGTGCGGGTGGCGCTGTTCCGTCTGAATGAAATCGAAGGACAGCCGATCGGCCATTTTGAGGGGACCTGCATTGATGAGCAGGATATCGCCATCGAGGATTATCGCTTCAACGCTGACTATCTGGCCGATGCCGCAGGCAGCGAAATCGTGGAAGAGACGCTGGTCAGCCATCTGCTCAAATCAAACTGCCTGATTACCCATCAGCCCGACTGGGGCTCGGTGATGATCCGCTACAAAGGTCCGCGCATTCACCGCGAAGCGCTGCTGCGTTATCTGGTCTCCTTCCGCCAGCACAACGAATTTCATGAACAGTGTGTCGAACGCATCTTTAACGATGTGATGCGGTTCTGCCACCCGGAAGCGCTGACGGTCTATGCGCGCTACACGCGGCGCGGCGGGCTGGATATCAACCCATGGCGCACGAATGTGCCCTTCTCGCCCGGTTTTTCGCGTCTGGTGCGTCAGTAGTTTGCGAGAGCTCTCGCAGGCTGCATGAAGGAAGCGCAGTTCCGCTTGAGCTGGGCGGGCCGACAAGGCTACTCTGGTGATGGCGGCAATCTGCGGGTTGCCGACCAGGGATTTTCGTCACTGCCGTTGCAGTGCCAACACGCACCCAGGCGGGTGTAAAGGAGTTCATTTGATTACCCATATCAGCCCCCTTGGCTCAATGGATCTGCTCTCGCAGCTGGAAGTCGATATGCTCAAGCGCACCGCCAGCAGCGACCTCTATCAGCTGTTCCGCAATTGCTCTCTGGCCGTGCTTAACTCTGGCAGCCAGACTGACAGCAGCCACGAACTGCTCTCCCGCTTTGAAAACTTCGACATCAACGTGCTGCGCCGTGAGCGTGGCGTCAAACTGGAGCTGATCAACCCACCGGAAGAGGCCTTTGTGGATGGCCGCATCATCCGGTCCCTGCAGGCGAACCTGTTTGCGGTACTGCGCGACATCCTGTTTGTCAGCGGCCAGCTCGCCATGCCGGGGCGCTTAACCGCGGGTGAAGAGAATGACTCCGCCACGATCACCAACACCGTTTTCTCCATTCTGCGTAATGCACGGGCACTGCACATCGGTGAGTACCCCAACACCGTGGTCTGCTGGGGCGGTCACTCCATTAACGCGGTTGAATATCAGTATTGCCGTAATGTCGGCACACAGCTGGGCCTGCGTGAGCTGAATATCTGTACCGGCTGCGGACCCGGCGTCATGGAAGCACCGATGAAAGGGGCCGCCGTCGGCCATGCGCAGCAGCGCTACCGTGACAGCCGCTTTATTGGCCTCACAGAACCCTCAATTATTGCGGC
>Ga0058692_1000484_pt1 | contig 17808 bp, 17 predicted proteins | sample AgamicAtAmrz_FD_55216 | JGI IMG/M metagenome (GOLD analysis project Ga0058692, IMG submission 55216) | Agave microbial communities from Guanajuato, Mexico - At.Am.rz | ecosystem: Host-associated > Plants > Roots > Rhizosphere | place: Guanajato, Mexico | collected 2012-06-07 | reverse complement strand
GTCTGCGACAGGGAGATACCGTCGTTGGCGTTACGGGCAGCAACGGTCAGACCGTTGATGTTGGAAGTAAAGCGGTTAGCAATCGCCTGGCCAGCAGCGTCNTCTTTCGCGCTGTTGATACGCAGACCGGAAGAGAGACGCTCGATAGCGGTACCCAGAGAAGCCTGAGATTTGGTCAGGTTGTTCTGAGTCGTCAGCGACAGGGTGTTAGTATTAATAACAGCCATGATGTAATTCCTTTAAATAAAAAAGTTATCAGATTCAGGCATCTGCCTACGGCGTTCTTACCGTCTTCCAGGTTATCGACCGTCACTGACCAACCTTTAGAGAAAAACTTTAATTTTTTAAAGCCACAAACTGCCCGCTATTCTTTGGCTTTATTTCGCCATTGCTTTAAAAAAAAACCTCTAATCTTTTCGCAGTCGCTGCCGATAATCCACACAGTGATTGTCTAAAACTGAAGGATGAAGATATGGCAAGTATTAGTTCGCTCGGCGCAGGCACAAGCTTGGATCTGAACACGTTGTATGACAATTTGCAGACAGCTGAACAAACAAAGCTGACGCCAATTACCACTCAGCAGACTTCGTATAAAGCCAAGCTGACAGCCTGGGGAGTGGTGCAAACCTCCCTGACTAAGCTGCAAACTGCTGCTAATGCGCTGAAAGATACGTCAAGCATCGCATCGACAAAAGTATCCAGCACTAACACCGCGTTCACTGCTACGCTGGCCAATGATGCCGCGGCGGGAACTTACTCGGTCGAGGTGTCTTCGCTGGCAGCTTCTCAATCTCTGCTCAGCCCGAAAGTGGCCAGCAAAGATACTGATTTAGGCGACAGCAGCCTGAGTTCTCGTACCATTACGATCACTCAGCCTGGGCAAACGAATCCGATGACCGTGACGCTGAACAGCGATCAAACCAGTCTGTCGGACATTCGCGATGCCATTAACAAACAGCAAGGCAGCGTAACTGCGAGCATTATTAAAGCAGATGACAACAGCTATTACCTGGCACTGACTTCACGTGACAGCGGTACGGCTAACCAGATGACGATCACCACGAATGATACGCAACTGGCACAGTACATCAGCTATGACTCGACGAATACCAGCAGCGCGAGCAACGTGATGACACAGCAGGTTGCTGCGTCTGATGCGAAGCTGAAAATTAACGGGATTGAAATTACCCGCAGCAGCAATACGATTACAGATGCGCCGGAAGGTGTCACGCTGACGCTGAATAAAACCAACGTTGGCAGCCCGGAAACGTTGACGGTAACCAAAGACAACCAGCCGATGACCGACGCGATTCAGGCGTTTGTTGATGCCTACAACTCGCTGCAAACGACCATTGCTAACCAGACCAAATATACAGCAGTGGATCAGGGCAGTGATTCGCAGGACAGCTCGAACGGCGACCTGCTGGGCGACGGTACGCTGCGCAACATTCAGACGCGTCTGCGCTCTATGTTGTCGTCCTCTCAGAGTGACGGAGGAAGCTTCTCCATTCTGTCGCAATTGGGTGTGACTCAGGATACGACCGGTAAGCTGACCGTTGACAGCACCAAACTTAATAAAGCGTTGAATGAAAAGTCAGCGGACGTGATCTCTTTCCTGTCCGGCGACGGTAAAACCACCGGCTTCGCCACGCAGGCAAGCAACCTGCTGGACGATTTTTTAGGTACCGATGGTACCGTGCAGAATGCGACCGACGGGATCAACAAAACCCTGAAACAGCTGTCCGATCAGTATGACCAGGTCAATGATCAGATCACCGCAACCATGGCGCGTTACAAAACACAGTTCACCAGTTTAAGTCAGCTGGTTTCTTCTCTGACGACAACCGGTAACTATTTGACCCAGCAGTTCAATGCTATGAGTGCATAAACCATCAGTTGAGGTTTGACATGTATACGAAATCGGGAACTCAGGCTTATGCCCAGGTCGGCGTGGAAAGCGCCGTTCTGAGTGCCAGCCCACATCAACTCGTGGTGTTGCTTTTTGATGGCGCCTTGAGCGCCATGAAAAAGGCCGCGATCCTGATTGAGCAGGGAGATATTCCCGGTAAAGGACGGGCGCTTTCACAGGCTATAAATATCATTACCAACGGCTTGCGGGCCGGTCTTAATCACGAAGCCGGTGGTGAGATCTCCGCAAATCTGGACAGTCTTTATGACTACATGACACGACGTCTTTTACAGGCAAATCTCCACAATGACCTCTCCGCCATTGATGAAGTATCGAAGTTGTTGAGCAACATCGCTGATGCCTGGAAAGAAATTGGCCCCAATAATCAAAACTCGCGGGACACTTACTAATGGAAGCAAATCTCGGGTTGCTCCACCACTATCAGCAGCTGTTGGTCGCCAGCCGCACCATGCTTAACCTCGCGAAGGAAGGGCGTTGGGACGAACTCATCGAACATGAAGTGAAGTACATTAACGCTGTGGAGAAGTTAGCACAGTTCCAGGATGCCGGAGAAATTGCGCCTCAGTTGCAGGCGCAAATTCGGCCGCTGCTGAAGCAAATTCTGGATAACGAAGTTGTGCTGAAAGAACTGTTAAACGAACGAATGGATGAACTGCGGACATTGGTTAGACAGACATCTCGACAACATAACCTGCATTCGACATATGGACGCCTCTCTGGAAATATACTCTTCCCGAATGAGATCTAATCTCAGAACAGGCGGGTGACGTTTTAAACACCTCGCCCGCACTGTTCTCTCCTGTTACCCCTGTTTCCCGAGTCTCAGGAACATGGCAACGGGTTTTCCTTGCTATCCCCCCAGTTTTTACCTTCCACTAAAAATGCAGGCTGTCGCCAATGCAGGCGTGATCCCGTGCGTAAAATCCACAAACATCCGCGATATCTGCGTAGGGAAAAAAGGAAGGGGACGTAATGTGCCGGGCAGTAGCACCCGGCGCTACCTTATTTGCTGATGTCCAGCCCGGCGGCAGTCAGCGCGTTCTGGCACTCAACCGTCGGTTTATCGACGCGTTTGAGCGTCATGCCATCAAATTCCAGTGTATTACCTTCGTGGTCGAGCGGGTAAATATCCCGTTTTTGCGTCACGTTATATAACGTGCTGCCATCACGCATCAGTTTGCCCGGTACGGCAATGACCCGCTGCCACTGACGGCAATCCAGCGTGTCCCCTTCGGGCGTGACAATCAGGCTGCCTATTGCTTCCGGGCTGACCAGTTTGCTCTGCGGGCCTGCCGATTGCCAGTAACCCGCCAGACCTGACGGTGCAGGCTGTTTTACCACCGCGTTGTAATCATCCACCTGTACGCAGCCGCTGAGCAGTAGCGCCGCGCCAATAATCACTCGCTTTTTCATTATTTATCCCGATCGCGAAGAAAAAAATATTGTGGCATTAAAGCATTATCATCGCCACCCTTCTCCGGCGCGAAGAAGTTTGATCTGCACCAGGGTTTACGCCCTTTTTGCGTTAGTTTGTCATTTGCCACGTGTATCATTCGCCTTCTTTAATTACTGCCTTCTGAGTTCAGAGGTTTTCACTATGTCATGGCAATCCTTTAAGGAGCGTTTCCTGATTCGCTTCTGGTCCCCGATTCCGGCCGTTATCGCCGCCGGTATTCTCTCCACCTACTATTTCGGCATCACTGGCACTTTCTGGGCGGTGACGGGCGAATTCACCCGCTGGGGCGGCCAGTTGTTGCAACTGGCGGGCGTTCATACAGAAGAGTGGGGATACTTCAAATTGATCCATCTGGACGGCACGCCGCTGACGCGTATTGATGGCATGATGATCATCGGTATGTTTGGCGGCTGTTTTGCCGCCGCGCTGTGGGCGAATAACGTCAAGCTACGTTTTCCGCACAGTCGCATTCGCATCGCCCAGGCCATTGCTGGCGGCATTATTGCCGGTTTCGGCGCCCGGCTGGCGATGGGCTGTAACCTTGCCGCCTTCTTCACTGGCATTCCACAATTTTCGCTGCATGCCTGGTTCTTTGCCGTTGCCACGGCGATTGGCTCATGGTTCGGCGCGCGCTTTACGCTGCTGCCCATGTTCCGCATTGCGGTAAAGATGCAGAAAGTTTCTGCCGCTTCACCGCTGACACAAAAACCGGAGCAGGCAAAACGCCGCTTCCGCATCGGTATGCTGGTGTTTATCGGCATGGTGGGCTGGGCGCTGCTGACGGCGATGAATCAGCCGAAACTGGGGCTGGCGATGCTGTTTGGTGTCGGTTTTGGTTTACTGATTGAGCGGGCGCAAATCTGCTTCACCTCCGCATTCCGCGATATGTGGATCACCGGGCGTACCATGATGGCAAAAGCGATTATTTTTGGTATGGCGGCGAGCGCGATCGGCATCTTCAGCTATGTGCAACTGGGGATGGAACCCAAAATCATGTGGGCCGGGCCGAATGCGGTACTCGGCGGGCTGCTGTTTGGCTTCGGGATTGTGCTGGCAGGCGGTTGTGAAACCGGCTGGATGTACCGCGCAGTCGAAGGTCAGGTGCATTACTGGTGGGTCGGGCTGGGCAACGTTATCGGCTCGACGATCCTGACCTGGTTCTGGGATGACTTATCCCCTTCCCTCGCCACCCACTGGGATAAAATCAACTTGCTGAACACTTTTGGCCCGCTCGGCGGCCTGCTGGTGACCTATGCGTTGTTACTGGCCGCGCTGCTGTTTGTCATTGGCTGGGAAAAACATTTCTTTCGCCGCAAAACACCGGCGCCCGTGAAGGAGACTGCATGAACATTGTGCCCGATTACCGCCTCGATATGAGCGGTGACCCCTGCCCTTATCCGGCGGTAGCCACGCTCGAAGCGATGCCACAACTCAAAAAAGGGGAGATTCTGGAGGTGGTGAGCGACTGCCCGCAGTCAATCAATAACATTCCGCTGGATGCCCGCAACCACGGTTATACCGTGCTGGATATCCAGCAGGATGGCCCGACCATCCGCTACTTGATTCAGAAGTAACGCAACAGGCTGGCTCACCTGCAAATGGTGAGCCAGCAGCCGATAACGCTCAACCGACGAAATGGTGGATCTCGCCCCACTCATCCATAAACATGCAGCGGTTGCGCCCGGTCTGCTTACCGCGATACATCGCCGCATCGGCACGTTTTGCCGCCTCGTCCAGTGACTCTTTGGCCTGGACTTTGGTTAACCCAACAGTGACCGTAATATGCAGTGCTTGATCGTCACAATTCAGGGTGGTGTCGGCAATGGTATTGCACAGCCGCAGCCCGGTCAGACAGGCATCTTTATCCGAAGGAGCACGTAGCAAAATGATAAATTCCTCACCGCCATAGCGGTACGCATTATCGTCATCGCGGATGCCGTCGCGTAATAGCTGAGCGAGACCGCGCAATACGCTATCGCCAATCAGATGGCCGTAAGTATCGTTAATATTTTTAAAGCGATCGATATCCAGTAATAACAGGTAAATATTTTGTTCCGGGGCGCGTATTAATTGCTGTACAAATGTTTCATCCAGCATTCTTCTGCCTGGCAAGCCGGTGAGAATATCGATCCCGCTGCGCATATTTAATAAATAACTTTTATAGGTTGTCACCGCGCTGGAAAACAGAGCCAGATGCTGTTTAAAGTCGGTGAAATGTTCGGCCGTCACGGTTTTATTCTGGATGGCGAGCATCATCTGGCGACCACTGTCATGCATGCGCATATGTGCCTCGCTAATTGCCTGAATACATGAAGATTCCTCCTCTCCCATCGGTTGGTGATGATGCAGCCAGGTTCCAACACGACAGTGTTTATGCGCGCCCGGATAAATAATATCTGGCTGTTCAAAGGCATTATTTACCACACAGGAAAACATATTCACCAGCCAGTCATAATGGGCATCAACAGAATAATTAAGATCGGCCAGAATAGTGTCAATCTGGCAAGTTTTACGGTACATAGTTGCCCTCCGCGTCAGCTAATTTTAGGGCTGCTAGTGTATGCAATTGAAGTTAGCTTTTTGTAAAGATCATTAAGACAGGGCAAGAATTAATTATTTCAGCGGGATAAATATTTACGAAAAGCACGCCGGAAGGTGGCCGCTCATTACCCAGGGCACGACATAATATTTGCCGGTGCAACGCCAGTGAGTATTTTTCATTCAAAGAGATTACCGGTTATCAGCGCCGGGCTACGGTAATTACTCGTACCAGCGTTTTGCCCGCAGGGAAATCATTACGGGCTATATGTATTGGGATAGTGTATTGTTGCAGCCCATTCATCAGGAATTACTCTATGCCACCACGGAAAGATTCAAAAAACAATCGCAACTTTCTTACCAAATGTACCTGCCCTCACTGCGCTATGCAGTCAGAACATAGCTTCACCCGAGTCCAGAAAGGTTCAGCACTGATGTGCCCCCATTGCAGCAAGATCTTCAAGCAAGACAAACCTGCTTACGCCTGAAATCAGCAACCTCAGTGGATACCGGTCGGCATTTAACGACCGGTTTTAACACCCGCACAAAATCCTGCCGCCGCACATAGAGAAAAACCCCGCCAGAGCGAGGTTCTTACGTTGCCCCCATGCCACGCGAAAAGCGCATTAATTAACTGTTGGTTGCATCCTATAAAAAATGCATGTTGTCCTGTACGGGAGAAACGAAGCCCATGATCAGCTCCGTTGGGGTTGAACATAAACCAGAGCTTATCCTGAGCATTGTGCGAAGTGGTATGGCGGAAATTGTGCGTATGGATTTGATCCAGTCATTGGCATGAGCTAGCGACCCGTTGGAATTGACGGCAGTGAGCTGGCGTACAAACTCGCCTGTCGTGACAACACGACGGTCGGAAGGCTCATTATGAATAGCCTGGTAAAAACGCGGAGATGATGTCAGAACGACACAGCATGATCTAAACCTCTAAAAAATACTGTACATACACGCAGCATTATTAGCTGAAGATTGCGCAAGCGGAACGAGAACTTTCTCTTTTAATGTATAAAGATCAAAAAGAAGCATCTACGGGCTTAATGAATTGTCAGAAATCATTTATAGTTAGTTACCTAAAATCACAATGTCTTAATAAAGGACGCATCGATTGCTCTCGTTATCAATAACCAGGTTTGTCTGGTCAACTGGTATCTTCTGTTTTCTTGCAGGTTACAGGCCGTTCATGGGATGACCAGGCAGAAGTTGCTCTTGAGTGTCTGGCCGCTTTTCTGTGACCAGAGATGGAATATAGATATGACAAAGCCAGGGAAAATGCCTGCCTAAGTAAGTTATTCAAATAATGTTAAATCTATTTAGCCGTTATGTTTCTGTTGGCGTGGTAAACACAGCAATTCACTGGCTTGTTTTCGGGTTGTTAATCCACCTTGCATCAATGACTCAAGCGACGGCAAACCTTATAGCGTTCTGCGTCGCAGTGACCTTCAGTTTCTTTGCAAATGCAAGGTGGACATTCAAGGCTAAGGCCACTTCCTCAGGATATATCATGTTTGTTTTGTTTATGGGGTTCATGGCAGGCTTAACTGGCTACCTCTCAGACATGATGAAATTACCCCCTTTGATTACACTTGTTACTTTTTCCGCCATTAGCCTGGCTTGCGGTTTTATTTATTCAAAACTCATTGTCTTTAGGGATGCGAAATGAAAATCTCTTTGGTCGTTCCGGTCTTCAATGAAGAGGACACCATTCCAATCTTCTATAAAACGGTGCGTGAATTTGAAGGACTAAAACAACATGAAATTGAAATAGTCTTTATCAACGATGGTAGCAAGGACGCAACGGAATCAATCATCAATGCGCTCGCCGCTGCTGACCCGCTGGTTATCCCTCTTTCATTCACACGTAACTTTGGTAAAGAGCCGGCACTTTTTGCAGGTCTTGATTATGCGACAGGTGATGCAGTAATACCAATCGATGTAGACCTCCAGGATCCTGTAGAGGTCATCCCTCACCTTATTGAAAAGTATCAGGCGGGCGCAGATATGGTGCTGGCAAAGCGCTCCGATCGCTCTTCAGATGGCAGAATGAAGCGAAAAACTGCGGAATGGTTTTATAAGCTTCACAATAAAATCAGTAACCCGCAGATCGAAGAAAACGTCGGTGATTTTCGCTTGATGTCTCGTGAAGTGGTGGAAAATATTAAACGCATGCCAGAACGGAATTTATTCATGAAAGGCGTGCTTAGCTGGGTGGGAGGCAAAACTAACGTAGTGGAATATATACGATCCGAGCGTGTAGCAGGACAGTCAAAATTCAATGGCTGGAAGCTATGGAACCTTGCACTGGAAGGGATAACCGGCTTCTCTACGTTCCCACTGCGCATGTGGACTTATATCGGACTCTTTGTGGCCGGGCTTTCATTTTTATACGGCTCATGGATGATAATCGACACCATGGCTTTCGGGAATCCGGTACGCGGTTATCCATCTATGCTGGTTTCGATATTGTTTCTTGGCGGTGTTCAACTGATAGGGATTGGAGTCTTAGGGGAATATATCGGAAGAATTTACATTGAGGTTAAAGGGCGTCCACGTTACATCGTAAAAAATCAATTTGAAAGGAAATGAGGTCAATAAGGGAAACCATGAATAATTATACTTTCAATAATGAAACGCCGCTTAAGTGGCTTTTGTTTATTTTTGTTTTTGTTGTTATCACGGTTTTTTTCACAGCCATTCACCCTTTAACAATCATATCAGGTGATGACTGGATCAACCTTTCCTCAGGACGGCAGTCTTATCCTCAATGGGGAAGTTTTAACCCGATAAAGGTTGTTCCTGAGGTATCATTCCCTTTGTTTGGTAATATCGCATCATCAATTATTATGCCGATGGGATTCACTTTCCTGGAGTCTGTCGCATACATCACAGCCATTTTAGTCGCTTCGCTTATTGTTTTTTTCCTGTATCAAGTTTATATGCTTCTCAGGGAAAAGATGAACTTCTCTGCTTATGTAAGCTCTTTGCTTGTCATTTTTTATCTGCTTTGTTTGTTCGGTATGTTCCGCACACTGAATAACAACAACAGCCCATATTTGTTATGGGAACAAAACATTACCTGTTATTACCACTACATCGTTCCGGCGCTAATTAACGGATCTCTTGCGATTTACTTTCTTAGAAAAGGAGCGCATGCATTGAGAGTTGTTAGTGAGAATTGGGTGGCAGCAGGAATGCTAGTCTTTGCGATTTATCTGTGCGTGTTCTCAAATATATTTGCCAGCGTTTTCCTCGCAGTTCTGTGTGGAGTGATGTTGCTTTTAGGACTCATTAGCCGCAGATATAAAATTATCGAGACAATTAAAGTGTACCCTTTTCATGTCGTAACCCTTGTTATGTGGGTTATATCTGCTGAATTTGAAATGAATGGCGGGCGAGCCGAAAGGATGGCTAAAGACCACCTCAATATTTCAGGGACCATCAATGCCTTCGTGTCTCTCCTTAAGCTTTCAGAAAGAACATTCCTGGTGGTAATGGCTGTTGGCGTGATTTTTGGTGCAGTATATTTGCTGAAGAGTAGCGACGAAAAATCGAAGATTAATGGTCGTTATGTGTTCTGGGTGTGCATCCTGTCGGGTCTTATTACTACCGTAGCGCTTATTCTTGTCTGCGCGAAAGCAAGCACCAACTATGCCACACGGCCTGTAGCTATGTGGGGCGCATTCATGTACCTGATCATCGTCGCAAGCATAGGTATCGGATATCTGATTACTGTATTCAAGCCCGTGAACTACATCGTGCCGATCGTTGTTCTTTGTCTGGTAAACAAAACTACTGATCAGAATCATTCGCTGCGTGAATCGCATAATGGCAATGTCCCGTTTGCCGTGGCTAATGCGATAAGTCAGAATATGATCGACCAGGTAAAAACAGCGGTTAATGCCAATCAGAGAACCATGGAATTGCATGTTCCTAAAGGTGATGATAACGATAACTGGCCTTTCCCGGTTACTCGTGGAAAAGCTATTTCTGAGACACTTAAATCAAACGGATTGATTCCGAGGAATATTGAGATCAAAATTCTGCCAGACAGAGAGATGAATGCTAAATATGGCATGCCTATTTAATGTCAATGCTGGCTCCGATTAAGAGCCAGCAGTTACTTTCCCTTAAATCTCTCAAAGAGGCTCTTCTGAGCTATAAATGAGTGGATGTTGTCTCGGTTGGTATGTTGGTACCGTAGATGGCGATTCGTACCAATGCAGAACAGGCAGGGACAGAAATGACAGTAGCACATTCGGCCAGGATGCCATCAATACTGACACTGCACTGGGCTAATGCAGCAGACTGCACGGTAACAGTCTGCTCTTCATTAAAGAATGATTGTCTGGATCGTTGTTGATTACAACGGGAAATGCGAGTACGTATGTGACGTAAGTTATTATCAGAAAGTTATCAATAGTAACTCTATAGAAGTCCCTCGCCCGTCAGGCCTGTAGCAAAAAGCCCAACTGAGTGGGCTTTTTGTTATTATCCAATCTAAAAAGGCTTCGTATATTTTCCAATTTCAGGCGCACTCAAAGTGTCTGATAGGACCCACCAATGCCTCACGTGCCAGGCTTAGACCTGTAACTACCTAACAAATCGTAAAATTACAAAAACTAAACCTGCATATTCATGATGTCCTGGTAGGCAGACACCAGTTTATTACGCACCTGAACGCCCATTTGCAACGAAATGGACGATTTTTGCAGATCGGTCATCACGTCATTCAACGCCACGCCCGGTTCGCCGAGTGTGAATTTCTCTGCCTGCATACGTGCTGCGTTTTGCGTGTCGCTGATGCGATCCAGCGCAGCATGCAGTTGCCCGGCAAAGCTGATTGTCGGTTCGCTCTCCACGCTCTGATTGCGCGCAACGCCGGCAGTTGCCTGCAACTGGCTGATGACGCTTTCAATGCCCTGTATAGCCATTATTTTTCCCCGGATGGTTTGATACTGGACAAGGTTAACAGCTTGTCAATGAGATAATGGCGGTAAATAGCGACAAAAAACCAGGTTATTTGGCGCATAGAAAATTGGGAATCATCAAATAATGGCATTGCCATGTTAATGGATAAATGTCGAGTTTGCCGACCCGGGAGTCTGTTTTGTTTCTCAACTCAAATAACAACATCCACCCAGAGTTACGAGGTGCGCAATGAGTGCGACTGCAACAACTGCACCGCAGAATAAATCTCTTGAGTGGCTTAACCGCTTACGCGCGAACCCCAAAATCCCTTTAATGGTGGCCGCCGCAGCAGCCGTCGCCATCGTTGTTGCTATGGTGCTGTGGGCCAAGAGCCCGGATTACCGGACGTTATTCAGCAACTTATCCGACCAGGATGGCGGAGCCATTGTCACGCAGTTGACCCAAATGAATATCCCTTACCGCTTNGCCGATGGCAACGGAGCGATTGAAGTTCCGGCGGANAAAGTGCACGAACTGCGCTTGCGTCTGGCGCAACAGGGTCTGCCGAAAGGCGGCGCAGTGGGTTTTGAACTGCTGGATCAGGAAAAATTCGGTATCAGTCAATTTAGCGAGCAAGTGAACTACCAGCGTGCGCTGGAAGGTGAACTGGCCCGCACCATCGAAACACTTGGCCCGGTGAAAAGTGCCCGCGTGCACCTCGCCATGCCGAAACCATCGCTGTTTGTTCGCGAACAAAAATCTCCTTCCGCCTCTGTCACCGTTAATCTTCAACCGGGTCGCGCCCTGGATGACGGCCAGATCAGCGCGATAGTACATCTGGTTTCCAGCGCAGTGGCAGGTTTGCCGCCGGGTAACGTAACGGTCGTTGATCAGGGCGGTCGTCTGTTAACGCAGGCCGGGACAGCCGGTCGCGATCTGAACGACGCCCAGCTGAAATATACCGCTGACGTTGAAGGCCGTATCCAGCGCCGTATCGAAGCCATCCTTGGCCCTATCGTCGGTAATGGCAACGTACACGCGCAGGTTACCGCTCAACTCGATTTCGCCAATAAAGAGCAAACGGAAGAGCAGTACAGCCCGAACGGCGGCGATCCGGCGCAGGCGGTTCTGCGTTCACGCCAGGTAAACACCAGCGAACAGATTGGCGGCCAGTATCCTGGCGGTGTTCCGGGGGCGCTCTCTAACCAGCCCGCGCCAGCGAACAGTGCGCCGATCACGACGCAGAATAACCAGCAGAATGCGCAAGGTCAGCAAGGCACCAATACCTCCACCGCGAACAGCAGCAATGTGGGGCCGCGCAACACCACGCATAACGAAACCAACAACTACGAAGTTGATCGCACCATTCGTCATACCAAGATGAATGTCGGTGATATTGAACGTCTCTCCGTTGCCGTGGTGGTGAACTACCGCACGCTGGCAGATGGTAAAACGGCCGCACTGACCGCCGATCAACTGAAACAAATTGAAGATTTAACCCGTGAGGCGATGGGTTACACCGAAAAACGCGGTGATACCCTCAACGTCGTCAACTCGCCGTTTAACGCAACGGACGATATCGGTGGTCAGCTCCCGTTCTGGCAGCAGCAGTCGTTTATCGACCAGCTGATGTCCGCAGGCCGCTGGTTACTGGTACTGATTGTTGCCTGGCTGTTGTGGCGTAAAGCGGTCCGTCCGCAACTGGTGCGCCGCCAGGAAGAAGCGAAAGCTGCACAGGAAGCTGCACAGGCACGAGCCGAAATTGAAGAGTCGGTGGAAGTTCGCCTGAGTAAAGACGAAGTGAACCAGCAGCGTCGTTCTAACCAGCGCCTGAGCGCAGAAGTGATGAGCCAGCGTATTCGCGAAATGTCAGATAACGATCCGCGCGTCGTGGCGCTGGTCATTCGCCAGTGGATGAATAACGAACATGAGCAATAATCTTTCCGGAACNGACAAAAGTGTCATCTTGCTGATGACCATCGGCGAAGACCGNGCAGCAGAGGTGTTTAAACACCTCTCTGCCCGCGAAGTTCAGCATCTGAGTACCGCGATGGCCAGCGTGCGTCAAATCTCCAACAANCAGTTGATGGACGTATTGCAGGAGTTTGAGAACGAAGCGGAACANTTCGCNGCGCTGAACATCAACGCCAACGACTACCTGCGTTCGGTGCTGGTCAAAGCGNTGGGCGAAGAGCGTGCTTCCAGCCTGCTGGAAGATATTCTCGAAACCCGCGATACCACCAGCGGCATCGAAACGCTCAACTTTATGGAGCCGCAGAGCGCCGCCGACCTTATTCGCGACGAACATCCGCAGATCATCGCCACTATTCTTGTGCACCTCAAACGTTCTCAGGCGGCAGATATTCTGGCGCTGTTTGACGAGCGCATGCGCCATGACGTGATGCTGCGTATCGCCACCTTCGGCGGCGTACAGCCTGCCGCGCTGGCGGAACTGACCGAAGTACTGAACAACCTGCTCGACGGCCAGAACCTCAAACGCAGCAAAATGGGCGGCGTGAGAACGGCAGCCGAGATCATCAACCTGATGAAAACCCAGCAGGAAGAAGCGGTTATTACTGCGGTTCGCGAGTTCGACGGCGAACTGGCACAGAAAATTATCGACGAGATGTTCCTGTTCGAAAACCTGGTGGACGTGGACGACCGCAGTATCCAGCGCCTGCTGCAGGAAGTGGACTCCGAGTCCCTGCTTATCGCCCTCAAAGGCGCCGAGCAGCCGCTGCGCGAGAAGTTCCTGCGCAACATGTCCCAGCGTGCTGCCGATATCCTGCGCGACGACCTCGCCAACCGTGGCCCGGTGCGTCTGTCTCAGGTGGAAAACGAACAGAAAGCGATCCTGCTTATTGTTCGTCGTCTGGCGGAAACCGGCGAGATGGTAATTGGCAGCGGCGAGGATACCTATGTCTAACGAATTGCCCTGGAAAGTCTGGACGCCGGACGATCTGGCACTCCCGCAGGCTGCCGAGTTCGCTCCCCTGCTGATGAACGAGAGTGCATCAGAAGACGCCGACGAGGAAGAAGACGTCTTATCCGAGGAGCAAAAACAGCAGCAGCAACTGGCACAGATCCAGATGCAGGCTCACGACGCGGGTTACAACGCTGGACTCGCGGAAGGACGTAAAGCGGGACACGATGTCGGTTACCAGGAAGGGCTGGCACAGGGCCAGGAGCAAGGGCTGAATCTGGCTCGCCAGCAGCAGGCTCCACTTCATGCGCGGATGCAACAACTGGTCAGTGAATTCCAGTACACCCTGGATGCGCTCGACAGCGTGATTGCCTCCCGTCTGATGCAGATGGCGCTGGAAGCCGCTCGCCAGGTGCTGGGACAAACGCCCTGTGTCGATAACAGTGCGCTGATCAAACAGATTCAACTGCTGTTGCAGCAGGAGCCGCTGTTCAGCGGCAAGCCGCAACTGCGCGTTCACCCGGACGATCTGCAACGGGTAGAAGAGATGCTCGGCGCGACGTTAAGCCTGCACGGCTGGCGTCTGCGCGGCGACCCAACGCTGCATCCGGGCGGCTGTAAAGTTTCCGCCGATGAAGGCGATCTTGATGCCAGCGTTGCAACGCGCTGGCAGGAACTGTGCCGTCTGGCGGCGCCGGGAGTGATTTGATGACTGCGCGCTTGACCCGCTGGCTGACAACGCTTGATAACTTTGAAGCCAAAATGGTGCAACTCCCTTCTGTGCGACGTTACGGGCGACTGACCCGCGCTACCGGCCTGGTGCTGGAAGCCACCGGTTTGCAGTTGCCGCTGGGCGCAACCTGCATCATTGAACGTCAGGAAGGCGGCGAAACCCACGAAGTGGAAAGTGAAGTGGTCGGCTTCAACGGTCAACGCCTGTTTCTGATGCCGCTGGAAGAAGTCGAAGGGATTTTGCCCGGCGCGCGCGTTTATGCACGCGGTGCGGTGGGCGATGGTCTACAGAGCAGTAAACAATTGCCGCTCGGCCCTGCCCTGCTGGGACGCGTGCTCGACGGTGCAGGTAAACCGCTCGACGGCCTGCCTGCGCCCGATACCGGGGAAACGGGCGCGTTGATGACGCCGCCGTTTAACCCGTTGCAACGTACGGCGATTGAGCATGTGCTTGATACTGGCGTGCGCGCCATTAACGCCCTGCTGACGGTAGGTCGCGGTCAACGTATGGGGCTGTTTGCCGGTTCCGGCGTCGGTAAGAGTGTGCTGCTTGGCATGATGGCGCGTTATACCCAGGCTGACGTGATTGTCGTGGGGCTTATTGGTGAACGTGGCCGTGAAGTTAAAGATTTTATCGAGAACATCCTTGGCGCTGACGGTCGCGCCCGTTCTGTAGTGATCGCCGCGCCAGCGGATGTTTCTCCATTGTTGCGTATGCAGGGCGCTGCCTACGCCACGCGCATTGCTGAAGATTTCCGCGACCGCGGTCAGCATGTGCTTCTGATCATGGACTCTCTGACGCGTTATGCCATGGCGCAGCGTGAAATTGCGCTGGCGATCGGCGAACCGCCAGCAACCAAAGGTTATCCTCCTTCTGTCTTCGCCAAATTACCGGCGCTGGTGGAACGTGCGGGGAACGGCATTCACGGCGGCGGCTCGATCACCGCTTTTTATACCGTCCTCACCGAAGGGGATGACCAGCAAGATCCTATCGCGGATTCTGCGCGCGCGATTCTTGATGGACATATCGTACTTTCCCGCCGTCTGGCGGAAGCCGGTCATTATCCGGCGATTGATATTGAAGCCTCCATCAGCCGTGCAATGACCGCGCTAATTACTGAACAACATTACGCAAGGGTCCGGAATTTCAAACAGTTGCTGTCTAGCTTCCAACGAAATCGCGATCTGGTGAGCGTTGGCGCGTATGCGCGAGGCAGTGACCCAATGCTGGATAAAGCTATTGCATTGTGGCCGCAGCTTGAAGCCTTTCTGCAACAGGGCATCTTCGAACGTGCCGGGTGGGAAGATTCTATACAGTCTTTAGAGCTGATCTTCCCGACAGTATAAGGTAGTGGAGAGCTGACTTTATGACGCAAAACAGCGCATTAACGACGCTAAAAGATCTGGCTGAGAAAGAGGTTGACGACGCAGCACTGAAGTTGGGTGAGATGCGCCGCAACTGCCAGCAGGCGGAAGAGCAGTTGAAAATGCTGATCGACTATCAGCATGAGTATCGCAACAGTCTGAATAACAATATGAGCCAGGGCATTGATAATCAGCGCTGGCAAAATTATCAGCAATTTATTCAGACGCTGGAAAAAGCCATCGATCAGCATCGTAANCAANTGATGCAATGGAACGAGAAAGTCGATATCGCTCTGGGTTGCTGGCGAGAGAAGAANCAGCGCTTACAGGCCTGGCAAACGCTGCAAGAGCGGCAAAGCGCAGCAGCATTACTGGCGGAAAACCGCCTCGATCAGAAAAAAATGGATGAGTTTGCACAACGCGCATCCCTGAGGAAAATAGAATGATCACCTTGCCAAAACTGGTAGTAACTGAATCCGATACCGCCACCAGCGCGCAGACAGGCAAAGCGGGCGGCGATTCGGCACAAGATTTCCTCGCCCTGCTTACCGGCGCGATGTCCGGCACGCAGGGACAAACCCAGGAGAACGGGGAACCGCTGACGCTTGCTGATTTACAGGCTGCGCTGGCAAGCGGCAAGCTGGCGAAAGGAAACCTGACCGCAGCCACCGGTGAAGATGCACAAACGCCCGCGCAGAAACTCGCGGATCTGCTTGCGCGTCAGATTGCCAAACGCGATGTCACCGCCGGGGCGACGGAAAGTACAGCCACCACTGCTGATATGCAAAAACTCTTGTCTGGCCTGACGCCTGCCGCGAAAAGCGATGTTCTCGCCGCGCTGAACAAAACGGCGCAAATCGGCGATGAGAAGAGTGATGCAACCGATGACGAACTGGCAGGCCTCAGCGCATTGATGGCGATGCTGCCGCATCAGCAAACTGCGCAGCTGAGTGCTTCCGCGACGGCGAAATCGACCAGCGTCAGCACGCAAGATGTTGCCGCAGCCGCTAACCGCGCGCTGAACAGCGGCTCACTCTCGACCACAGCCGATACCGATCTATCACGTAGCGCCGCGAAGAATGATCCGGGCGCGAACACGCCTTTCCAGGTGGCTGACAATTCACAGCAGGCCGCAGTACTGGCCGCGGCCAGCGCCACGAAGAAAGATAGCGACAATGCGCTGCAAACCACCAACACCACGGTTAGCGTGGCGCCGGTGACCACCAGCGCCAGCGCGGCCCAGGCCAGCTCGCCTGTGGCGGCACCGGTTGTCAGCGCGCCGCTGGGTAGCCATGAATGGCAGCAGAATATCAGCCAGCACGTCACGCTGTTCACTCGCCAGGGCCAGCAGACGGCTGAACTGCGTTTGCATCCGGAAGATCTGGGCCAGGTGCAGATCTCCATCAAGCTGGAAGATAACCAGGCGCAGCTGCAAATGGTTTCGGCGCACAGCCACGTTCGTCAGGCACTGGAAGCCGCGTTACCGACGCTGCGTACGTCTCTGGCTGAAAGCGGTATTCAGCTTGGGCAGAGCAGCATCAGCAGCGAAAGCTTCACCGGCCAGCAGCAACAGCAGGCCTCACAGCAGCAACACGCTTCACGTTCGGGTTCCGGCGATGTTTTTGGTTCCGACGATGATACAGCCATCGTGACGCCAGCAAGCTTACAGTCTGTGGCTCGCGGTAACGGCGCTGTAGACATCTTTGCCTAAACGCCAGAGGTAGCATGATTATCCCCGTCTTTTCCGCGCTTTGACGCGCGCAGGACACGGGATAATCACCTCATAAGCAGTACTAACAGGAAGCCCGTATCTAATGACTGACTCCGCTATTAATAAAAAACGTAAGCGCTCTATCTGGATCCCGCTGCTGGTGTTAATCACCCTCGCGGCATGCGCCACAGCTGGCTATAGTTACTGGCGTATGCAACAGAAACCTGCGGCAA
>Ga0058692_1000471_pt1 | contig 18130 bp, 18 predicted proteins | sample AgamicAtAmrz_FD_55216 | JGI IMG/M metagenome (GOLD analysis project Ga0058692, IMG submission 55216) | Agave microbial communities from Guanajuato, Mexico - At.Am.rz | ecosystem: Host-associated > Plants > Roots > Rhizosphere | place: Guanajato, Mexico | collected 2012-06-07 | reverse complement strand
GGTTTGCCAGCTGGTATTGGCACGGCAGTTCCAGTTCTCTTCACCAGAACTGTGCTTTACGCCAGAGTCATAGTTAATCGCCCAGTTGGGCGCATAGTCACTGACGTTACCCGCCACATCGACCGCTTTTACCGTAAAGTTGTTGCTGCCCGGCTGCATGTCGCGGTCCGGCGTAATCTGCCAGCGGCCATCGGCCCCCACCGTCGCGCTGCCGGCTGCCACGCCGTTCTGGTACAGCGTCACCTGACTGTAAGGCTCGGCCTGTCCGGAAAAATCGAGCCGCTTATCGTCGGTGGTCTGGCCCGGCAGCACCGGCTGGATGGTGCCGACGTCATCGATAGCCTGCAGGATGGCGGGCGTGTTGATACGGGTGTCGATGGTCAGCGTCCAGCTGTCGCTCCATTGACTGACGTTGCCGGCTTTATCGCTGCTGCGGCTGCGAAAACGCCAGTCGCCGTCCGGCAGCAGATCCTGCGGCGGCGTCCAGTGCCAGTGGCCGCTGCTGTCGACGGTGGCCGTACCGCCGACAACCCACTTTCCGCCCGGTGCGGCATACTGAATGCGCACCACGCTGCCGGGCTCGGCTTCGCCGTGCAGTTCCGGCCGGACATCATCGGTGGGTTTGCCGCGGCCAAACTGGCCCTGATACAGCCCGCGATTGTCGTCGTAATAGCTGAACGTCGGCGTTTCCGGGGTAAGCGTATCGAGATGAAAAGTCCACTTCGGCGACGGCTGACTGCGGTTGTCGGCGCGGTCCTCGGCCTGCGCCGTCAGGTTATAGGTTCCGTCCTGCGGCAGATCGAGCTGCGCCTGCCAGTTGCCCTGCGCATCGGCACGGACAGAGGCGAGAAGTTGGTTGCCATCATAGAGATAAATCAGCGCGTTGGCTTCCGCCTGCCCGCGTACCACCGGCTGATCATCGTTGGTATAGCCGTTACGCCTGATGCTGTTACCGTCCTCCACGCCGCCGGCAACGTGGTCTTCAATCGCTTCAATGATCGGTCTGGCGGGCGGATGGGTATCGATATTGTAATCAACACGCGTAGGTGCGCTGTGATTGCCGGCGGCATCCACGGCGGTGAAGGTTAGCTGGTATTCACCATCGGCCATCGGCTGCGGCGGCATCCACTCGAAGTGGCCATTGATCACCGGCACGCGTAGCGGATTGCCACCGTTAACCGTTACGATGACTTCAACGGCGTCCGGCGTTTGCACCGTTCCCTGCCAGCGTTTTTGCGGATCGTTGTACCAGCCGCGTTCGGCAACGATAACCACAGGGGGTGATAAAACCGGGTGTGAACTGGAAGCAGAGGTGTCAGAAAATAACATAAAATTTCCTTAAAAATTAATAAGTTCAACAGGCTGAATGCCCGTTGATATAGTTATTAATGCGGAAATTTTGCCGTTATCAGATTCGTCCCGAATCTAAGACAATCTGTTAAATCACGACTTAAAAGCTGCGGGGATAAAAAAGGCGCCACTGTTCAGAAGAACAATGACGCCGTTATGTTCCGTGCATTCAGCGGCAACGCGGCTGGCTTAGCCCTTTACGTTCTGCATCAGCGTCTTGCGCTGGCTCTCCAGTGCGGTCACCCGGTTACACACTTCATGACCGAAGTTCTGGAAATCCTGCTCCTGATTGTTCCATTCAGTCTGAATCGACTGCTGTAGCCCGCCGAGGTTGCCCATCAGCGCCTGCAGCGGATTGCTGCCGCTGGCGGCCTGTTTGGTACCCATCTCGTTCAGGCTATCCTGCAACACCCCGCCCAGCGTGCTCTGCACCAGCTTCTCGCCGTCGGCGCGCACCTGCTCAATGGCCTGATGGTGGAAAGTCAGGCCATCCGGGCGATGCTCGATGATGCGGTTCATCTGCTGCTTGAGCTGGCCGTTCAGCGTGGTCAGGCGATTGCGCACATTGCTGTCCGCCCCGAGTTTTTCGACGATCACTTTATCCAGCGCCACGCGGCCCCGCTCCAGACGGGTGGTTGCGCCGCTGTCGACCCACGGCAGATCGCGACGCAGCGCGTTCTGGTAGTCAATCGCCTGCTGGCGCGTGGCGTTATCGACGCTCACCGACTTGCCGTTGAACTGCACATCGCCCTGCGGCGTGATTTCAAGGTTGCCGTTGCTGCCCACCACCTGCACGCTCTGGGGTTTGATGATCACATCATCCTTTGGATTGACGCTGCACTGATAGTCAGCATGCGCCTGAGCTGCCGCAGCAGCAGCGCGGCGAGAAGAGCCTTACGAACCATGAAATCTCCTGCAGATGTGAATAGTCTGATAAGCGGTGGCATTGTGCTGCGTCTGGCGATGCGCAATAAATTGCGCCGCAACGAAAGGTGCATTGGACAAGCGAATCAACCAACACGCACTGAATGTGTAGCGGCGCGATTCATCGCGCGAAGTTATCGCCAGTGGTGATACTTAGTCCCACCAAACGTCGAAGAGTTCAGTGACCTGAATATCGGCGAGATTTTTCTTTTCCAGCCAGTTACGCACCAGCTCGCGGTGCGCGTCGGTGCATTTGCCGGTCTGCTGCAGACACACCAGCCCTTCCCACACCAGATAGCCGCTGCCGTCATAGGCCAGACCATTCGGATCGATCACCTCATTGATGAACTGATCGAGCGTGGCATCCACCTCTTCCTCACTGGTGCCTTCGGCAAAACGCCAGGCAACAGAGAAGCCCAGCTCCTGAAACTCATCAACATGCAACTTTTTACGTAAACGGCGGCTACGTTTTACAGCCATTATTTCACCCTCTCAAACATCAGATCCCATACGCCATGGCCCAGTCGCTGCCCGCGCTGCTCAAATTTGGTTAACGGACGCGTTTCCGGACGCGGCACGTAATTCTGGCTCTCCGACTGATTGCTATAGCCATCGATGCTGCTCATCACTTCCAGCATGTGCGTGGCGTACTCTTCCCAGTCGGTCGCCATGTGGAACACGCCGCCCAGCTTCAGCTTGCGCAGCACCAGCTCGGCAAACGGTACCTGGACAATGCGGCGCTTGTTGTGGCGCGCCTTATGCCATGGATCCGGGAAAAACAGCTGCACCATGCGCAGCGAATTGTCCGGCACCATGTTCTCCAGCACTTCCACCGCATCGTGACACATCACGCGCAGATTCTGCACGCCAGCCTCTTTGGCCGAGGCCAGACAGGCACCGACGCCCGGCGCATGCACTTCAATGCCGAGGAAGTTCTGATGCGGATTGTTCTGCGCCATGGTCACCAGCGAGGCGCCCATGCCAAAACCAATCTCCAGCACCAGCGGCGCTTCGCGGCCAAACAGCGCAACCATGTCCAGCGGCTGCGGCTGATACTCGACGCCCATCTCCGGCCAGTAATTGTCGAGCGCGAGCTGCTGTCCTTTCGTTAAGCGCCCCTGGCGGCGCACAAAACTGCGGATACGGCGTAAAGGCCGCCCGTTCTCATCAAATTCCGGGGTGATGACGTCATTAATCATGTTGAAACCTGCTGGTTAGCCTGTTCAGGGAAACGGGCATTATGCAAAGTTAAGTAACAGAAGCAAGCCTTTGCAATCTTCCGGTTTACACCCTGATGTCTCTGTGCTGGAATTCCTGCCTGATTGTAGAGTAAACACGGAAAATTTCCTTCTTATGATGCAGGCGCCGCAGTTCGCGCAACAGGTGCTGGAGTGGTACCAACGCTTTGGCCGTAAAACTCTGCCGTGGCAGCTGGAGAAAACGCCCTATAAGGTGTGGCTCTCCGAAGTGATGCTGCAGCAGACGCAGGTTGCCACCGTTATTCCCTATTTCGAACGCTTTATGGCGCGCTTCCCCACGGTTGCCGACCTGGCCGCCGCGCCGCTTGATGAAGTGCTGCATCTGTGGACCGGCCTCGGCTATTACGCACGGGCGCGTAACCTGCACAAGGCGGCTAAACAGGTGGTTGAGCTGCACGGCGGCGTATTCCCGCCCCATTTCGATGAGGTCGCGGCGCTGCCGGGCGTCGGCCGCTCCACGGCGGGCGCGATCCTGTCGCTGTCGCTTGGCCTGCATTTCCCGATCCTCGACGGCAACGTAAAACGCGTGCTGGCGCGCTGCTATGCAGTGAGCGGCTGGCCGGGCAAAAAAGAGGTGGAGAAGCGACTGTGGCAGATCAGTGAAGACGTCACGCCAGCGGAAGGCGTCAGCCAGTTCAATCAGGCGATGATGGATCTCGGCGCGTTAGTGTGTACTCGCTCCCGCCCGAAATGCGAAATCTGCCCGCTGAATAGCGGCTGCGCGGCTTATGCACAAGGCAACTGGGCTGATTATCCCGGTAAGAAACCGAAAGTCACGCTACCAGAGCGCAGCGGCTGGTTCCTGATGCTGCAGCACGGCGACGAGGTGTATCTGGAACAGCGTCCGCCGGTGGGTTTGTGGGGCGGCCTGTTCTGCTTCCCGCAGTTCACCAGTGAGCAAGCGCTGACTGACTGGCTGGCGGCGCGCGGCATCCACGCGAAGCCGCAGCAGCTTACCGCGTTTCGCCACACCTTCAGCCATTTCCACTTAGATATTGTGCCTATGTGGCTGGCGTGGCCTTCCTCCGGGTCGCTGATGGATGAAGCCGGCGGTCTCTGGTATAACTTAGCGCAACCACCGTCAGTGGGGCTGGCCGCGCCGGTAGAGCGCCTGCTGCATGAGCTNCGCCATCCCCGGCAGCTTCAACTGCGAACCAGTTTGACCGAAGAGGAAGAGTAATGAGCCGCACCATTTTTTGTACTTATCTGCAACGCGACGCTGAAGGCCAGGACTTTCAGCTCTATCCTGGCGAACTGGGTAAGCGCATCTACAATGAGATTTCCAAAGAAGCCTGGCAGCAGTGGATGTCNAAGCAGACCATGTTGATCAACGAGAAGAAGCTCAACATGATGAACCCGGAAGATCGCAAAGTGCTGGAGAAGGAGATGGTGAATTTCCTGTTCGAAGGCAAAGATGTGCACATTGAAGGTTACACCCCGCCAGAAAAATAAACGTTCAGGGCCTCCCTTTGAGGCCCTCTTTTTCGAGTCAGGCACGCATTCACAATGAATAAAAAACTGATAGCACTGCTGGTCATCGCACCCCTGTTAGTCTCCTGCTCCGGACAAAAAAAATCGCAGTACCATGAAGAGTGGGTNAAGGACACCAACGGTTTTGACATTCTGATGGGGCANTTTGCCGCCAACATCGAGAATATCTGGGGAATCAATGAGGTTCTGATCGCCGGACCCAAGGACTACGTCAAATACAGCGATAACTATTACACCCGCAGTCACATCAACTTCGACAGCGGTAGCATCACCATTGAGACCATTTCCGGCACCGATCCGATGGCCAGCCTGCGTCAGGCCATCATCACCACGCTGTTGATTGGTGACGATCCGGGCAACGTCGATCTCTACTCCGACGCCAACGATATTCAGATCAGTAAAGAGCCGCTGCTCTACGGCCAGGTGCTGGATAATACCGGTCAGCCGATCCGCTGGCAGGGACGCGCCGGTAACTTTGCTGATTACCTGATTCAGAACAAACTGCAGAAACGCACCTCCGGGCTGCACGTTATCTGGTCGGTGACCATTCCGATGGTGCCTAACCACCTCGACAAACGTGCGCATAAATATCTGCCGCTGGTGCGCAAAGCCGCCGAACAGTATGGCGTTGATGCCTCGCTGATTCTGGCGATCATGCAGACCGAATCGAGCTTCAACCCCTATGCGGTAAGCAACGCCGATGCGCTGGGTCTGATGCAGGTGGTGCAGCATACTGCCGGGGTCGATGTGTTCCGCATGAAGGGCAAATGGGGTAAACCGAGCCGCAGCTATCTGCTCGATCCGGCCAATAACATTGATGCCGGTACCGCATATCTGTCGCTGCTGCAGAAGAGCTATCTCGGCGGGATTCAGGATCCGCTGTCGCGCCGTTACGCAGTGATCACCGCTTATAACGGCGGGGCGGGCAGCGTGCTGCGCGTGTTCTCCAGCGATAAAGACCGCGCCTTCGCCACCATCAACGGCATGTCACCGAGCCAGGTGTATCAGACGCTGACCACCAATCATCCGTCGGCCGAGTCGCGCCGCTATCTGTACAAAGTGAGCCAGGCACAGCGCAGCTACCACCGTTATTGATTAGCGCTCATCGCCACCTTCTCCCGCCTGCGGGAGAAGGTGGCGTGCGGTGGGGGAACAGCCCCCTCCTACAACATCATATTCGCCACTAACCGCTTGTGCCCGCTGTCATCCTCCTCGGTGTAAACCCCCTGCAACTCCGGTGAAAAGCCCGGCAGCAGATTGATACCCGCTTCCAGCGCGAGGAAATAGCGCTGCACTGCCCCGCCCCAGGTTTCGCCTGGCACCACGCACAGCACACCCGGCGGATACGGCAGCGCCCCCTCGGCGGCAATGCGCCCTTCGGCGCTGGCGATCGGCACCAGCTCAACGTCACCGCGAATATACGCCTGATGCGCATCCTGCGGATTNACCTCGACTTTCGGGAAACACGCCTGGCGGAACATGTCGCGCTGCAGATCNTTNACNTCGTAGCTGACGTACAAATCGTGCATCTCCTGGCACAGGCGACGCAGCGTGTAGCCCTGATAGCGCTCGACGTGCCTGCGATACACGCTCGGCAGCACTTCGGCCAGCAGCGCATCTTCCCGCACGTGCTGTTCAAACTGCTCCAGCATCGCCACCAGATGCGCCATTTTTTCCGGCGTTTCCGCTGGGGTCAGCAGGAACAGGATTGAGTTGAGATCGCACTTCTCCGGTACGATACCGTTCTCGCGCAGATAGTTGGCGAGAATGGTGGCCGGAATGCCAAAGCGGGTGTATTCGCCGCTGGTGGCATCGATGCCTGGCGTGGTGAGCAGCAGCTTGCACGGGTCCACCAGATACTGTCCGGCATCGTAACCGGCAAAACCGTGCCACTTCGCGCCCGGTTCGAAGCTGAAATACGCCGGATCGGCGGCGATGGTGGCGGTTTCTGCCGCCTGCCATGGCTTGCCGTGCACCTGCTCCGGCAGGAAGGGCTGAATCAGGCTGCAGCGCTCAAGGATTGCTTTGCGTGCCTCAATGCCCAGCGTGACGCAGTCGTGCCACATGCTGCGCCCCGCTTCGCCCTGATGCATTCTGGCGTTGATATCCAGCGCAGCGAACAGCGGATAGAACGGGCTGGTTGAGGCGTGCAGCATAAACGCGTTGTTCAGGCGCTTGTGTGGGCAGAAGCGTTTCTGGCCGCGAATATGGTTATCTTTCTTGTGAATCTGCGAAGTCTGCGAGAAGCCCGCCAGCTGCTTATGCACCGACTGGGTGACAAAGATCCCCGGATCGTTCTCATTAAGCTCCAGCGTCAGCGGCGAGCAGCCGGCCATCAGCGGAATAAACTGCTCATAACCCAGCCATGCCGAATCAAACAGAATGTAGTCACACAGATGCCCGATGCGATCCACCACCTGGCGCGCGTTGTATACCGTGCCATCGTAGGTGCCAAGCTGGATGATCGCCAGCCGGAACGGGCGCGGCTGATCCGCGCGCTGTGGCGCGACCTGGCGCACCTGCTCGCGCAGATACGTCTCGTCGAAACAGTGCGCATCGATGCCGCCAATAAAGCCAAACGGATTACGCGCCGCTTCCAGATAAACCGGCGTGGCGCCCTGCCTGGATCAGCGCACCGTGGTGGTTAGATTTATGGTTATTGCGGTCAAACAGCACCAGATCGCCGCGCGTCAGCAGCGCATTGGTCACCACTTTGTTGGCGCTGGAGGTGCCGTTCAGCACGAAGTAGGTTTTATCGGCGTTGAACACGCGCGCGGCATATTTCTGCGCATCCTTGGCCGAGCCTTCGTGGATCAGTAAATCGCCCAGCTTGACGTCCGCGTTACACATATCGGAGCGAAAGACGTTCTCGCCGTAGAACTCATAAAACTGACGTCCGGCCGGATGGCGGCGGAAAAACGCTCCGCCCTGATGGCCCGGACAGGCAAAGGTGCTGTTCTGCATATCGACATAGCGCGTCAGGGTGTCGAAAAACGGCGGCAGCAGTTCCGCCTCGTACGCCTGCGCCGCCAGCTCCAGCGCCTGCCACTCTTCCGCTGCGCCGTTGATCTCTCCGGTCACGCCCGGCAGCGTCAGCACCGCGTCATCAAAGGCGTTCGCGACAAACACCGGCAGATTGAAGCCGGTCTGGCGCAGCAGCGTCAGCACGCCGCTGCGTGTATCGGCCAGCGAGACCACTACCGCGGCTACGTCGGTGAAATCGGTATTATCCAGCGTCACCACGTCGCGCGCGGTGTTGAGACTCAGGCTTGGCGCTACCGCTACGCTGGCAGCAATTTTCAATGGGTTCATAACACAAATCCCCGTAATGAAGGATGAGTGGGTGCCAGTGGCACAGCAATGAGGAAATTTCCCCGGCGAATAACGTCCGGCGGCCGCAACCGATAGACATCAGTAAAGCCAGATCGCGTCTGTCTTTACTCATATCCAACAGCGAACGGGGCGTAGCCTCACCGCATGGTGAGCGGGAAATGCGAACAACAGATGACAGAGGCGCGCTTGTCATGAAGCGCACGGCGACAAGTGCAGATGTGCATTGTACCGGACATGGCGGCGTCCTCAGCAATGAAGATGGGAAATAAATTCGGGCGACATGATGGCATCTTTTTTTCCCGCGAACAACCAATCAGGGCGGAATTTTGATGCAGAACGCCAATGCGCTACTTCATTGATTTACATGAATAATAGTTAAGGCGTCTATTTTTAACTGCCTGAATAGTCGAAGATTACGCAAAGTTATGCAGAATGTAACACCGGTACGATAGCGACCGCCTGCCGCGCCCATCCGCCTGGCACTCCCTGCGGCAGAAGCGTACTATGGAGCGCACTTCTCCCAACCAGCCGGAGGCTGCATGTTCAAGGCACTGGTCATTGAAAATGATGAACAGGGATACCGCACATCCCTGCAGGATCTGTCAGAGCAACAATTGCCCGATCAGGATGTTACCCTCGAAGTAAGCTACTCCACCCTCAACTACAAAGACGCGCTGGCCATCTGCAATAAAGGGCCGATTGTGCGCCAGTTTCCCATGGTGCCAGGCATCGATTTTGTTGGCCGGGTGATCCACAGCCGTCATCCGGAGTGGCAGCAGGACGATGTTGCGCTGCTTACCGGCTGGGGCGTGGGTGAAAAACACTGGGGCGGGCTGGCGCAGAAAGCCAGCGTCTCCGGCGACTGGCTGGTTAGCGTCCCGGCGGCGCTCAGCCCGCTGCAAACCATGGCGATTGGCACCGCCGGCTTTACCGCGATGCTGTGCGTGCTGGCGCTGGAAAAACAGGGCATCACACCGCAGCACGGTCCGGTACTGGTTACCGGTGCCAGCGGCGGCGTGGGCAGCTTCAGTGTGAGCCTGCTGGCGCGTCTCGGCTATGAGGTCGTGGCATCCAGCGGCCGCGCCAGCGACAGCGCCTACCTGCTCGATACGCTCGGCGCCTCCGCGATTATCGACCGTAACGAACTGAGCGCGCCCGGCAAACCGCTGGCGAAAGAGCGCTGGGCCGCCGCGATCGATAGCGTCGGCAGCCACACGCTGGCCAATGTGTTAGCCGGGATCCAGCGCGACGGCGTGGTCGCCGCCTGCGGCATGGCGCAGGGCCTCGATCTGCCCACCAGCGTTGCGCCGTTTATTCTGCGCGGCGTTACGCTGGCCGGCGTGGACAGCGTGATGTGCGCCAAACCGCTGCGTCAGCAGGCGTGGCAGCGTCTGGCGGAACTGGTTGACGGCGCGCTGCTGGAGCAAATGACCAAAGTGATTCCACTGAGTGAGGCGCGCGCAGGCGCAGAACAGCTGCTGGCGGGCCAGGTGCGTGGGCGGCTGATTGTCGATTGCCGCCAGGCGCCCTGACCCGGTGCAGGGTGCGTTATGGCCGCAGCTGTATCTGCGGCCGATCCTGCGCTGGCGGCGTAACCACCTGCAGGTCGGCCTGATACCAGCGCGTCAGGATCGGTTCGGTCATCACCGCGTGCGGCGCGCCCTGCGCCACCAGCTGGCCGTGGTGTAACAACAACACCCGATCCGACCACAGTGAGGCCAGATTCAAATCGTGCAGCACCGCGCAGACGCTAAAACGGCCATTGCGCGTCAGCCGGTGCAGCAGGCGCAGAGTGGACTGCTGCCAGTAGAGATCGAGCGCGGAGGTGGGTTCATCCAGCAACAGCCAGCCGCGCGGGCCGTCGTCATGCCACAGCTGCGCCAGCACCCGGGCCAGCTGCACGCGCTGCTGTTCCCCGCCCGACAGCGAGCGATAGTCGCGCTGCGCCAGCGGCGCGCTGCCGGTTAACTGCATCACCTCCTGCACCACCGCCTGGCAGTTACCGGTCGGCCAGGGTGCGCGCCCCATCGCCACCACGTCGGCAGCCGGCAGCGGAAAGGTGACGCTGTTTTGCTGGCGCATCACNGCNCGGCGCTGCGCCAGCGGTTCNCGNGGCCAGGCCGCCAGTGGACGATCGCCCAGCCAGCANTCGCCGGCGTCCGCGTGCAGAAAGCCGGTCAGCAGCCGCAGCAGCGTCGACTTACCGGCACCGTTAGGACCGATCAGGGCAACCATTTCGCCCGGCGGCAGCGTCAGGGAAACATCATCGATTAAGGTACGCGTTCCCCGGCAAAACCGCAGTCCGCGCGCCTGCAANTGCTCACTCATTCAGCCCCCCTTTGCTGGCGCAGAATCTGCCACAGGAACCACGGCCCGCCCAGCAGACTGGTTAGCAGCCCGACCGGCATTTCGGCCGGAATCACCACGGTGCGCGCCAGCGTATCCGCCAGCAACAGCAGAATCGCTCCCGCCAGCGCCGCGCCCGGCAGCAGCCAGCGGTGGTCACTGCCGAGACAAAAACGCATCACGTGCGGCACCACCAGCCCGACAAAACCGATAATGCCGCTGACCGCCACCGCCGTGCCCACCAGCAGCGCACTCAGCACCAGCAGCTGGCGCTGCGTGCGTTTAACATCGACGCCCATATAGTGCGCGTCCTCTTCGCCCAGCTGCAGCAGATTGAGGCGACGCGCGCGCGTCTGCACCAGCAGCAGCGCCGGAACGATCAGCAGCGCACACACCAGCAGGCTCGGCCACTGGGCACCCGTCAGGCTGCCCATGCCCCACAGCGACAGCTGACGCAGCTGCTGGTCGTTGCTCAGCCACGACAGCACGCCAACCGCCGCGCCGCATAGCGCATTAATCGCAATGCCCACCAGCAGCAGGCGCGCCAGCTGGCCCTGCGCCAGCCGGCTAAAGCTGAAGATCAGCAGCGTCACTACCAGGCTGCCGGCAAACGCTGCCAGCGAGGGCAGCCACAGCGCCAGCAGCGGCGGCAGGCTGACCGGTAACACCACTGAGAGCGCCACCGCCAGCCCGGCACCGCTGCTGATACCCAGCAGTCCGGGATCGGCCAGCGGATTACGAAACAGCCCCTGCATCACCGCACCGGACACCGCCAGCGCCATGCCAGTCAGCACCGCCAGCAATACGCGCGGCAGGCGAATTGTGAGCCAGATTTGCCAGGCCAGATCGCTGAGCGGCGCCTGCCACAGCGTGCGCAGCGACAGCGGCATCGCGCCGAGGTTGGCCGCCAGCAGCATGCACACCAGCATGCTGATACTCATTAACATCAGCCAGCGCATCATCAGGCGGTTAATCATGCTGCACGGCTTCCGCCGCATGGCGCAGGCGCAAAATCGCGTCCGGCGTATCGAGGCCGAAACTCAGCAGCGCCATCTCATCAATCACCAGCAGCGCGTGATGCTGGCCGGCCGGCGTCAGCTGCAGGCCCGGCAGCGCCCACACCGCCTGTTCGCCACCCAGCGTGCGCAGCCCCTCTTCGCCGACCACCACCAAATCCGGTGCTGCCGCCACGACGCCCTCCTGCGACAGCTGCTGATAGTGCGGCACCGCGCCCATGGCATTGACCAGGCCGGCAGCGCGAATTGCGCCGTCAGCGCCGGTCTGCGCNCCAGCCGCCTGGGTGCGTAAGCCGCCGTGCGCCATGATAAACAGCACTTTCACCGGCAGCGGCTGCTGCGGTAGCTGCGCACGCTGTTTGTTGACCTTGTCGATCAATGCGCGGGCCGCCTGTTCACGCTGCAGCGCGTTGCCAATGGTGGCGATTTTGTCCGTGATGGCATCGAGGCGGTTATCCCCACTGACCTCCACCACCGTTACCCCGGCGTCCGCCACCTGCTGCAACACCAGCGACGGTTTAGCCAGCGCGCTGGCCAGTACCAGCGTCGGTTTCAGTGCCAGAATGCCTTCCGCGTTGAGCTGGCGCATATAGCCGATATCCGGCAGCCTGGTGGCCGCCGCCGGATGCTGGCTGGTGCTGTCGCGCGCCACCAGCTGCGCCTGCGCATCCAGCGCGTAGACGATCTGCGTTACATCGCCCCCGATAGTAATGATGCGCTGCGCCGCCCACGCCGGCAGCGTCAGCAGAGCAAGCAGTGTCAGGATCAGCGCTTTCATGCGGCGGCTCCTGTCGGCGTCAGCGCCATCACCTGCTCGCGCCAGCGTGCCTGTTCCGGCGTGCCCTCGCTGCGCTGGCCGTACAGCTGGGCAATCTGCGTGCCATCGGCAGCGAACAGCTCCAGACTGGTGACGAAGCCATCGCCGCCCGGCTTGCGCGTCACCCAGCTCTCGTGAATGCGATCCGCCATCAGATGCAGCGTGAACGTGGGGTTAAAAACGTTAATCCAGTTATCCAGCGGCACCACTTTCCCGATAGTGCCGGTAAAGATCTGGGTACAGCCGCGATTGCCGACGAAAATCATGATTTCATTGCCATCCTGCTGTACCTGGGCCAGCAGCGTTGCCAGCGCGGTGTTGCTCACCTGACGCGCTAAATCATCCGGCACCGCGCGAAACGCCTGCGGCCGCGAGAGATGGTGACGCTTCAGCAGGCCAAAGAACTGATGCACATCGGTCATGGCACGCCACTCCGCTTCGACAGTGCCGGCATCCACCCTGTCGCTGAACGGCGTGGCGCTGACCGGCTGCGGCTGCAGCTGAGGCGCGTGCGCCAGCCGGAAGCGCTCAATCAACGCCTGCCACGCCGGCATCTCCGTTTGCGCGGTGGTGTAAATTTTCAGCACCGCATCGGCGTGACGATCGAAAATCTGTATGCTCTGCCGTTCGCCGTGCGCGGTCTGCTCGTGCAGGAAGAAAGCACTGTGCCACTGCGCGGGAAACAGACGCTGGTCGAGCGCACGCGGATTAAGCACCAGCCCGCCATGTTCGCCGAGATGCAGATTGCTGTAGGTTCCCACCTGTTCGTGCACCGCCCAGGCATTGCGCGTAATACTTTTGGTCTCACCCACTGCCGCCAGCGCCGTCAGCAGCGCCGGAAAATCGGCGCGCAGCGGCTGCGCGTCGTGGCCCACGCGCGCTTCGCACAGCTGTGCTTCCCCTATGCCCATCAGCGCGGCTAAATCACGCGCGTACATTTTTGGCTGCTGGCCTTTCAGCGCCAGATAGTGTTGATAGCGTTGATGCATTGCGCTTGCTCCCGTGAAAATGCCCTGCGCCACCGCAGGGCGAAAAGTGATTAGAAGTCGACGTTCACGCCCAGTTGCCAGGTGCGTCCCGGCATCACGGCCAGATTGATGTCGTTGCGCTCCTGCGCGCTGGCGCTGGTCAGCGTGCGGCTGCTGAGGTAATCCCAGTATTTACGATCGGTAATGTTGTAGACACCGCCGCTCAGCCTGACNTTTTTCGTCAGCTGCCAGTACGCGGTGGCATCGATCAGGCCGTAGCCCGGCACGCGCATGTATTCGCTGCTGGCGTCGCTGATGGCCGCCCCGCTGTTGCTGTAGCTCTCACGGTTGGTGGCGCTGGCCTGTTTGCCTTTGACGAAGGTGGCGGTGAGCGCCGCGCCGTAACCGCGCGCTTTGTCGTCCCACGCGACGCCGACAATCGCTTTTAGCGGCGCGACACTGTCGAGATCGATGTATTTGTCGCCCAGATAGCGGGATTTCGCTTTACCCTCGCTGTAGCCGAGCGCGAACGTGCTGCTCAGGCCATCCACGGTCGGGAACCAGCTGCCGTAGTTGACGCGGGTGCTGATCTCCGCCCCATAAATGTAGGCTTTGTCGCGGTTCTCAGCCTGATAGCTGGTGTAGATGTTGGCCGGAACATTGACGAACATCGCCGGGTTGGTGGCGCGGCGATAGCGGGTGTAGGCAATAAAGTTTTTGTAGGTGTTGTAGAACACCGAGGTATTGAGGGTGATGCCGTCGGTCGGCTGTCCTTTCAGACCCCACTCAAAATTGTTGCTGGTCTCGGTTTTCAGATCGGCATTACCAATCAGCGCATACTGCGCGCTGCCGGCGTAGCTTGAACCAAGGTTCCACGAGCCGTACAGCTGGCTGGTGGTCGGGAACTCCACGCCGCGCTTATATTGCAGCCAGGTGGTGAGCGCCGGATTGATATCGTACTGGAAGGTCAGTGACGGCAGCACTTCGGTGTCTGAATTGGTCTTGCCGTACAGTTTTTCCACCTGCTCTTCGGTCAGCACCGTGCTGCCGTTGGTCAGATCGCCGAGGTTCTTCGGTTTGGTGCTTTGATGAATAACGCGCACGCCGGGAATCACCGCGAAATTGTGGCTATCGAGATCGAAATTGATTTTATCCTGCAGATAACCGGCCACGGTCCAGGAACGGCTGTCTGACTGCGGCTGGGTGATGGTGCCGAAGGTGCCTGGGTTCGGCTCCTGGCGGAACGGACGCTCGCTGTTCTCCACACGCGCGTTGACGCCGCCGCTCAGCTCGTGGCGGCCGAGGGTTTTGCTGGCGCGCGTGTCAAACCCTAAGGTATCGACGTTGTAGTCAGAGTAGACGAAACCGTACTGACTGGCGCTGGTCGGTAACCAGGTGGTGTCGTGCGCCTCGGTTTGCTGCCAGTAAATTCGCGTGGTCAGCGTATCGATCATCTCGTTGTACGGCGTCCACTCATCGGCAAGATTAATGCCCCAGCGGCGCGAATCGCTCTGCTGTTGCGCAGTGCCCCAAATAGTGTTGCCGCTGCTGCTGTCCCAGGTATCGTAGTGGGTGTGATTGGTTTTGTGGTAGTAGTCGAAGGTGGCGCTCAGCTTGTGCTGATCGTTTGGCTGCCAGATGCCCGACGTCATAAAGGCATCCGAGTGCCAGTTGGCCGGGTAGGCGTCTTTTACGCCGCTGTTGTTGCGCGTCTGCTGGCCGTCGCGGCGGCTGTAAACAAACAGGCCGCGCAGTTCATCATCCCCTGCCGCCGCGGTGATGCCGTTGTGCCAGCTGCGATCTGCCGAACTGTAGTCGCTCTGATAACCGAAATAGTGGGTTTTATCGCTGCTGAGGTAGTCGTCCGGCGACTTGTTATGAAACGATACGTTACCGCCGATTGCGGTGTTAGGTTGTTCCACCGATGTAGCGCCCTTCTCAATTTCGACGCTGCCAAACATATACGGGTCGATGTAGTCGCGACCAATACCGAAGGTATTGTTACCGGCGCGACTGACGTACGGACGACCGGTGGCGTCCGGTACCGGAATGCCATCAATATCCAGACCGACACGGTTACTTTCCAGCCCGCGAATGTTGTAGCCGGTATAGCCTGCACGGTCAAAGCCGCTTTTACCGGCTGACGAACCGCCCGCCGCGCCAGTGGCGCTGACCAGCGGCTCATAACGCATGATCGAACCGAAGTCATTGGCGCCGCGTTTTTGCAGATCGCTGGCGGTGAGCGTGGTTTTGCTGCCGGCCTGCTGCTTAGGCGCGGTAACGGTCATTACCGGTTCATTGCTGCTGTTGTTCTCTGCGGAACGCGCCAGCGTACTGCTGTCGCTGGCGGCATAGCTGCAGGCTGCGTGAATGGCTGAAGCAAGAACAGCGACGATAAACAGACGCTGCCGGAAATTTCCCTGAAGGTGTAAAGACATGCGCGAAATACCTGGTTAATTGTTAGTATTCGCTCACTTATTTGCTGCCAGAAAACCACGGCTTTATGCTAAAAACCGTGAAACAGCGCGTCACGCTGGCCAGATAATGTTATCGATCCCGGCACCTGTGGCACAGTGTCATGCGCGCTTCAGTGCACAGCTGCCGTGTATAACTGGCCGCGGTGCCGCAGGGATGCCTGTGGGATTTATAGAGATTAAAATGATGGTGAAAACAATTTAATGCAATTGGTAATCATTATCAATATCATTTGCATCAAGATGTATCTTTGTGCGCACAATTTGTTAACCCATGATTAATCAAGCACTAACAGGAGGGATAGGATGGCAGATAAACCGGCAGTAACCATTCACTACTGTACCCAATGTAACTGGCTGCTGCGTTCGGCGTGGATGGCGCAGGAGCTGCTGCATACCTTTGCCGGCGATCTCAGCGCGGTCACGCTCCAGCCCGGCAGCGGCGGCGTGTTCGAGATCAGCATTGATGGTCAGGTAATTTGGGAACGCAAACAGGAAGGCGGCTTTCCCGATGCGGCAGCACTGAAGCAGCGGGTGCGCGATGTCTGCTGGCCGGATCGCGAACTGGGGCACGTGGACAAGAAGAAACCGTAACGCGCTTAGCTGTTGGCGATCTTCTCTGCCGCGTCCTGCAGCGCCGCCACGACAATCTCCACCGTGGCCGGTGAAATCTGCTCCTGCGATAACCGATGATTGAGCGTATAGCGAAGCGTATGGATCGCCTGCTCCACCTGCGGAATGCTGCGGTTGTTGACCAGGATCGCCAGCGAAGTGAGCCGCCCGATAATCACCGCCACGTTTTCGCCATTTTCCGCCAGCAGCGCGCGGCCCGCATCGTTGAGCGCGTAGGCTTTGCGCGTGGCCTGGGCATCCACCACGCGAATGGCGTCCATCTCTTCCAGCAGCGTCAGGTTGGGATAAATAATGCCGGGGCTGGGGGAATATTCGCCTTTCGACAACTCTTCCACCGATTTGATCAGCTCATAACCGTGCGCCGCGCCGCTGGCCAGAAAGTGCAGCATCAGCAGGCGAATATCACTGGCATCCAGCATCCTTTCGCGCCGCTTTCTGCGTGCGCCGGCACAGCTGGCACGCTGTGCCGCATCGGCGTGCTCTGGAACATCCCGCTGCTGTTTCATCGCCTTCCCGGGGTCAGTTGAGGGAGGTTGATAGTAGTCTGGTGCCTGGTAAAATTCAACACAGGCGGCAGCGGGCGGGCGCCGGTTATTTTTGATGCCAGTAAGCGACGGCGCGCACCAGGTCGCTGTGCGCCGCACGTTGCTGCGTAAAGTAATCGCTCAGCTGTTTCACCGCCGCGCCTTCGCCGGTCAGCCAGATAAAGTAGTCATCAGCAGGCAGCACAATCGGGTCCAGCAGCGGCGTCAGCGCCTCAGCCTGCATGTTGCCGCTGCCGAGCCAGCTCACCGTGACGTCCGGCAGGTCGCCAAGATACGCGCGGCCGACTGGCTCATCAACACAGGCCAGCAGATGAATCTGCTGTGCCTGCATTTCCTGATAGCGGCGCTTAAACGCCGGCAGACCGGTCTCATCACAGACATAAATCTGACAGGCATAATCCACCGGCACGACGCATGAGCCGCGCGGGCCGCCCATCGCAATGCGATCGCCCGGCTGAGCGGCACTCGCCCAGCTGCTGGCGACGCCGCCGTCGTGGATGTAAAAATCCAGCGTCAGCGAATCGCTGCCGTTAAAGGCCAGCGGCGTATAGTCGCGCGCCGCCGGACGTACGCCGTCAGGCCAGACGATGCCTTCGTCGGTCATGTGTGGCAGCGCCAGCGCACCGCCCGGCGTATCCGGGAAAAACACTTTGATGTGGTCGTCAAAAGAGGGCGAGTGGAAACCCGCCAGATCGCTGCCGCTAAAGACGATGCGCCAGAAGGCATCGGCCACCCGCGTTTTGCTGGCGACGGTGATGTGACGGAAGCGTAATTCATTGCGCACGCGTTGTGGAGCGCGATAGTGAGTCGGGTTTGGCAACGTTTCTCTCCCTGCAGCGACGGTCCCGCGCTACTGCGCTGCCGCACACCGCTGATGGTGCATGTTATCGAAAATCATTCTCATTAAACGCCTTGCAAGATACCTATGATATATTTTCGACGCAATGCCGAAAAATGCTATTGGCGAAAACGGA
>Ga0058692_1000464_pt1 | contig 18278 bp, 10 predicted proteins | sample AgamicAtAmrz_FD_55216 | JGI IMG/M metagenome (GOLD analysis project Ga0058692, IMG submission 55216) | Agave microbial communities from Guanajuato, Mexico - At.Am.rz | ecosystem: Host-associated > Plants > Roots > Rhizosphere | place: Guanajato, Mexico | collected 2012-06-07 | reverse complement strand
CGATGCTGTGGCCGCACCAGGCTCACCGTGAACGGCACGGCAATACTGAAGCGGCGCATCACCACGCCGCTGTCGGCGTAATCCAGCGCCGTCAGCGGATTAACAATCGAAATGCCCACCCCGGCGCGCACCATCGCGCACACCGACGCGGCGCTGTGCGTCTCCAGCACCAGCCGCCGCTCCACCTGCTGCTCATGGAACAGCGCATCCAGCAACTGACGATAGCTATCGCTGCGCGACAGGCTGACATAGTTTTCACCGTGAAAATCCTGCGGCGTCAGCACCGCCCGCTGACACAGCGGATGCTGCGGCGGCAGCACGCACACTTCATCACAGGTCAGCAGTGCCAGGCGTTCAGTCCCGGCGGGTGCATGCTGGGTTTCGGTCAGACCGAGATCGTAGCGCTGCGCCGACAGCCACTCCTCCAGCAGCGGCGACTCCTGCGGAATAATATTCAGGCTCACCTGCGGATAGCGCTGTAAAAACGGCTGCAGCAGCGGCGGCAACAGCGACTGGGAAAAGACCGGCAGGCAGGCGATGGACAGCTCGCCCTGGCGGAAATTGCGCAGCCCTTCGGCGGCATCCATGATGCGATCCAGACCGTACCACGAGCGCTGCACCTCTTCGTACAGCCGCAGCCCCTGCACGGTGGGCTGCAGGCGGCCGCGCACCCGCTCAAACAGCTGTAAGCCCAGCTGCTGCTCCAGCCGCGCCAGTTCGCGGCTCACCGTTGGCTGCGAGGTGTGCAGCAGCGTGGCGGCCTGGGTCAGATTGCCGCTGGTCATCACCGCGTGAAAGATTTCGATATGCCGCCAGTTGATTTTTGCCATCGTCGCCTCCGTGTCATCCATATCATATTTGCATAGCTGATGCTTAAACAGATATTTTTCTGCATCACTGTGCTGTGGCTAAATGACAGCAACGACTCAGGAGAATACTCATGCCACGTCCACTTAACGATTCCCAGACGGCGCTTAACGCCACAAATCTACTGCCGCTGGCGCAGCGCTACAGCGGCCCGTTCTGGGCTTACGATGCCGAAATCATTCAGCAGCGTATTGCGCAGCTCAGCGCGTTTGACGTGGTGCGCTTTGCGCAAAAGGCCTGCTCAAATATTCATATTCTGCGCCTGATGCGCGCTGCCGGCGTCAAGGTCGATTCGGTCTCGCTCGGCGAGATCGAACGTGCGCTGGCTGCCGGTTTTCAGCCGGGCGGCGAGGATATTGTGTTCACCGCCGATGTGCTGGACTCACCGACGCTGGCGCGCATCGCCGAGCTGAAGGTGCCGGTGAATGCCGGATCCGTGGATATGCTGCATCAGCTCGGCGCGGTTTCGCCGGGTCACAGCGTCTGGCTGCGCATTAATCCGGGCTTTGGCCACGGTCACAGCCAGAAAACCAATACCGGCGGCGAAAACAGTAAGCACGGCATCTGGCACAGCGATCTGCCGCTGGCGCTGGCGGCGATTCAGCAACACGGCCTGCAGCTGATAGGTTTACATATGCACATCGGCTCCGGCGTCGATTACGGCCATCTGCAGCAGGTGTGCGACGCGATGGTCGATCAGGTAGTGGCCTTTGGCCAGGACCTGCAGGCCATTTCAGCGGGCGGCGGGCTATCGATTCCTTATCGCTTTGGTGAGGAGGCGATTGATACGCAGCACTATTACGGCCTGTGGAACGGCGCGCGCGAGCGTATCGCGGCGCACCTCGGCCATGCGGTGAAGCTGGAGATCGAGCCGGGCCGTTTCCTGGTGGCAGAGTCGGGCGTGCTGGTGTCGCAGGTGCGGGCGGTGAAGCAGATGGGCAGCCGTCACTTTGTGCTGGTGGATGCCGGTTTCAGCGATCTGATGCGTCCGTCGATGTACGGCAGCTATCACCATATTTCGCTGCTGCCTGCCGATGGCAGCGCGCCGGGTGAGGCGCATGTGGAGAGCGTGGTGGCCGGGCCGCTGTGTGAGTCGGGAGATGTGTTTACCCAGCTGGAAGGGGGCAAAGTGGAAACCCGCGCGCTGCCAGCGGCACAGGTCGGCGATTATCTGGTGTTCCATGATACCGGCGCTTACGGCGCATCAATGTCCTCCAACTACAACAGCCGTCCGCTGATCCCGGAAGTGCTGTTTGAGCAGGGCGTGCCGCGTGAGATTCGCCGTGCGCAGACCATTCAGGAACTGCTGGCGCTGGAGCTGAACTGATGCGCATCGTGCCGCTCAGCAGCGTGCCGCATCACGCCAGCCAGATCACCGACTGGCTGTGGCAGGCGTTTGGTGACGGCACCTCGCGCGCGTTTTACGACAGCATTGTTCGCAGTAGCCTGAACGGTGCCGCGTTTCCGGTGACCTTTGTCGCGCTGGACGACGATGACGTGCCGCACGGCACGGTAGGGTTCTGGCGCTGTGATTTGATTAGCCGTCAGGATCTCTATCCGTGGGTTGCCGCGCTGTATGTGGATGAAGCGGCGCGCGGGCAGGGGCTGAGCGCCGCCCTGCAGCAGCACGTGCTGGATTACGCCCGCCAGCGCGGCTATGCAACGGTGTGGCTGTGGTCAACGTTTGGCGGCTACTACGAGCGATTCGGCTGGCAGTATCAGTGTGATGCGCTGGAGTTTCCTGAGGTGCAGGTGAAGGTGTATTCGCAGGATTTATAGTGGGCTGGGTGCGCGCTGGCCCTCACCCCAACCCTCTCCCGCAAGCGGGAGAGGGGGCTGACCGCGCTCTCCTTGCCGCGCGCTCTGGAACGTTCCCCCTCCCTCAGGGAGAGGGTTAGGGTGAGGGAAAGCCCGCACCCTTTTAACCCGGCCCACCCACCGAATGCCGCCTGACCAGCGTCGGGCTAAACATATTGGTCACCTCCGGCAGCGCGGTGCCGTTGGCCAGCGCCAGCGCCAGCTGCGCGGCCTGCTGCGCCATGGTCACAATCGGATAGCGCACCGTGGTCAGTCGCGGACGCACGTAGCGCGACACCAGCACATCATCAAAGCCAATCAGCGACATCTCTTCCGGCACGCGAATGCCGTTATCGCTCAGCACCGCCAGCGCACCGGCGGCCATCGAATCGTTGTAGCACGCCACCGCGCTCACCTGCTTGCCGCGTCCGAGCAGTTCCGTCATTGCCTGCTCGCCACCGACCTCATCCGGTTCTCCCCACGCCACCAGCCGGTCGTTGCACGGCAGACCGTGCTCCTTCAGCGCATCGTAGTAGCCCTGCAGCCGATCTTCGGCGTCAGAAATGGTGTGCGTCGAGCAGATAAAGGCGATCTGCGTATGACCCTGCTGAATCAGGTGGCGCGTGGCCAGCCAGGCGCCGTAGCGGTCATCCAGCGCAATGCAGCGTGACTCAAACCCCTGCAGCAGCCGGTTCAGCAGCACCATGCCTGGCACCTGCTTCATCAGCAGCTCTAAATCGTCATCGGGAATTTTCTTGGCGTGCACCACCAGCGCGGCGCAGCGATGGCGCATCAGCTGTTCAATCGCCTGACGCTCTTTCTGCTCATTATGGTAACCGTTACCAATCAGCAGAAAGTTGCCGGTTTGCCCGGCGACTTCATCGACCGCTTTCACCATCGCGCCAAAAAACGGGTCTGACACATCGCCTACCACCAGCCCGAGCGTTTCGGTGGATTGCTGCGCCAGCGCGCGGGCATTGGCGTTCGGGTGATACTGCAGCTGTTCCATGGCCTGGGTAACGGCGAGGCGCGAACTCTCGCTGGCTTTGGGCGAATTATTGATGACGCGGGACACGGTCGCGACCGACACCCCCGCCATGCGGGCAACATCCTTAATAGTAGCCATGCAATGGTCGACATCCGGGAAAACGTTTACACATGCTCTCAGTGTTACGGAAAAGCCCGGCAGCCGCAACCCGCCAGAATGTCAGCGCTGTCGCAAAAGTGCGGAAAATCAGACGCTCACGGCGAGGCTTTAGCCCGGTAACGGCACCGTGCTATGCTGCCAGCCTGAATCACACCTGCCTGCCGGACCCATAACCATGAAAACTCGTGTGCCGCACCTTGCGCACTGGGGCGCGTTTACCGCCGTCACCGAAAATCAGCGCCTGATTGCCTGCGAACCTTTCTTCGCCGATGCCGATCCTTCCCCGATGATCCACACTATCCCTGAACTGGTGTACTCGGATAAACGCATCCGTCAGCCGATGGTGCGCCGTTCGTGGCTGAAGTCGCGTGAAAACAGCGATCGCACGCTGCGCGGCCTGGAAGATTTTGTCGCCGTGGACTGGGACACCGCGCTCGATCTGGTGGCGGAAGAGAACCGCCGGGTGCGCGACCGCTACGGCGCTTCCGGCATTTTCAACGGTTCGTACGGCTGGTCATCAGCCGGTCGCGTTAACCACGCGCGCACCCTGATTCGTCGCTTCTATTTCCAGGGCGGCGGTGGCGTTGATCAGCAGGGTAACTACAGCTGGGGTGCGGCACAGTTCTTTCTGCCGTACGTGATTGGCACTTATATGCCGCTCACCGGCCGCGTCACCGACTGGCCGCAGGTGGTGGAGCATGCAGAAATTTTCGTCGCCTTTGGCGGCCTGGCGCTGAAAAATGCGCAGGTGGCCTCCGGCGGCGCCGGCGAGCACAGCCTGAAACCGGCGCTGCAGCAGCTGAGCGCCAAAGGCACGCCGATCATTAACATCAGCCCGATGCGCGATGACTGCCCGGCATTCGTTAACGCCGAGTGGATTCCGATTCGCCCGAACACTGACGTGGCGCTGATGCTGGCGCTCGGCTATGAAATTACCCGCCGCAACGCTATCGATGAGGCTTTCCTCGCCAGCCACTGCACCGGCTGGCCGCAGCTGCGTGCCTATCTGCTGGGCGAAAGCGACGGCGTGGCAAAAACGCCCGCGTGGGCCAGTGCGATAACCGGCATCCCGGCGGCGCGTATCGCGCTGCTGGCGCAGCAGCTGGCGGGCAAACGCAGCTTCATCACCTGTGCTTATGCGGTGCAGCGCGCCCATCGTGGCGAGCAGCCGTACTGGATGATGATTGCGCTCTCGTCGATGCTGGGCCAGCCGGGACTGCCGGGCGGCGGCTTCTCTTTTGGCCATGGCTCGATGAACAGCGTCGGCAATCCGCGCCAGGAAGGCCCGGCGCCGCTGATGAGCACCGGCCCGAATCCGGCGAACCTGTCGATCCCGGTGGCGCGCATCAGCGACATGCTGCTCAATCCCGGCCAGCCGTATGCGTTTCAGGGCGAGACGCTGCACTATCCCGACATTCACCTGGTGCACTGGGCAGGCGGCAATCCGTTCCACCATCACCAGCAGCTCAACCGGCTGGTCGAGGGCTGGCAGCGCCCGGATACGGTCATCGTGCAGGATATCGTCTGGACGCCCGCGGCGCAGATGGCGGACATCGTGCTGCCGGCCACCACCACGCTGGAGCGCAACGACATTGGCGGCTCCTCGCGTGACCGCTTCGTGCTGGCGATGCACCAGGCGATTAAACCGCAGCATCAGGCGCGTAACGACTTTGATATTCTTTGCTGACTTGGCCGATCGCCTTGGCTACCGCGAGCGCTTTACCGAAGGACGCAACGAGATGCAGTGGATTGAGCATCTTTACCAGCAGTGCGCGCAGGCGCATGCGCAGCTGGACATCGCGTTCCCGGAGTTCGAGGCATTCTGGCAGCGCGGTTTTGTTGAGATTCCGCAGGGCGGCAAGCCGTACGTGTTTATGGATGATTTCCGCGCCGATCCGCAGGCGCATCCGATTCACACCGCCAGCGGCAAAATTGAGCTGTTTTGCCAGACCATCGCCGATTACCAGCTGGCGGATTTCGCCGGGCATCCGGAGTGGCGCGCGCCGCAGGAGTGGCTTGGCGCAGCGCTCAGCGCGCAGTTCCCGCTGCACATGATTTCGGTGCAGCCTGCGGATCGCCTGCACAGCCAGCTGGATGCCACCGCCACGGTGCAGGCCGGCAAAACTGCCGGTCACGAAACGCTGTATATGCACGTTGACGATGCCGCCGCGCGCGGTATCAGCGACGGCGATGAGATTGAAGTGAGCAACGCGCGTGGCCGTATGCTGGCTGGCGTCCGCCTGACGGACGGCCTGACGCCCGGCGTGGTGATCATCGCCACCGGTGCCTGGTTCGATCCCGGTTTTGGCAAAGCGTGGCAGCCGTGGGACCGCGCCGGCAACCCTAACGTGCTGACGCTCGACATCGGGACCTCGTCGTTAACTCAGGGCCCAAACGCCATGAGCTGCCTGGTGGAAATCAAAAAACACGCCAGTTGCACAATCGGCTAACAATCTCACCGCTGGTTACATTTTGCCGGTAACTGTTGCGTTTGAGTGATAGTTTCTGCGCTGAGCAACTTGCTACAGTCAGGGTCCCAGAGGTATTGATGGGTGAACATCAACAGTTTTCTTGATTACACCGACCTGCGCAGATGCGCAGGTTTTTTTTGCCTGCGATCTGCCGGTGTGATGCGTCCCGTTGCGGTGACCTCAATCGGGCATAAACGAACTGATACATTGTTTTCCTGTCAACTCGCTTTACCTTTCTTTATAACTGCAGCTAACCCCTTTGGATTCATCTTTTATCGCAGCGGATCGCCATGCCCCCGATTAAAAAATTTCTGGGAAAAGACCAGATTAAAGCCCCGTTTAACCCGTTTCGTTTTCGTCTGATTTGTCTGGGCGTATTAGGCTGCATGGGCCTGCTGCTGGCGCGCGTCGGCGATCTGCAGCTGATCAATCATCCGATGCTGGAGCACGAGGCCGACCAGCGCTCGCTGCGGACCGTGACGCTGCCGACCAACCGCGGCACGCTGCTCGACCGCGACGGCCAGGCGCTGGCGCTCAGCGTGCCATCACGCGATATCATCGCCGATCCGCTGCGCGTGCTGGAGGCCAATCCCGATTTCACCAGCGCCAAATGGAGCTATCTGGCGGCGGCGCTGAATCTGCGACCGGACGAGCTGCGCGCGCAGATCACCGCCAATCCGAAAAAGCGCTTCCTCTATCTCGGGCGCAAAATCGAGCTGGGCATTGCCAAAGATATTGCTGAGCTGCATCTGAAAGGCATCAGTTCGGTGTATGACGACAGCCGTTTTTATCCGATGAGTGAAGCCGCGGCGCCGCTGATTGGCATCGTCGGGGCGGACAATAACGGGCTTAACGGGCTGGAGAAGGGCTTTGACCGGGTACTGCAGGGCGAGCCGGGTAAAGAGGTGTATCGCCAGGACGGGGACGGCAACATTATTGCGATGATCGATTACGAGCCGCCGAAGCAGCCGCCGACGGTGCAGCTCAGCATCGATAAGTTTGACCAGTTTACGCTGTACAGCAAGCTGCGCGACGGCGTGCTGCTCAACAAGGCCGATTCGGGCGCGGCGGTGCTGGTGAAGATCGACACCGGCGAGATCCTCGCTATGGCATCTTATCCATCGTTCAACCCCAACAATTATGACAACGCCACGCCGGCGCAAATGCGCAATACCGCCATCAACGACAGTTACGAACCCGGTTCGACGGTGAAACCGCTGGTGGTGATGGAAGGGCTGCAGCGTCATCTGGTGCGCCCCGATTCGGTGATCGACACCACGCCCTACAGCGTCAACGGCCACCTGATTCGCGATGTCGGCCACTGGCCGCGCCTGACCATGACCGGCATTTTGCAGAAATCCAGCGACATCGGCGTGTCGCACATCGCGCTGGCGATGCCGGCGGAAGCGCTGGTGAACACCTANCAGGCGTTTGGTCTNGGCAAGCCGACCGGGCTGGGACTGACCGGTGAGAGCGTGGGCTACTTCCCGCTGCATCGCCAGCGCTGGGCGGACATTGAGCGCGCCACCTTTTCGTTCGGNTACGGTCTGCGCGTAACGCCGCTGCAGATTGCGCGTGANTACGCCACGCTCGGTTCGTATGGCGTCTATCGCCCGCTGTCGATCACCAAAGTGACGCCACCNGTGCTGGGCAGGCAGGTGGCGGATCCNCAGATCGTGCAAACCGTGGTGCACATGCTGGAGAGTGACGTGCTGCCGGGCGGTACCGGGGTGAAAGCAGCGGTNCCGGGCTACCGGCTGGCGACCAAAACCGGCACCGCGGAGAAGATGGGCAGCAGCGGCAAATATGACGGCGGCTATGTCAACTACACCGCCGGCATCGCGCCGGCCAGCCATCCGGAAGTGGCGCTGGTGGTGATGATTAACCATCCTACCGCTGGCGATCACTTTGGCGGCTCGGTGGCCGCGCCGGTATTTGGCAACATCATGGGGCCGGTGCTGAAACACATGAACGTGGCACCCGACGCGATTTACAGTAAACCGGCATCAGATAAATCTTAACGAAATCAGGATGTAAACGCGCAGTCGAGCTTTTCACACCTCGTTGCATTTCGCCGAACTCCGTTGCGATTTGCGGCTGTTATCCGTGCCGCCATTGCGCGACGATAAAGGTCCCAGAGGTATTGATTGGTGTGAAGATCGGCTGCTGCGGCAGCGATACCCTTGTGGTATTCACCCTGTTCGGTTGCACCGACCCACGCGGATGCGTGGGTTTTTTTTGCCTGTAAGTTGTCCTCCTCTCCCGTTTATGCGCCTGCGCGCGCTATCACCGGCCGTGCCGGGCGCGGTTTAAATCCTGCATCTCTTAACGAAACGCTTACGGTTTGCGTATAGAAAACGTTCTGGCGATCCGCCGATAATGCGCGTCGTGATGATTTTCGCTGAAATAATCCCCTGTTTACCGGGGGTTTTACCCACACTTTTGCTGATCTGAAGACGCTGATGACTATCCATGCTCCCCGTTCTGGTTTCTCCCGCTGGCTGAAATGGCTGCTTGTGTTGCTGGTGCTGCTGATCGCGGCCGGCGTGATCTGGCGTGTGGCAGGCGGCAAGCGGGGCGCAGCACCCGGCGACCTGCCGCCAGGCGGTCATCGCGGCGCGGCGCAGATGAGCGGCCCGGCAACGCTGGTGCACAGCGGCGTTGCCGCGACGGCCGACGTGCCGGTGTACCTGAATGCGCTCGGCACGGTGATCCCCAACGCCAGCGTCACCGTCACCAGCCGCGTGGCCGGGCAGCTGCAGCAGGTGTTCTTTACTGAAGGGCAGAAAGTCAGCGCCGGTCAGCTGCTGGCGCAGATCGATCCGCGCAGTTATCAGGCGACGCTGGCGCAGTATCAGGGCGATCTCAGCCAGAACCAGGCGCTGCTGCACAGTGCGCAACTGACGCTGGCACGCTACAAAAAGCTGGCAGCGCAGGACTCGCTGTCGCGCCAGGATCTGGATAGCCAGATTGCTACCGTCGGCCAGTATCAGGGCGCGGTGGCGGCGGATCAGGCGCAAATCGCCAGCGCAAAACTGGATATTGAGTATGCCCGCATCACCTCGCCGATCAGCGGTCGCGTAGGCCTGCGGCTGGTCGATCCCGGCAATATGGTGCAGACCAGCGACACCACCGGCATTGTGGTGGTGACGCAAATGCAGCCTGCCGCCGTGACGTTCAGCGTGCCGCAGAGTTACATCGCGCAGCTGACGCGCGCACTGCGCAACGGCCAGAGCCTGCCCGCGACGGCCTTCGATCAGGACAACAGCAGCGTACTGGCGCAGGGTGAGGTGAAGTACATCAGCAATCAGATCGATACCAGCACCGGCACCATCGAACTGAAAGCCAGCTTTCCTAACCAGGACGAAGCGCTGTTTGCCAACCAGTTCGTTAATCTGCGTCTGCAAACCGGCACGCTGAAAAACGCGACGGTGATCCCGGCGCAGGCGCTGCAGCTGAGCAGCGACGGGAGCTTTGTGTTTATTATCAACAAAGACAATAGCGTGACGCGCAAAGCGGTCACCACCGGACCGGCACTGGGGGAAGATCGTCAGGCGATCCTGCAGGGCGTGGCGCCAGGCGATCGTCTGGTGACCGAGGGGATCGATCGTCTGACTAACGGCAGCAAAGTCCAGCTGGCTGACGACAGCAAAAGTACCCAGCCATGAATCCGTCTCGTCTGTTTATCCTGCGCCCGGTGGCGACGATTCTGCTGATGATCGGCGTGCTGATCGCCGGCCTGTTCGCTTATCGCTTTCTCTCCACCTCGGCGCTGCCGCAGGTGGATTATCCGACCATTCAGGTTACCACCCTTTATCCTGGCGCCAGCCCGGACGTGATGGCCTCGTCCGTGACCTCGCCGCTGGAGCGTCAGCTCGGTCAGATGGCCGGTCTTAGCCAGATGACGTCTGCCAGCTCGGGCGGATCATCGATTATCACCCTGAAGTTCAGCCTCGATCTGTCGCTCGACGTCGCCGAACAGGAAGTCCAGGCGGCAATCAACGCGGCGAATAATCTGTTACCGGACGATCTGCCCAATCCGCCGACGTATAAAAAGGTCAATCCGGCCGACAGTGCGGTGATCACGCTGGCCGCCAGTTCCGACACGCTGCCGCTGACTGAAGTGCAGGATCTGGTGAACACGCGCGTGGCGCTGAAGCTGTCGCAAATCAACGGCGTGGGGATGGTGACCCTGGCGGGCGGTAATCAGCCGGCGATTCGCGTGCAGATGGATCCAAAAGCGCTGGCGGCGCACAAGCTGTCGCTGGAAGACGTCAATACGCTGATCGCCAACAGCAACGTCAACGGTTCGAAAGGCGGCTTCGACGGCAAATATCACTCGGTGACCATCGACGCCAACGACCAGCTGCGCACCGCNGCCGAATACGGCAATCTGATTCTCACCTGGCAGAACGGTGCGGCGCTGCGGCTGAAAGATATCGCCCANATCGAACAGGGGCCGGAGAATCGCTTTCAGTCGGCGTGGGCCAATAACCGTCCGGCGATTGTCATCAGCGTGCAGCGCCAGCCCGGCGCNAACGTCATTCAGGTGGTGGATAGCATTAAAAANCAGCTGCCCGTNCTGCAGGCGGCGCTGCCGGATGGNGTGAAAATGCGTGTGCTNGCCGATCGCACGCAGACCATCCGCGCCTCGATCAGCGACGTACAGTTTGAACTGATGCTGTCGATCGCACTGGTGGTGATGGTGACCTTCCTGTTTCTGCGCAACGTGGCGGCGACGCTGATTCCCAGCGTGGCAGTACCGCTGTCGCTGATTGGCACCTTTGGCGTGATGTATCTCGCCGATTTCAGCCTCAACAACCTGTCGCTGATGGCGCTGACCATCGCCACCGGGTTTGTCATTGATGACGCGATTGTGGTGGTGGAGAACATTTCGCGCCGGCTGGAGCAGGGCGAAACGCCAATGCAGGCCGCGCTGAAAGGCTCGCAGCAGATTGGCTTCACCATTATTTCCCTCACGTTTTCCCTGATTGCGGTCCTGATTCCGCTGCTGTTTATGGGCGATGTGGTCGGACGGCTGTTCCGCGAATTCGCCATCACCCTGGCCGTGTCGATTCTGGTGTCGATGGTGGTGTCGCTGACGCTGACGCCGATGCTGTGTGCCTGGCTGTTAAGGCATATTCCGGAGGCGCAGCAGTCACGCTTTGCGCGCAAAGGCGGCGAGCTGTTTGACAAACTGGTCCGCGGCTATGACCGCCTGCTCAGCGTAGTGCTCAACCATCAGAAGCTGACGCTGCTGGTGGCGCTGGCAACCTTTGCACTCACCGCGCTGCTGTATCTGGCCATCCCGAAAGGGTTCTTTCCCACCCAGGATACCGGGCTGATTCAGGGGGTGACCGTGGCGTCGCAGGATGTCTCCTTCACGGCGATGGCGCAGCGTCAGCAGGCGCTGGCAACGGTGATCCTGCAAAATCCGGCGGTCGAGAGTGTGTCCTCAACCATTGGTATCGACGGCAATAACACCAGCCTCAATAGCGGGCGCCTGCAGATCAACCTGAAAGCGTTTGACCAGCGCGACGTCAAAGCCGATGAGGTGATTGCGCAGCTACAGCAGGCGGCGCGCCAGGTCGCCGGCATTCAGCTTTATCTGCAGCCAGCACAGGACCTGACGGTCAACGATCAGGTGACGCCGAGCCAGTACCAGTTCACCCTTGATGATGCCGACAGCGAAAACCTGGTGCGCTGGACGCCGCAGCTGATAGCTGCGCTGCAGCAGCGCCCGGAGTTTAATGGCGTGGTCAGCAACCTGCAGGATCAGGGGCGCGTGGCCTATGTGGAGCTGAATCGCGATCAAGCGGCGCGCTACGGCATCACGGCAGCTGACGTCGATACCGCGCTGTACAACAGCTTTGGTCAGCGGCTGGTTTCCACCATTTTTACCCAGGCGAACCAGTATCGCGTGGTGCTGGAAGTGGCGCCGCAGTATCAGCAGTCGCCGGCGTCATTTGATGACGTTTATCTGCCGGTGAGCAGCAGTGCATCAACCAGCAGCGACAGCGACAGTGAGACCACCACCACCGGCATGGTGAAACTCACCGCCATCGCCAGCGTGCATGCGCGGACCGGAGCGCTGATGCACATGCGCCTGAATCAGTTCCCGGCGGTGATGGTGTCGTTCAATCTTAACCCCGGTTATTCGCTGGAGGACGGACAGCGGGCGATTGCGCAGGTCACGCAGCAGCTTAAACTGCCCGCCAGCATAACGCTGCGCTATCAGGGGGAAACCGCGGCGTTTCAGAGTGCCACCGGCAACACGCTGTGGCTGATTCTGGCGGCGCTGATCACCATGTACGTGGTGCTGGGCATTCTGTATGAAAGCTTTATCCATCCGGTGACCATTCTCTCCACGCTGCCGTCGGCGGCGGTCGGGGCGCTGCTGACGCTGATGCTGGCGGGCAGCGAATTCAGCCTGATCGCGCTGATTGGCGTCATTCTGCTGATTGGCATCGTTAAAAAGAACGCCATTATGATGATCGACTTCGCGCTGGAGGCGCAGCATAAGCAGCATATGACGCCGCGCGAAGCGATCCATCAGGCCTGCCTGCTGCGTTTCCGGCCGATTCTGATGACCACCATGGCGGCGCTGCTTGGGGCGCTGCCGCTGATGCTGGCCTCCGGCTCCGGGTGCTGAACTGCGTCAGCCGCTCGGGCTGGTGATTGTCGGTGGCCTGCTGGTGAGCCAGGTGCTGACGCTGTTCTCCACCCCGGTGATCTATCTGTGGTTTGATGGGCTGGCGCAGCGCGGTAAGCGCTACGTGCAGCGCCGGCAGCAGCAGGCGCGGGGCGAGCCATGAACATCACCCGGCTGTTTATCTTTCGCCCGGTTGCCACGCTGCTGCTGACGCTGGCGATCCTGCTGCTCGGGGCGCTGGGCTACCGGCTGCTGCCCGTCGCGCCGCTGCCGCAGGTGGATTTTCCTACCATCATGGTCAGCGCCAGCCTGGCCGGCGCCAGCCCGGAAACCATGGCGGCCACGGTGGCGACGCCGCTGGAGCGTTCGCTCGGCCAGATTGCCGGTGTGACGGAGATGACGTCGACCAGCTCGCAGGGCTCGACCAGCGTGATACTGCAGTTTGAACTTGACCGCGATATCAATGGCGCGGCGCGCGACGTGCAGGCAGCGATAAACGCGGCGCGCAGCCTGCTACCGAGTGCTATGGAGTCGCTGCCGACCTATCGCAAAGCGAATCCCTCGGACGCGCCGATTGTGATGCTGGCGCTTACCTCCGCCACGCGCACGCCGGGTGAACTGTATGACCTCGCCGAAAGCAAAATCGAGCAGGCGATGGGGCAGGTCAGGGGCGTGGGCGAGGTGTCGCTGATGGGCAGCGCGCTGCCGGCGGTCCGCATCGATCTGCAGCCGCAACAGCTGACGCACTATGGCATTGCGCTGGATACGGTGCGCAGCGCCGTCGCCAGCAGCACCACCAATCTGCCGAAAGGCATGCTGCAGGGCAGCAGCCAGTCCTGGATGGTGGACGGCAACGGCCAGCTGGACAAAGCGGCACAGTACCGCGACCTGATAGTCAGCTACCACGCGGGTAAGGCGGTGCGACTGCATGACGTCGCCACGGTGTATGACTCGGTGGAGGATCAGTATCAGGCCGGCTTTCTCAATTCACAGCCGTCGGTGATGATCGCCATCAAGCGTCAGGCCGGCGCTAACATGCTCGACACCATTGACGCCATCAAAGCGCAGCTGCCACAGCTGGAGAAAGATCTGCCTGCCGATACCCAGCTCAAAGTGGTGGTAGACCGTTCGCCAACGGTGCGCGCCTCCCTGTATGACACCGAAGAGACGCTGCTGGTGGCGATGCTGCTGGTGATTGCCGTGGTATTTGTCTTCCTGCGTAATCTGCAGGCGGTGGTGATTCCGGCGCTGGCGCTGCCGGTGTCGTTAATCGGCACCTGCGCGGTGATGTATCTGCTCGGCTACAGTCTCGATAACCTGTCGCTGATGGCGCTGATCATCGCCACGGGCTTTGTCGTTGATGACGCCATCGTGGTGCTGGAAAATATCACCCGGCACATCGAAGCCGGTCTGAGTCCGCTGCGTGCCGCCCTGCGCGGTGCCCATGAGGTGAGCTTTACGGTGCTGTCGATGACGGTGTCGCTGGTGGCGGTGTTTATCCCGATTCTGCTGATGGGCAGCATTGTTGGCCGCCTGTTCCGCGAATTTGCGGTGACGCTGACGGTCTCGCTGCTGATCTCCATGTTTGTCTCGCTCAGCCTGACCCCGATGCTGTGCGCCCGGCTGCTGCGGCCGAAGCCGCAGGTCACCCGGCGGCCGCATCCGCTCTATCAGCTAATCGAAAATGCGCTCAACGCGCTGCTGGCCGCCTACGCGCGTGGCCTGGCGTGGGTGATGGCGCACCAGAAGATCACCCTGCTGAGTTTGCTGCTCACCGTGCTGCTCAATCTGTTTCTGTTTAGCGTGGTGCAAAAGGGCTTTTTCCCCAATCAGGACACCGGCCTGCTGATGGGCGCCCTGCGCGCTGACCAGAACATCTCCTTCCAGGCGATGAAGCCAAAGATGCTGGCGTTCACCAAAATCATTGAGGCCGATCCGGCGGTAGACAGCGTGATGTCGTCAATGGGCAGCGGCATGTTTGGCTCGCGCAATAGCGCCAACTTTTTTGTCCGGCTGAAAGATTTTGACCAGCGCAGCGCCAGCGCCACCGAAGTGGCTAACCGGCTGAGCCAGAAAACCCGCCATATTGCCGGGGCGCAGCTGTTCCTGATGGCCGCGCAGGATCTGCACATCGGCGGGCGCAGCGCCAACGCCACTTATCAGTACAGCCTGCAGGCTGACGATCTCGACCTGCTGCGCCGCTGGACGCCGAAAGTCCAGGCGGCGCTGGCCGCGATACCGCAACTCAACAGCGTGGATTCCGATGCGCAAACCGGCGGACAGGAGGTGGTGATCAACATCGATCGCGACCGCGCCACGCGGCTGGGCGTTAACGTGCAGATGCTGGACACGATGCTGAACAATGCCTTTAGCCAGCGACAGATTGCCACGCTCTATCACACGCTCAATCAGTACCATGTGGTGATGGCCCTGCAGGACAGCGACACGCGCGATCCGGCCATGTTGCAACAACTGTATGTGATTAACGACAGCGGCGATCGCGTGCCGCTGGCGGCCTTTGCCCGCTTCAGCGGCGGCAACGCGCCGCTGTCGGTTGCGCATCAGGGCCAGTCAGCGACCAGCACCATCGCCTTCAACCTCAACGACGGCGTGTCGCTGGAGCAGGCGCAGACGCTGATTAAGCAAGCGATGGCACAGCTGGGGTTGCCCTCCAGCATTCAGGCGGGCTTTGCCGGCACCGCCGCGGCGTTCTCTCAGCTCACCGCCACCATGCCGTGGCTGATTATTGCGGCGCTGGCGGCGGTGTATATCGTCCTGGGCGTGCTGTATGAGAGTTACATTCACCCGCTGACCATTCTCTCCACGCTGCCGTCGGCAGGCGTCGGGGCGCTGCTGCTGTTGCTGCTGACCAATACGCAGCTGACGGTGATTGCGCTGATCGGCATCATTTTGCTGATCGGTATCGTCAAGAAAAACGCCATCATGATGATCGATTTTGCCCTGCACGCCGAGCGCAGCCAGGGGCTGTCGCCGCAGCAGGCGATTACGCAGGCGTGCCTGATGCGCTTTCGGCCGATCATGATGACCACGCTGGCCGCCTTCTTCGGCGCTCTGCCGCTGGCGCTGGGCAGCGGTGGCGACGCTGATTTACGCAGTCCGCTGGGGATTGCGATTGCCGGCGGTCTGGCCCTGAGCCAGCTGCTGACCCTGTTTACCACGCCAGTGGTCTATCTCTGGCTGGATCGTCTCAGCCGCGCCACCCAGCGTCAGTGGCGGCGCGTGCGTCATGTGGAATCCTGATTGATGAAAATGATGAACATTGGCGCGCTGACGGCGGCGCTACTGGTTGCTGGCTGTAGCGTTGGCCCCGATTATCAGCGTCCGGCGATGGCGCTGCCGACGCACTATAAAGAGGCCAAAGGCTGGACGCAGGCCACGCCGCAGGACGCCAGTCGCAAAGGGGAGTGGTGGACGGTGTATCACGATGCCACCTTGTCCAGCCTGCTGCGCCAGGTGAGCATCTCTAACCAGAACGTCGCCAGTTATGCGGCGCAGTATCGCGAAGCCCAGGCGCTGAGCGCGCAGTCGCGCGCGGCGCTGTTTCCCTCACTCGACTACGATGTCAGCAGCACGCGCAGCGGCAGCCGTGCCAGCACCAGCGGTCAGCGCAGCGTCAGCAACAGCCACAGCGCCACGCTGAGTGCCAGCTGGGAGCTGGATCTGTGGGGCAAACTGCGCCGCACCCAGGAAGAGGATAAGGCCAGCGCGCAGGCCAGCCAGGCTGAACTGGCCAATGTCACGCTGAGCGCCCAGTCAGAGCTGGCGCAGGACTATTTTCAGCTGCGCATCATCGACGAAAAGATCGCGCTCTATCAGCGCAGCATTGAAGCTTATCAGCGCTATCTCAGCGTGATCGACAACAAGTACCGCGCCGGTAGCGAATCCCGCGCCACTCTGGCGCAGGCGCAGATGCAGCTGGAGAGCGCCCGCGCTTCGGCGCAGGATTATCAGTGGCAGCGCGCGCAACTGGAGCACGCGGTGGCGCTGCTGCTGGGGCGTGCGCCAGCCGACTTTACGTTGCCGGTGGCGAAGCTGGATGCCACGCTGCCGTCCATTCCGCAGAGCCTGCCTTCGGCGCTGCTGCAGCGCCGTCCGGACATCGCCTATGCCGAACGTAACGTGGCGGCCGCCAACGCGGCGGTCGGGGTGGCGATTGCCGGTTATTATCCCGACCTGACGCTCAGCGCCAGCGGTGGCGTGACCGCCTCAGCGATCCACAGTTTATTGTCGCTGCCGAATCGCGCCTGGTCGCTGGGGCCGGAGCTCAGCGGTACGCTGCTCGATTTTGGCGCGACCTCGGCGAAAGTGGCGCAGGCGCGTGCCGCTATGATGCCAGCGTGGCCACCTATCGGCAGACGGTGCTGAGCGCGCTGGGAGAAGTGGAAGATAACCTGGTGGAACTGAATACCCTGCAGGGGGAAATCGCCGCGCAGCAGCGCGCCGCCGTGGCGGCACAGGCGTCAGCACGCGTAACGCGCAACCAGTATGACGCCGGCATGATTGATTACCTTGATGTCGCTACCACGGAAAACAGCAGCCTGAGCGAGCAGCAGAGCCTGCTGTCGCTGCAGAGCAGCCAGTGGGTGAGCAGCGTGGCGCTGATCGCCGCGCTGGGCGGCGGCTGGCAGGGCGAATCACCCTGAATTCATCACGATAAATCACTGCGCTACTTGTCGAACATCCCCGGATCCTGCAAGGTAAGAACCATTTTTTACCGCTGCTAAGGAGCTGGCATGCTATTTACCGTTCTGCGTTTCCTCTGTCGCCTGTTATGGCGCGTTGAGCTGCGTGGCGATCTGACTGCCCTGCACAAAGAAAAAGTGCTGATCACGCCAAACCATATGTCGTTTCTCGATGGCGTGCTGCTGGCGCTGTTTCTGCCCATCAAACCGGTGTTCGCCGTCTATTCTTCGATCAGCGAACAGTGGTATATGCGCCTGCTCAGGCCGGTCATCGACTTCGTGCCGCTCGACCCCACCAAACCGATGTCGATCAAACATCTGGTGCGCATGATCAACGAAGGGCGTCCGGTGGTGATCTTTCCGGAAGGGCGCATTACCGTCACCGGCTCATTGATGAAAATCTACAGCGGCGCTGGCTTCGTCGCTGCGAAATCCGCCGCCACCGTGGTGCCGATGCGTATTGAAGGCGCAGAGTACACCCCGTTTGGCCGCCTGGCCGGGGTGTTTAAACGCCGCCTGTTCCCGCGCATTACTCTGACGGTGCTGCCGGCCACGGTAATTCCCATGCCGGAAGCGAAACGCGCGCGCGACCGCCGCGTGCTGGCAGGTGAGCATTTACATCATGTGATGATGGAAGCGCG
>Ga0058692_1000457_pt1 | contig 18459 bp, 17 predicted proteins | sample AgamicAtAmrz_FD_55216 | JGI IMG/M metagenome (GOLD analysis project Ga0058692, IMG submission 55216) | Agave microbial communities from Guanajuato, Mexico - At.Am.rz | ecosystem: Host-associated > Plants > Roots > Rhizosphere | place: Guanajato, Mexico | collected 2012-06-07 | reverse complement strand
TGCCCGGAACGCCGGTCGAGCGCCGACTGAACGAAGCGGCCAGGGGCGCTGCTGCGGCCGGCCGCTCACTTGATGCCACCGCCCATTCCCTTTCCGGCAGCNGGCGCATGGCGCACGCGCCATGGCCGCTGNCGGGGCGGCCGTTTCTCAAGTTGTTTCTGGTCTGGGCACTGCTTATGGCAGCCGTCGTGTCCGNACTGGCGGCTTATCAATATGTCAGCCTGCTCGGCGAATTGGCACGGCAGAGCGATGCNTTGCAGGCTGAGGCATCCCGCCGGGCCGATCAGCATGATGCCCATGTGACGGCGCTTTCGGCGGTGGCGCAGGCGCAGCAGGGGGCGGATTATCGCCTCTTGCTCGATGTCGCGGCACCCATTCTGCAATTTTACCCGCGTATTGACGAGGTCCAGCTGGTTTCCCTCAACGAGGCGGGGCCTGTTGTCGGCACACGGCCGCTGGAGAGCGAGCTGGCAGCGACGATCCGCGAGGCGGCATCGGTCTTTACCGGCCGGCCGGCTCTGGTGGCGAGCGATCTCAGACCCGGCCATTACATGATCGTCAAGCGCAGCCCCAATAGCGGGTCGGCCTCGAAGGTGCTGGTGCTTGCCGTCGATGCCGGGCGGCTTCTCGCGTCCGACGCTGCGTTCTGGTCGGAAAAACAGGCGGTGATCCGTCTTAAAATGCCTGGCGGGACAGTCCTTCTCGGCCCACCCACGATGCCGGAAGCGCCGCAATATGTCCGGCAGCTCAGCAGCGCCAGCCAGCCTCTGACNCTGGAAGTCGCGCTCGCAATCACCTGGCGGGACCTTTTGCCCGGCCGCGCCCTGCTGGCGGGCGTGGCTGGCGCAAGCGTCGTTTTCGTGCTCTGTATTGTCATGACAAGACAGAGGACGCGCATGCGCGCNGCCGANAGACGCGCCGAACTGAGCGGCATGGAAGCGAGACTGACCCACGCCTCGCGGGTTAACGCTCTCGGAGAAATGGCGAGCGGCCTTGCCCACGAGCTTACCCAGCCCCTGACGGCGATATTGGCGCAGGCGCAGGCGGGGAGNCGGCTGCTTGCCCGTCAGGATGTCACGGCTCTTTCCGGTGCTCTCGACGATATGATCGATCAGGCGCGGTGCGCCGCGAATATGCTCGACCGGTTCCGCAACTGGTCGCTGCCGCACCGCCAGCCGGTCGCGGCGCATGACCTGCGCGCCGCCCTGCGCAATGTCGATGCGCTGCTTGCCGGCGAAGCCGCCCGGCATGAGGCCAGCATTGATATCGCGATGCCGGAAGTGCCGCTTCCGGTGCGGGTCGATCCCGTCGAAATAGAACAGGTCATGTTCAATTTGCTGCGCAACGCGCTTGACGCACTCACTGCCATTGAAGGCAGACGTGCGATCACGGCAAGATTGAGCCGGAACGGTGATTTCGCCGTTCTCGATGTTGCCGATAACGGCCCCGGCGTAGCGCCCGAGCTGCGCGACCGGTTGTTCACACCTTTCACCACCACGAAAAACAACGGAATGGGGCTGGGGCTTGCCCTCAGCCAGAGGCTGGTGGAACGCGCCAGCGGTGAAATCCGATACGTCGCGAGTGAGAATGGTGCCCATTTCCGGGTTGTCCTCCCGCTTGCACCGGAGGCACGGGACCCATGACGCTGCCCGTCTATCTGGTTGATGACGATGACGCCGTGCGCAAGGCGCTCATCCTGCTTCTCTCCACCGTCGGCATAAAGGCGAAGGGCTTTGCTGATCCCGTGGCGTTTCTCAGCCAGCTTGCCGCCCTCGAGCCGGGCTGCCTGATCCTCGATATTCGCATGCCCGCCATAACCGGATTGAAATTGCAGGAGAAACTGACGGAAGAGGGGATAGACTGGCCGGTCATCATCATTTCCGGTCACGGCAACATCGAAGCCTGCCGCCGAGCCTTCCACAATGGGGCGGTGGATTTTCTCTCCAAGCCGGTCGACGAACAGGATCTCATTGACGCGATCCAGAAAGCGCACCGGATATTGGCCCGCACGCTTGACGCAAAAGCGCTGCAGGCGGAGAATTTGGCGCTCCTGTCGCTGCTGACCGCGCGGGAGCGGGAGATACTTGAACGCATCGCGCTCGGTTTTACCTCGCGCCAGATCGCAGACGGACTTGGTCTGTCGCCGCGCACGGTAGACAGCCATCGCGCCGCCATTGGCCTGAAGCTCGGCACAACCTCGCAGGCGGAAATGACAAGACTTTGGCTGGAAGCGGGTGCGGATCGGTAGAACTACCGAGCAGCCGGAAAGTCTTACGGATTCGCGGCTCAACGCCATCCGCTTAAACTGCAGTCCTCATCAAGCAAGAGGACCTTTTCATGATCCGCAACCTTCTCGTTGTTTCCACTCTGCTCGCTCCTTCGGTCGCCCTGGCGCAGACGCTGCCGACCGCACCTTACCTGCCACTCGAATTGGCGGAAAAGGCTGCCAGTGCGGCACTTCAGGCCTGCTCGGCCAAGGGCAACGCTGTCACCGTTGCCATCGTCGCCCGCGACGGCGCCGTAAAGACGGTCCTGAAAGCAGATGGTTCGGGTCCGCACACGGTCTCCAGCGCCACCGGCAAGGCATTCGCTGCCGCATCGCTCGGCCGTGATATCGGCGAGATTGCCGAATTCATCGCCTCCAAGCCCGCCAATGATGGCCTCCGCAACATGGATGAGCGCATGGTCATTCAGGCAGGCGGGCTGCCGATCAAGATCGGCGACGCGCTCGTCGGCGGTATTGGCGTTGGAGGCGCGCCGTCGGGTGCAATCGATGCCGAATGTGCGCGTGAAGGTCTGAATACGATCGGTGCGAAGTAAGTTTCGTCAATGCGATATGGCGGCTTCGCAAGAGGCCGCCGCTCCTGTGCCGTTGCGCATCAGCCGGCCATTGCTTCCTCGTATTCACTGGAAAGCATCAGCCATTGCTCTTCTGCATCCGATAGCCTGGCAGCGGCTTCGCCACGCTCCTTGACTTTCTGAGCGGCTTTGGCAGGGGCTTTTTCATATAGCGCCGGGTCGGCCAGTTCGGTGTCGAGCGTCTGAATCAGTTTCTCAAGTTTTGCCGTCAGGGATTCGATTTCGTTGATCTTTTTCTTCAACGGCGCGAGTTGGGCACGCTTTTCCGCGCTTGCCTTGCGCTGATCGGCCTTGGAAGCCTGATCGGCAACGGTGTCGCTCTTGTCGTCCTTCTTTTTACCGGAGGAAACGACGAGATCGCGATATTCCTCCATGTCGCCTTCGAACGTCTTGACCGTCCCGTCGGCCACCAACCACAGCCGGTCAACGGTCGCCTCAATAAGATGGCGGTCGTGGGAAATGAGGATCACCGCGCCATTATAATCATTCAGCGCCTCGATCAGCGCCCGGCGGCTGTCGATATCGAGATGGTTGGTCGGTTCGTCGAGGATCAAGAGGTTGGGTGCGTGGAAGGCCGCAAGGCCCATCAGCAGGCGAGCCTTTTCGCCACCGGAAAGGTCTTTGGCAGCCGTCGCCATCTTTTCCGTCGCAAGCCCCATCTGCGCCACGCGTGACCGCACCTGCGCCTCCGGTGCCAGCGGCATCAGCTTGCGCACATGTTCGACCGGAGTTTCATCCGGCACCAGATCGTCGAGCTGATGCTGCGCGAAGAAGCCGATCTTGAGGCCGGGCGCGACGCGAAGATCACCCGCCTGCGGGGCGAGACGGCCGGAAATGAACTTCGCAAAAGTGGATTTGCCGTTGCCGTTGGAGCCGAGCAGCGCAATGCGGTCGTCATTGTCGATGCGCAGGTTGAGGTGTTTCAGAATGGACTTGCCCGGTTCATAGCCGACCGCGCCGCCATTGATGGCAACGATCGGTGAGGCCGGCTGTTTTTCCGGCTCAGGAAACGTGATCGGCTGCACATGATCTTCGATCACGGCGGCGACGGTGCCCATGCGCTCCAGGGCCTTGATGCGGCTCTGCGCCTGACGGGCCTTGGTGGCCTTGGCGCGGAAACGGTCGATGAAGCTCTGCAGGTGTTTGCGCGCGGCGTCGTTTTTCGCCTTGGCTTTCATCTGCAATTCGTCGGCCTCGGCCTTCTGCCGCTCGAACTGATCGTAGCCGCCGCGATAAAAGGCCAGCTTCTTCTGGTCGAGATGCACGATGGAATTGACGGCGTTGTTCAGCAGATCGCGATCATGGCTGATGATAATGACAGTGTGCGGATAGCGGCGGATATATTCTTCCAGCCACAGCGTGCCCTCAAGGTCGAGATAGTTGGTCGGCTCATCGAGCAGCAGCAGATCGGGCTCGGCAAACAGCACCGAGGCGAGCGCCACACGCATGCGCCAGCCGCCTGAAAAGGAGGAGGCGGGGCGGAGCTGCGCTTCATGATCGAAACCGAGACCGGCAAGAATGCTCGATGCACGCGCTTCCGCCGAATGGGCATCGATATCGACGAGGCGCATCTGGATCTCTGCGATACGATGCGGATCGGTTGCGGTCTCCGCCTCCGCCAAAAGCGCGCTGCGCTCCTTGTCAGCGGAAAGCACGATGGAGATGAGAGATTCCTCCGTGCCCGGCGCTTCCTGCGCCACCTGGCCGATGCGGGCCTGTTTCGGAATGGTCACCGAACCGCCCTCTGCCGCGAGATCGCCGGTGATGATGCGGAAAAGGGTGGATTTGCCGGCACCGTTGCGGCCGACGAGGCCCGCCTTCACACCGGCGGGAAGTGTCACGCTGGCGTGGTCAAGGAGCAGACGCCCGGCGATGCGGGCCGAAAGATCGGTAATCGTAATCATGGCGTCGTTTTGGCCGAACTGTGTGACCAAGGCAAGAGCAGGCACGCCACACCGCGGCAGTTATGAGGTCGGAAATGAAGAGGCGGCAAACGGGGACAAGGCGCGGGATGGCAGCTCGTTTTCCGGATATAAGCCCATCCTGAAGGCTTGCCGAAATGTCCTAGCAACCCAACTGCGCGAGATAGCTGTCGCGATTGTGCTGCGCGAGGTCCCTGCAATAACCGACGACGCAGTTGCGGGTGCCGCACCGGGCGCAAAGCAGGGCCAATTCAGCCTGGCTGAAGAATTCCGCGGGCGTTGCCGTGCCGTCCACTGAGGCGACGCCGATTGAAACCGTCAGATGCTCGCCGCCGCCCTCACTCGTCACGAAGCGCAAGGCTTCGACGCTTTGCCGCAGACGTTCAGCGATCGCCTCAGCCGTGTTTTGCGCAACGCCTGCAAACAGGAAAGCAAATTCGTTGCCGCCGATGCGGGCGACAAAATCATCCTTCTTGATCGTCTTGCGAAAGAGCCCAGCAAGCCGCCGCAGGGCCTTGTCTCCGGCGGCGGGGCCGTATTTGGCGTTGATCTCGCGGAAATGGTCGATATTGAGGAGCATCAGCGATGTCGCGGAGGCGGCCCTGTCTCCGGCAAAAAGCTCTCCGAGTTTTTCGAGGAAAGCCGCCCGGTTGGGCAGCGCCGTCAGCACGTCGCGCAGGGAACCGGCCTGCAGTTCGGCGCGCCGCCTCTCGACGTCATGTATTTTCATCAGCCCCATGGAGATGAAATGCCTTAGGCTGGTCTGTTCCTCGTGGATGTCGTCCAGCAATCGGGCGACGCGGTCGGTGGCCGGGGACCCAACAGTTTCGTCTTCGCCAAGGCGTCCGATGAAGGCTTCCGTGCGCCTCTGGCCAGCTTCCAGCCNTGCGGAAATCTGTTTCAGCGTTTCAAAGGCNTCGCTGGCCATCTGTTCCGCTTCGATGCGGGAGAAGCCGGGCAAATTGTGCCTCTGGCCAACCAGATCGATCTCGTGCTGTTGCGGCGCGTTGCCGAGAGCCAGGATGTCTCGCCCCATGGCCGGGTTATGGCCCGACAATATTTCGTAGATCAATTCATAATTGCGCGGCAATGGTGCAATATTCATCCTGGCGATGAACTGCGCGACCTTGGTAAGGACAAGACTACTTCTCGCCTGTTCGCGTTTTTTATCGCCAGCAGATGTCATCGCTGTCAGCTCCAGTATCGATGGTCTTATCAATCGAACGAAATAACCGTTTTCTGAATGGCCAAATCATAGGCGAGACGGCTTAAAATTGGCTAAACCTGCGAGCGAAATTCATCACCTCCAGGTTTTATTTCGCCCCTTGGCGAACGGAACCTTTCAAACGTCCTTTGATTGATAACATGACAAATGCTGATTTGATTTCCGGCTCCCGCCGATTTTATATCGCTTGGTCGTTATTGCAGAGAAGGTGCAGCCCATGACGAATTCCCGAACCCTCTATTCGCTCTGCGGAAGCGATGTCTCCAGGCCATTTTCCCCCCATTGCTGGAAAACCGTGTTTTCGTTGGCGCATAAGGGACTGGATTTCGAAGAGCGTCCGTTGCCCTTCACCGTCATCCCGACCGTGGAGGATGGTTTTTCGAAGACGGTGCCGATCCTGCGGGACGGCGACCGCCTGGTGAGCGACAGTTTCGAGATTGCCCTTTATCTGGACGAGGCCTACCCGGAGCGGCCATCGTTGTTCGATGGGGAGGGCGGCAAGGCCATGGCGCGCTTTGTCGAAAGCTGGTCCCAAACCCAGCTGCATCCGGCCATCGTCCGTATCGCCGTGCTGGATATCCACAATATGCTGGATGAGCCGGATCGTCGTTATTTCCGCGAAAGCCGGACAAGGGCGCTTGGCCGCCCGCTCGAGGATGTCGTCGCCAACCGCGAAGACGAGATCGCGGCCTTTCCTGCCTTGCTCGCTCCCATCCGCCGGATGCTGAGTTTTCAGCCCTTCATCGGCGGCACGTCGCCGCTTTTTTCGGATTACATCGTTTTCGGCGCGCTGCAATGGGCGAGGATCACCACCGGTGCGGATCTCTTTTCAGATAATGACCCTGTGCGCGACTGGTTCGAAGGGTGCCTCGATCTTTACGATGCAAGGGGCCGCAGTGTGACAGCGGCGTGAAATGTCTGCCGTCAGTGCCGCAATCTCGTTGATCCCCCTTGTTTTCGGGCCTTTGGGCGGGTAAAGACCGCCCACTTTCTCTGAAGGAAAAGGAAACGGACACATGGCGATTGAACGCACATTTTCGATGATCAAGCCGGACGCAACCAAGCGTAACCTCACGGGCGCGATCACCAAGGTATTTGAAGACAACGGCCTGCGCGTCGTCGCCTCCAAGCGCGTCTGGATGAGCAAGCGCGAAGCCGAAGGCTTCTACGCCGTTCACAAAGAGCGTCCCTTCTTCGGCGAACTCGTTGAAGGCATGACCTCCGGCCCGACCATCGTTCAGGTTCTGGAAGGCGAAAACGCCATCCTCAAGAACCGCGAAATCATGGGCGCCACCAACCCGGCCCAGGCCGCTGAAGGCACCATCCGCAAGACCTTCGCGCTCTCCATCGGCGAAAACTCCGTTCACGGTTCCGACGCCCCGGAAACCGCCGCTCAGGAAATCGCCTATTGGTTCGCCGAAACCGAAATCGTCGGCTGATTCAAAGTCTCAACGGCTTGAATCGCTCTATCAGGCGATTGCTCGAAGCNGCTGAAAAGACTCGAAGAAGCGGAGCCGAAAGGCTCCGTTTTTTTGTTTNTGGATGCGATAAGGGGATGCCGCACCCGCCTNCATCATCATTCCTGTGACAAGCACAGGNACGAGGAGAGGTTGCACTCGCTCCGTCAGTCCCTACGACGCCGGGCACCCCTGAGCCGGCCGCATNTCAATCGTTCCGTCAGGTTTAAACACCTCCGGATTGGGCGTATAGAGCGGGCCGACGACCAGCGGCTTGGCGGGGAGAGCTGACTGGTCGGTATCGGAGCGGATGGTGGTCTCGATCGTCTGCAGAATATCGCCATCCGGCCCTTTGATGCGGACGGTGACCCTGTAGGGCCGNTCCTGCTTCACACATTCGACCGGCGGGCTCTGAACGGTGATCCTTTCGTCCTTCGGAAAAATCTTCTCGNGGGTGGTGAGGTCGGGCCCTCCGCGAGGGTTTTCGAATGTTGCTTCAACGCTGCTGCCNTCGCGAATGGGGGCAATACGCTGCAGCGTCACCAGATAGGTGGCAATGGCCACGCGATAGTTGAAGACGAACATGCGNCCGGAAACCTTCGCCACCTCGCGCGGTTCTTCGCGCTGACAGCCGGAAAGGGTGAGTATCGCCACCATTGCCAGCAATGGCAGGCCGGTTCTNTTCATGACCGCGTCTCCTTCCTGCGGTGATAGTGCCGGCTGGCTTTCTGCCGGTTGCCGCACACCGCCATATCGCACCAGATCCGGCTTCTGTTTCTGCTGCGGTCGATGAACAGCCAGCCGCAATTGCCGCAGATCCTCAACCGCTGCCGTGGTTCGTCCGNAAGCAGCGACAGTGCGGAGTGGGCGGTGGCATTGGCGAGATGTTCTGCCTTCGGGAACATGCGCAGGGCGGCGCCGCAAGCGAAGAGAAACTGCGCCAGTTTCCCGTCGTCCTCGCCGCCATCGGCGAGGGACGAGCGAAAATAATCGTCGATTGCCTCGCGCAAATCGAAAAGAACCGGCCGTCTCTCTTCGTCAGGCGCGACGAGGGCGGGAAATCTTTCTCGCTCCGCACCAAGCCGTGTCGCCGCTTCGGCAAAGGTGGCGATCTGCCCGGCCACGGCGAAGCGGTCTACCGATCTAGCGGCGTCTGAACGCAGGATCACGCTATTGGCAACATCCAACGCCAATGCGCCGCCCGCGAAACGATGTTCTGTCCAGCGAAAGGTCATGCCGCACATTATAACTATCAAAACAGGTTTTAATAGTTATAATCACACCGGGAGGACGCGCTTGGCTTATTTCCTGCAACAATTGCTGAATGCCGTGCCGGTCGCCGCGCTTTATGCGGTTCTGGCCTTTGGTTATGCCATAGCCTTTTCAGTCACCAGACGCGCCGATGTCACCTATGGCGCCATATTCGCCTTTGCTGGCCAGACCTGCCTGCTTTTTGCCGATTTCGGCTGGAACCGCCTGTGGCTTGTTCTGCCGGCGACATTGGCGCTGGGGGCAGGGGCGGGCCTGTTCGGCGGGCTGTGGGCGGCGGGTTTCATCGGCAGGGTGGTGATGCGGCCGTTAGCGAAAGCCTCTCCCAACGCGGTGACGGTCGCTTCCATCGGGGTGTTGATAGCGCTGACGGAAAGTGCAAGGCTGGCCGCCGATACACGNCAATTATGGCTCCCGCCGCTTTTGTCGGAGCCGATACGTTTCTGGGCCGATGGCGGNTTCGCCGTGACGCTGACGCCGATGCAAATGCTGAATACGACGGCCTTCAGCCTGCTCATTTTCGCCGGATCGTTTTATCTTGGCCGCTCCGCTTTCGGCAGGCGCTGGAAGGCAGTGTCGGACGATGCTTTTGCTGCAGCCTTGTGCGGGGTAAATGCAGGCCGGATATTTCTCATGTCCTATTGCGCGGCGGGTCTCGTCGCCGCCATCGCGGGCGTGCTGGCCACATTNTATTACGGCACCATGGATTTCGGGGCCGGTCTGGTCTTTGGCCTGAAGGTGGTGCTGATTTCTGCGGCGGGCGGTTATGCCAGTCCGCTCATCTGTGGGCTGGGGGCCGCCGCCGTCGGTTTTGCGGAAACTTTCTGGGTCGGTTACGGACCGGCCGCCTGGCGGGATGCGATGGTTCTCGCGATGCTGGTTGGCTGGCTGGTTATCATGCGCAGCAGGGTTGAAGCGCCTTAGGGCATTGACGAAAGCGGTGCCCGCTTCCACCGGACCATGCGGGNAGAANANGGCGTTATCGCCACTTTTCCCTGGCCGTATCGTCGGTTGTCTTTGCCGCAACCCACTCGCCCGCCGTTCCATCCTTGCCATGTTCCTTTTTCCAGAACGGCGCGGATGTCTTCAAGTAGTCCATCACGAAATTCGCGCCATCGAAGGCTGCCTGTCGATGCGATGAAGCGGCGATAACGAGGACGATATTTTCGCCCGTGGCGATCTTGCCATGGCGATGGATGGCGGTGAGGCCAAGCAGGCCGAAGCGTTCCATCGCGAGCTTGGCGATGCGCGTCATTTCCGCTTCCGCCATGCCGGGATAATGTTCCAGTTCCAGCGCCGCGAGCGTGCCGCCATCATCCCGGCAGAGCCCGGTGAAGGCGACAACCGCGCCGATGCTCCTGTCACCTTCCGTNAGCCGGCGGGTTTCTTCCGCTGCGTCGAAATCNTCTGCCTGGACACGGACGGTCGGCTGCATTCGCTCATCCCCCCGTCATCGGCGGAAAAATGCCGATCTCGCGCGCGCCGACGATGCTTTCATCATGCTCGACGTGTTCCTGATTGACCGCAACGCGGATGACATTGGGAAATTCGAAGGCAGCCTCGTAATTTTCACCGCGTGTCGCAAGCCAGGCAATCAGCTCGCCGGCCGTAGCGATGGAGGAAGGGAGGTCCAGCTCCTCTTCATCCGTGCCGATCTTCTCGCGAACCCAGGCGAAATAAACGATCCGTGTCATCATTCTTCGTCCACGATGTGCTTGAGGCCAGCCTTGAAGTAATCATAACCGGTATACATGGTGAGCGCTGCGGCCAGCCAGAGAAGCGTGATNCCCATCTCGGTCGTGTANGGCAGAACCTTGTCGCCNGCAGGACCCGCGAGCAGGAAAGCGATGGCGACCATCTGGATGGTGGTCTTCCATTTGGCGATGCGGGTGACGGGAACGCTGACCTTCAGCGCCGCCAGATATTCGCGCAGGCCGGAAACAAGAATTTCACGGCAGAGAATGGTGATGGCCGCCCAGAGCGACCAGCCGGCAATGGTGCCGTCGGCCGCCATCAGAAGCAGGACGGATGCGACCAGCAGCTTGTCAGCGATCGGGTCCAGCATGCGGCCGATATTCGACGTCTGGTTCCAGATGCGTGCCAGATAACCGTCGAGGAAATCGGTCAGCGAGGCGATGATGAACAGCCACAGTGCCGTCCAGCGCGCAAAATCCGAACTCTCCAGTTTTCCTTCAACGTAAAAGCAAAGGACAATGACCGGAACAGCGAGAATCCGGCCATAAGTGAGGAGGTTGGGAATGCTGTATGCGCGCGAAGCCATGGGGAAACCTGTCAGTCTGAGATCAGCTGCCTTGATGCCGCCGCTAGGGCATAGCGTCAACACGTGATTATGTTTTTTTAGCAGGTCAGCCCCGCCGTTCTGCGTCAATCGCTGCCGCTCTCGTGGAAGTGATTGTAAATTTGCCGCGCCACCGTCTCGGAAATGCCGGTGACGGCCATCAGGTCATTGAGGCCCGCGCGGGAAACCGCCTTGGCGGTTCCAAAATGCTGCAGCAACGAACGTTTGCGCCCCGGTCCGATTCCCGAGATTTCGTCCAGCGGATTGCGCACCATTTCCTTCTTGCGCCGGGCCCGGTGCGATCCGATCGCGAAACGGTGCGCCTCGTCACGCATGCGCTGAATGAAGTAGAGCACGGGATCACGTGGCGGCAGGGAAAAATCGCTGCGCCCGTCCGCGAAGAAACGTTCACGGCCCGCCTCGCGGTCCACGCCTTTGGCGACGCCGATGGCGGTCACGCAGTCGCGAATGCCGAGTTCGTCGAGGATGGCCCGCACCGCCGTCATCTGCCCCTGACCACCATCGATCAGGATCACNTCCGGCCAGGCGGGGAAGGGCATGTCGGCAGCTTCTTCTGCTGTCGGTATGCGCTCGCGATCCGGCTTTCCTTCTTCTTTCAGNAGGCGTGAGAAGCGGCGGGTCATCACCTCCCGCATCATGCCGAAATCGTCGCCCGGCGTGATGTCGGTCGATTTGATATTGAACTTGCGATACTGGTTCTTCACGAAACCTTCCGGCCCCGCCACCACCATGCCGCCGACCGCATTGGTGCCCATGATGTGCGAGTTATCNTAGATTTCGATCCGCCGAGGCACGTAGGCAAGGCCGAAAGTCTCGGCAAAGCCCTTCAGCAGCCGCGCCTGAGACGATGTTTCCGCGAGCTTGCGGCCGTGCGCCTCGCGGGCGTTGGCAAGCACGTGATCGGTAATGTCCTTCTTCTCGCCGCGCTGCGGCACGCTGATCGTGACCTTGTGCCCGGCTTTCTCCCCGAGGGCGGCCGCCAGCAGTTCCTGTTCCTCCACCGTTTCGGAAAGCAGGATCTGTTTCGGCACCGGCTTGTCGTCGTAGAACTGCGCCAGAAACGCGTTGAGAATTTCCGAGCCGGGCAGGGACGGATCGGCCTTGGGGAAATAGGCGCGGTTGCCCCAGTTCTGGCCGGTGCGGAAAAAGAACACCTGAATACAGGAAATGCCGCCTTCGTGGTGGATGGCGAAGACATCCGCCTCTTCAATGCCGGCGGGGTTGATGCCCTGGTGGCTCTGGACGTGCGAAAGTGCCGCCAGCCGGTCGCGATAGATGGCGGCGCGCTCGAAATCGAGGTCTTCGGAAGCCTCGTTCATTTGTCGCGCAATTGCGGTCTTGACGCTCTGGCTCTTGCCGGACAGGAAATCCTTGGCTTCCTTGACCAGCTCCGCGTAGCCCTCGTCGCTGATCTCATGCGTACAGGGCCCGGAACAGCGCTTGATCTGGTACAGAAGACAGGGACGGGTGCGGGTTTCGAACACACTGTCTGTGCAGGTGCGTATCANGAAGGCGCGCTGCAGCGAATTGATCGTGCGGCCAACCGCGCCGGCGGACGCGAAGGGTCCGAAATAGTCGCCCTTGCGCGCCCTTGCTCCCCGGTGCTTGAAGATCGCTGGGGCACGGTTGTCGGCGGTGATGAGAATATAGGGGAAGGACTTGTCGTCGCGCAGAAGTACGTTAAATCGCGGCCGCAAGCGCTTGATTAGATTCGCTTCCAGAAGAAGCGCCTCGGTCTCCGTGCGGGTGGTGACGAATTCCATGTGCGTGGTGTGACGCACCATCTGGGCGATGCGGTTGGAATGCACGCGGCCCTGCGCATAATTGCCGACGCGCTTCTTCAACGAGCGTGCCTTGCCGACGTAAAGCACGTCGCCCGCCTCGTTGAACATGCGATAGACACCCGGCGCATTNGGCAGGTGTTTGACGAATTCGCCAATGAGGTCCATGCCCTTCAGGCCGGATTCGTTCTTCCATCCCGCATTCCAGTCCATGCCGGCGACGTCGCGCGGAGCCTCGGCCGTTTCCGTTGCGGCNAGGCTTGCATCGTCATCTTCGTCGTCGGTGTCATCGAAGAGAATACCGCCATCAGGCAGCTTCTTTCCGTTCATTCAGGTATCTCCGCCACGTCAGGGGTTTCCCAGCCAAGGTGCTGGCCGCCGTCGAGCGCGATCATTTGTCCGGTGACCGACGGCGTGTCGTAAAGAAAGCGAATCGTCCGCCCGAACTCGTCCGGCGCAGGACCACGCTTTAATATAAGGCCGTCGATCTGCGCCTGAAAGTCCTCGGGCGCCTGTCTTTCGCTTTTGAAGGTGGGCCCAGGCCCGATGGCATTCACCCTGACGCGCGGCGCGAAGCTCTGCGCCATCGTCCGNGTGGCGGTCCAAAGCGCTGATTTCGAAAGGGTGTAGGAATAAAAGCGTGGCGTGAGCGCAAGCACACGCTGGTCGATGATNTTGACGATCAGCCCGGATTTATCGGCGGGCAANTGTTCGACAAAGGCGGCGGCGATGAGGGAAGGCGCCCGCACATGNACGGCAAAATGCGCATCGAAGATATCAGGGTCAGGCGCTTCCGCCGTGTCGCCGAGAAAAACAGACGCATTGTTGACGACGACGCCGATGGGGCCGAGGGCGGAAGACGCCTTTTCGATNAGCGCCGCTGTCGGGGCTGATTGTGTCAGGTCCGCCTGAACGGCNGCAGCNCTGCCACCTTTCTGCCTTATTTCGTTAGCGAATTCCTCCGCCTGCGCGATCGATTCATTGGCATGGACCNCGATCGCAAAGCCGTGGCTGGCCAGATCGGTGGCGATAGCGCGCCCAAGCCGCCGCGCGGCCCCGGTAATCAAGACTGTCTTCGGTATATCTTCTTTCACAGCGGACCTGCATTTGCTCTTACACGCCCTATTTGCTGGATATAAATGCAAATCGCAAGCTGTCACTCGGCCCGAAAAGAATTGGGCGATTTTTTATTCACAATGCAATTTCGGTTTAATTTTAATATAACGAAGTTTAAAGGCGATCTATTTTTGTTTAGCCTTCTGTTAGGGTTAATAAAACCCTTGTGGCAATTAGGCAACGTCTAATTCTAGTCACGCGTCTGCCCCAAACAATTCACATTTTGGCTCTTTGATCTCCGCATTCTCCCATCAAATTCGGTTTCCAGAGGGGCGATCAACCCGACGAATTATGCCGCGTCTGAAAACAATGTTTTGAGTACAGAGCGGTCCTGAAAGGAGAATAACATGCGTATTTTCGTAGCAACCCTTATGGCTTCGACCATGGCCGCCGCTGGCTTTTCGGCTGCTCACGCCGCTGACGCCGTAAANGAAGTGCCGCAGGCACCGGTTTCCTACGACCAGCCAGCACCGGTCAAGGACTGGTCCGGCGCTTACCTCGGTGGTACCGTCAACTACGATTGGGGCCGTTTCAGCTCCAGCAACGACGGCCGTGACGCCAAGGGCGCTGGCGGCGGTCTGTACGGCGGTTACAACTGGCAGAATGGCCAGATCGTTTACGGTGCCGAAGCTGACGTNAACATGGGTGACGAGCGCGGTTCCGCCGGTACGGTNGCAGGTCGCTCGGTCGAAGGCAAGCAGGGCGTCAACGGCTCGCTGCGTGGCCGCGTTGGTTACGACATGAACCCGTTCCTGCTCTATGGTACGGCCGGTCTTGCTGTCTCCGACAACAAGGTTCGTGACGGCGTCAACAAGGACAGCGCCACGGCTCTCGGTTACACGGTTGGTGCCGGTGTNGAAGCNATGGTGACCGACAACATCACCGCCCGTCTGGAATATCGCTACAGCGATTACCAGAAGAAGGACTACACGCTCGGCAACGACGCCTTCTCGCGCGGTTATGACGACCACTCGGTCAAGGCCGGTATCGGCGTCAAGTTCTGATCCTTTCCGGATCGGTCAAAGAAAAGCCGGGGTCATGCCCCGGCTTTTTTGTGTCTGTAATTTGCCGTTGAACGCCCGGCAAAAAGCCGGGTGTTCTGCGCGGTCACGTCAGGCGGCGGCCTTCATTTCCGTATAGGCGTCGAAACGCTTGCCGAAGGTTTCCGGCCACGCCGCCAGCGCATCGCGCCCTTCGGCCCACTCGCCCGCAAAACGCAGGTCTAGATAACCGATCATCGCAGCCAGCGCGAAATGGCCGCCGTGCAGCTTCTTGCCGGTCTTCGGCAGGTTGGCGTTGAGATGGTCGAGCCCGCGCACCACCTTGCTCCACTGCTTGTCGATCCAGGGCTGGTGAATTTTCTCTTCCGGTCGGAAACGGCGCTCGTAGACGATGGCCAGCAGGCAATCCATGATGCCGTCGCACAGCGCCTCCAGAATTTCCACATCCGTGCGCTTGCCGTTCTTTTTGGGGTAGAGTTTGCCGCCTGAAAGACGGTCGAGATAATGCATGATGGCCACGCTGTCGTAGACCGATCCGCCATCATCAAGCAGCAGCACCGGAATCTTTCCCAGCGGATTATTGTCCATCAGCGTGGCCGGCTCGGCGTTGGTGTCAACGCGAACGGAGGTTATGTCGATGTCGAGATGACGGGCCGCCATGCGCACCTTGGCGGAGTAGGGGGAGGCGGGCGAATAGAGCAGTTCCATGGTTGGGTCCCTGTGGGTTGATCAGCGAATGGGGATGATTTCGGTTGAACTCGCGCGGCAGCCCTTGCGGTCAAGCTCCGGGCAATCGCGGAATGTCATGTCCCGGTTAAGGCAGATGCGCACTTCTTCAAGGCGCTTGCCGTCGCAGCTGATGGAAATGCCGCGTTTCGACAGGCCGGGATTGGCATCGGTAAAGGCGGTTTCTATCGCATCGGCTGAAAGCGTGGCTGTTTCGGCGCCGGAGGCGATTCTCTCCGGCAGCCGGATGGCCTCGAAGGCGGCCCGCGTCGCCGAGAAATAGTCTCGCTGCGACAGGCCGGAACAGGAGCCGTGTTTGCGCCACTGATGGCCGATCAGGCCCATGGAGGGCATGATGTCGAACATGGTGCGGCCAATCGCGTCCGGAACACGCTCAGGCTCGTCGCTTCGGCAGAATTCGGGATAGCCGTTTTCGTTCTGCGGCCATAGCCCGTGCACCACGAATCCGTAACGCCTGTCGCTGCCGCACTGCTGTCGGTTGCCAGAGCCTTCGGAGCTGGCGCAGAATGCCGGTGACCATGAAAGCGAGAGCACATAAAAATCGAAGCCGCTTCCGCGCGGCGGAGGCCTCTTATCCGGCTTCGCTTGAGAAACCGAGCGCCCTGGAGCGTCCGGCCCGGAATTGCCGGCGGTCTGCGATTGGGGTTGTGTCTGCCGGTCGGCCGGTGTGGTTGGGGCCGGATTTTGCTGCGCGAACCATAAGGCGCCGAGCGACAGAAGGCCCAGAGCGATGAAACCGGCATAACGCTTCATTCCGTGTACGTTCCCCGGAAAATGGACGACCTCATATCGCCGGCAGGCGACGATCCGGTCTTACATCAACTTGTGAACGGGGCAAACCGCCAATCTTTGATGAAAAGGTTGAAAGCTTCGCCGCATAACGAATAGAGTCGAACGAATCTCCGCAAAAGANGGAACAGGCTGGGGTGAAGCTGGAGGAAATAGGCGGGCATGACCGCATGAAATTCAAGAAATATATCTGGCCCGTCGTTGGCTTTGCGACGATCGGTTTTTCCGCCTGGTTGCTCTTTCACGAATTGCGCGGCCTGTCGCTCGATGATCTCTGGGACAGCCTGAAGGCCATTCGGGTGCGGGACTGGTTGTGTTCGGGTCTCTCCACCCTGCTGGCCTATGCCGCGCTTGCCGGTTATGACCGCATCGCGTTGCAGCATCTTGGCCGCAAGGTGAACTGGCTCTTCATCACGCTCACCTCCTTCACCACCTATGCGCTGTCCCACAATGTCGGCGCGTCGGTGTTTTCGGGCGCCGTGGTGCGATATCGGGCGTATACGTCGAAGGGACTAAGTGTGGCGGAAGTGGGCGTTCTCGTCGGCCTCTGCTCTTTCACCTTTCTCATCGGCACGATCATGCTGATCGGACTGGTGCTGCTTTACGAGCCTGACATCACTGAACGGTTCACGGGCATACTGCCGGTCGAAGCCTCNACCACGACAGGCGTCGTGCTGCTCTTTTTCGTCAGCCTTTATGTTCTCGGCAGCCTGCTCAGGCTGAAGCCTCTGAAGATCGGCTCCTTCGTGTTGCCATACCCGGCGCCGAAGCTTGTGGCGCAGCAACTGGTCATTGGCCCCATCGAGCTGATCGGCGCGGCGGGCATCATCTATTTCGCGCTGCCGGAAGCCGGCAATCCCGGCTATATGGTNATTCTCGGCATATTTCTGGTGTCGTTTTCCGCAGCGCTCATTTCGCATGCGCCGGGCGGATTGGGCGTGCTGGAACTCGTCTTCGTCACCGGCCTGCCGGACATGAACCCGGCCGACGTCATCGCAGCGCTCCTGGTCTTCCGCCTGTTTTACCTCATCATCCCCTTCATCATGGCGCTGTTCGTGATCCTNTTCTTCGAANGATCACAGCTNGCCGCGGCGCAGAAAAGGGAAGGGTTGAGGTAACTCAGCCGTCTTCCGGCTTTTCCTCGCCGCGCAGCCAGAAGGCGCGNTGCGAGGCNAACCTGTCCTGCGCCAGCCTTGTCTTGAGGTAAGGCAGCAGCGTGTGCANCTCTTCTTTCAGCGTGTAGGGCGGATTGACGATGATGAGGCCGGAGCCGCTCAGCCCATCCAGCCGGTCGCTCCTGACGGAAAGTTCCGCGCATAGCATCTTCGGAATCTCGAAGGATTGCAGCCGCTCGTGGAAATCCTTGATCGGCGCGCCTTTCTTGAGCGGATACCACAGGCAATATGTGCCAGTGGAAAAACGTCGGTAGGCCTTGTTCAAACCATCGGCCAGGCGCTGATATTCATTCTCCAGCTCAAATGGCGGATCAACGAGGATGAGCCCGCGTTTTTCTTTCGGCGGCAGATGCGCGCCAAGCGACAGCCAGCCATCGAGCTCGGTCACCCGCACCTGATAGTCACCTTCGAATAGCCGCGCGAGCGCGCGGCTGTCATCCGGGTGCAGTTCCATGGCCGAAAGCCGGTCCTGCGGGCGAAACAGCATACGCGCGAGTTTCGGTGAGCCGGGGTAGAATTTGACACCGCCTTCAGGATTGAGTTCCTTCACGGCGGCAAGATAGGGCTCCAGCAGCTCGGCGATAGGGGCGGGCAGATCACCCTCCATCAGCTTTCCGATGCCGGTCTGCCATTCGCCGGTTTTCTGCGCCTCTTCAGACGTCAGGTCGTAAAGACCGATGCCGGCATGGGTGTCCAGTACCCGAAAGGCCTTGTCCTTGTTCTGCAGGTAACGCACGAGGCGGGCGAGAACGGCATGTTTGAGGACATCCGCGAAATTGCCGGCGTGATAGATGTGGC